>ERZ1645187.1554-NODE-1554-length-21041-cov-24.078195_pt1 | contig 21041 bp, 24 predicted proteins | sample MGYA00575352_ERZ1645187 | MGnify/ENA primary metagenome ERZ1645187 (study PRJEB40837, sample SAMN11349314) | freshwater sediment metagenome | isolation source: river sediment | host: Sediment | place: India: Wazaribad , New Delhi | collected 2017-02-21 ... | reverse complement strand
TCGCGGCTGCGGTTGCCGAGGCGATCGCGGAAGACGCCGCCTGGTATTGCTGGCATGCCTCGCGCCGGCAGGCGATGCTGGAGGCGTGCTGGAAAAAGTTCGACGTCCTGCACCACCAGCAGATCATCTGGGCCAAGACGCGTCCGGTTCTGACCCGATCGATCATGCTCTGGGCGCATGAGCCCTGCCTTTTCGGCTGGCGCTCCGGCAAGAAACCACGCGTTAATCGTGAAGGCTTCGATAGCTGGCCGACGACGGTATGGAATATTCCCTCGAGCGAGATCGAGACACGGGAGCATCCGACAAGCAAGCCGGTGCGCGTATTTTCGCTGCCCATGGAATTGCACACGCTGCCGGGAGACATCTGCTACGAGCCCTTCTCGGGCTCCGGCTCACAGCACATCGCCGGAGAAAAGACCGGTCGGCGCGTCTACGGGATGGAGCTTTCCGAGACTTTCTGTGACGTGATCATAAACCGCTGGCAGGCGTTCTCAGGCAAGACGGCGGTCCTCGATGGCGAGGGCGCGACTTACGCAGAAACGCGCGAACAGCGGCTTGGTAAGGCCAAGGAAGCCGCCTGATGCAGTCACGCGTCACGTCGCTCGTCGAGGCCGTGGCGAATGTCGTCGTCGGCTATGGTGTCGCGGTGGCAACGCAGATGATCGTGTTTCCGCGGTTTGGCCTGCACGCCACGATTGATCAGAACCTCGGGATCGGGTTGATTTTTACCATCGTATCGTTGATCCGGAGCTACACGCTGCGGCGGGTGTTCAACGTTTTTGCCAGCGGAGCTCTTTTCCGGCAAAATTCAACGCATGGAGAAAAGACGCCTCTCAGCAGAACCGCCTCCTGACCTGTTCGCAGCGACCTCTCGCCCTGCGCGGGAAGCTCCCCAGTCAGCGGCGCAGCAAGAACAGCAATCTGCTCGAGTGGTAATCCTGCCGAAGGATCTGGCGTCGGCCCTCGGCCATCTTTCAGATAATGAACTGAAAACACTGGATGCAGCAGTTCATGACGAGATTGCAAAGCGCAAGTTGAAGCCACGCGCCGAGACGCGGGAAACGCCGCTGAAGGAAAAACCTTTGACGACGTCTATGCAGCAGAAGAGCAGAATCAGGCGCGCTCCCTCCGCTACGGACGCACAATCTGTCCCGCTTACTCAGTCACGGATCAACGCGATTCGCGCAGCGTTTCGAGCTGGCGTGAAGCCCTCAGCGATTTCTCGTCAGTTTTGCGTGAGCCTTTCAACGATCCAACGGGCGCTTAAAGGCGACGATGCACAATGATCTCAGGCAAAGCCCACCTCTCGGCGGGCTTTGGCGTCAGTCATTCGAACAAGGAGGGAGCTGCCTCACGCCCCTTCGGCAGGAGTGTCGGCTTTCGCAGACTGCTCCTTAGCGGCTTTTTTCGCTATTTTTTCGATGACGGCCTTGAGTTTGTCGGCCGCGCGCGCCTCGGCTATCACGGCGCGATCATAGGCCTTCTTCGCGACCGCGAGTTTTTTCTCGGCCACGAGATGTGCAGCGGTCGCCTTGCCAACGGGATCCCGGGTCCGCTTCTTGGCCGGCGCCTTGCGCGTCCCCTTTTTGGCGACTGCCTTCGTCGCGCCTTTCCGGGTAGCTTTCTTCTTGGCGCTTTTTTTCGTCGCCTTTTTCGTGGTTGCTCTTCTTGCCATCAGACTTCCTCAAATCATGAGAGATACGAGAATTTTTGTTACAATGTTTTCGGTTGGCAGTCACGCAACAACAAACTGTCTGACACGGTGGACGTTTCAAAGTTGGAGCCGCTGACCTCGCAGGCGCGCCGCGCAGCGGGCTCCAGTGCATCAGCCGATGCGATACACGCGATCCTGCCCGTCCACCTTCTCGGAGACGATGGTGAGCCCGAGCTTTTTCTTCAGCGCCCCGGCGAAGGCGCCACGAATTGTGTGCGGCTGCCAGCCGGTCGCCTCGACAATCTCGGCGATGGTCGCGCCGTCCTTGCGCTGGAGCATGGCGATCATGGTCGCCTGTTTGGTCCCTTCGCGCGGCGTGGGTGTCGTTGCGGCAGCGGGCGCCTTGGGTGCGGTCTTTCCGGCGGGTGCGGCAGTCGTCGCGGTCTTCGCCTTCTTGGCGACCGTGGCCGGCTGTGGGGCTTTTGCAGGCGCCTTGCTTGCCGAGGCCTTCGGGAAGTCCTTCGACTTCCTGGCTGACTCGGGTTCGATGCCAATGGCCGCGAGGCCGGCCTCGGTGATCGCGAGCGTGACGCCCTGGCCGGCACCCGTCTCGCGCCATACTGTCTCGCCGGCGCGGACATTGGCGTCGATCTCTTCGAGCAGCCCCTTTTCGATGAGCGGCTTCACCACCTTGTGGGCAGCGCCGCCTTTCAGATTAGACGGAAGCGGCAGCGCCAGCATGGTCGAGCGTTGAGCCGCCTTGTTAAGGACGATGAGCTGGGTGTCGGTGAGTTTCATGGGAATTGGCTCCTTCAGCCGGAGATGGCGAGGATCGCCACCTTCTACGGGCTGAAGCCCGCAATCGACGCGGGCTGGAGCCGGAGTGTTGGAAAGGCCGCGCTATTCCGAGAATTCGCCTTCGTTGAAGGCGGCGTCCGTGATCTGCTTCATCAGACTGGCGTAATGCGCGAGCGTGCCGACATGGCCCCAGTTGATCTCGTCTGGGCTGCAGTGGAAATGATCGTCGCTGAGCGCCGCCAATCGCGCCAACATGGCGTCGATTTCAGCTTTCTTCGAGATGAAGGCGCTGAGCGCCGCATCATTCCGCCTTGTGTGGCTCATGTCCGCCTCCGTTTCGATGGTGACATACAGGCGTAGATCGAACGGGAAGTGAAGGCGATTTCTCCATCATTTGGCAGAATGATCTGCGACAATTCATCAAGGAGGCGATGATTATCCAATGAGCGACGCGCAGGCGCAGAACTCGGCCGGATTGATCACCGTCGCCAAGGCGGCGGCGCTATTGATGGTCTCCGACCAATGGGTCCGCGATCTCGGCAAAAAGGGCTACATCCCCAAGTCCGTCGGCGGCATGGTGCCGCTTGTCGCCGCAGTGCAAGGTTACATTCGCTGGCTGAAGGACGAAGAGCGCCGGACGTCGAAAACGGCCGCTGCGTCTCAGGTTCAGCAGGAGCGCGCGCTGGAAATCCGCATGCGTCGCGAACGCGAAGCGGCGACGCTGATCGAGATGCGCACGGTCGAGACGATCTTCGCCGATGTCTGGGGCGCATTCCGCTCTGAACTCGCCGGCGTGCCGGCGGCGGCGACGCGCGATCTGAATCTGCGCGCGGATATCGAGACGAGGCTGAATGACGCGCTTGATCGCGCCCGTGGCAGATTTGAGAAATCGAGCGCGACTTTACGAGCAGGTCGCGATCTCGACATGGCCGGCGAAACGCCAGCCGCCTGACGAATGGGCGTTTGAAAATATCGTCTATGGCCCCGAGACCGGCTGGCCGGGACCGCGTAATCCGGGGCTCACGCCCTACATGCGCGCCTTCTCGAGAGCGTTTGGCGATCATCGCTGGAAACGGGTGGTTGGCGTCACGGCGGCGCAGAGCGGCAAGACGGCGACGGTGCTCGACGTCATTGGCGAGCGTCTGGATAACCGGCCGGCGCCGATCCTTTATGTCGGGCCCAACAAGGAGTTTCTGACCGATCAGCTCGAGCCCCGCATCGAGGAGATGTTCCGGCAGGCGGAATCGCTCGGCGCGAAGGTGATTGGCGGCATTGAAAGCAAGGAGCAGAAAAAGACGCTCAAACGCGTCGCCGGCGTCAGGCTGCGTCTGGCGCATGCAGGTTCTTCGGCCGCGCTGAAGTCCGACGCGGCGGCGCTGGCGTTGGTCGACGAATACGACGAGATGATGCGCAACATTCGGGGCCAGGGCGATCCGCTCGGCCTCGTCGAGGCGCGCGGCGACACCTATGCGGATTTTCAGGTCGGGATCACCTCGACGCCGACGCTGGGGATGGTCGAGATCGTGCATGATGATGCGAGCGGGCTCGACTTCTGGCGCAAGGGCGAGGACGACGACATCTCGTCTCCGATCTGGCGGCTATGGCAGGAAGGCACGCGCCATCATTTTTGCTGGCCGTGCCCGGACTGCGGCAAATATTTCGTGCCGCGCTCGAAACTGCTGCATTATCCGAAGAATGCCACGCCGTCGCAGGCGCTCGCCAACTCCTGGCTCGAATGCCCGCATTGCAGCTTCAAGATCCGCGAGGAGCACAAGGCGCAGTGCAACGCCAATGGGGCCTTCGTGGCGCCCGGGGAGACAATTGACGCCGAGGGGGTGATTTCGGGCGATCCACCGGAGACGACGACGCTGTCGTTCTGGATTTCCGGTTTCTGTTCGCCGTTCAAAACCATCGGCGAGCGGGCGGAGCGCTACCTTCGGGCGCTGGCCTCGGGCGAGCAGGACAAGATCCAGACGGCGATCAACGCCGGCTTTGGCGAACTTTATCTTGCCGGCGGCGGCGAAGTCCCGGAATGGACGGAAGTCGTCAAAATGCGCGAGAGCTTCGCGCAGCGGGTGCCGGATCAAGTGTTGTTCCTTGTCGCGGCCGTGGACGTTCAGGGCAACAGGCTGCCCTATGTCATTCGTGGATTTGGCGCTCAGGGCACGTCCTGGCTGATCGAACATGGCTATATCTGGGGCCCGACCAAAGACGAGGAAGTCTGGCGGCGGCTTTCGGAAAAGCTGACGACGCCGATCGACGGCCGGCCAATCAAGATCGCTTTCGTCGACTCAGGCTTTCGGCCCGGCAAGAAGGAATCCCTGCCGATCCATCGCGTTTACGAGTTTTGTCGCAAGCACAAGCGCTTTGTCTTTGCGACCAAGGGCTCGTCGACTCCAATGGCCCGGCCCCTGATCGAGTCGGCGATCGAAGTCACCGGCGTCGACGGCAAGGCCAAGAAATACGGCCTGCATCTGCTTCGGCTCGACACCGATCACTGGAAAGCGGTCGTGCATGAGCGGCTCTCATTCGAGCGTGACGCGCCCGGCGCGCTGCGCTTAAACGATGCGGCGGATGACGACTACTGCCAGCAGCTCGTCGCCGAGGCGCGGGTGAAGGGACCCTCGGGCAAATGGATATGGGTGGCGCGCTACCGCGAGAACCATTTCCTCGATTGCGAAGCGATGGCGGCGGCGGCCGCATGGCGCATCGGCTCCGACAGACAGAAGGCGGCGAAGAAGAAAATCAATTCTTCCCAGGCTGGAAGAATTGACCCGCCCGATTACGAGGCGGCGCCGAAAGCGCAGATTGAGGACAAACCAGCCGTCGCGCCAGTCGCGGCGAACAAGGCGATCCGCTCGCGCTTCGCCAATTTTGCGCAGCGGCTCAACAGGTAATCTTCATGGGCTTCATGGATCGCTTCAGCGCGCTGATAGGCGGCGCGCGGGCGCCGACGCGCGTGCGACCCTCAAGCGCCTATATGCGCAACGAGCGTCATGCGCTTTTTGAGAACTGGTATCCGATCCTGCGCGATCCGCGCGAGGACGTCCGCGCCGCTTACTGGCGCTCGGCCGCGCGCACGATCGACATGCTGCACAATTCCGGCTGGATTGCCGGGGTTGTGAACAAAGGCTGCGCCTCAATCATGGGGACAGGCCTGCGGCTGGCGTCAAAACCCGATTACGGCGCGCTGGGGTGGGATCAGAAAACTTCAGACACATGGGCGCGCGATGTCGAGCGACGCTGGGAGTTATGGGCCAATACGCCGCTCGAATGCGACGCGGCGGGCAAGAACGACATCCATCAGCTCTGCAAGGCGGCGCTGCGCAGCTATTTCGCCCATGGCGAATGGATCGCGTGGTATCGCTGGCTGCCGAGACGGGAATCCACGACGGCGACAAAAATCCATCTGCTGCCAGCGCATCGACTTGTACAGAACTCCAACGGCGAGGACCTGTTTCAGGGCGTTCGGATCGACAAAACGGGGCTGCCCAGAGCCTATCAGCTGCGGTTGACGACGCCGATCATGGAGACAGGGCGGATTCTGGAGGTCGCGGCGCGTGATAGCGGCAATCGACCGGTGATCCGCCATTGTTTCGACGGCGATGTCGGCCAGATGCGCGGAATTTCGGTGTTCGCGCCGGTTTTACAGGTGCTGCGCCAATACGATCAGCTATCCAACGCCACGCTCTCGACCGCGCTGGCGCAGGCTATTGTCGCGGCGACGATTGAAAGCCCTTCTCCGACGCAGGACGTGTTGCAGGCGTTCGAGACCATGGAAGCTCAGGGGGTCGGCGGCAACATCGACTCCTATCTGGACGCGCGCGCCGGCTGGTATGACAAGACGACCTTCGATCTCGGCGGCCTCGCCCGGATTGTCCATTTGTTCTCGGGCGAAAAACTGAACTTTCAGCGCAGCGAAACGCCCAACTCAAATTACGAGCCCTTCGTTCGTTTTCTGCTACGCGAGACTGCAGCCTGCGGCGGCTTCACTTTTGAAGATGTCACCGGCGATTACACCGGCGCCACCTATTCCTCGATCAAGATGTCGACCACCACCAACTGGCCGATCCAGATGTGGCGGCGTTCTCATATCGCTGCGCCCTTCTATCAATCGGCGTTCGAATGCTGGCTCGAGGAGGAGATCGAACGCGGCGCGATCGCCTTTCCGGGTGGCGTCGACGCTTTTCTGGTCAGCCGCATGGCGGCCTGCCGCGCCGACTGGCGCGGGCCGGCGAAACCTGTGCCGGATGAAGTCAAGTTCGCGACGGCGCATGAGAAGCTCTACGGCCTTGGCGTGATTACGGCGGAATATATCGCCGCCGAACTCGGCCAGGACATTGAGGACAATTACGATCAGCTCGCCCGCGAGATGGAGATGCGTCGGGAGCGTGGGCTGCCCGAGCCTCAAATGATCACGCCCGAGCCCGCGCCGGAAGAAACCGGGGAGAAGGAGTCCGCCAATGACGGATCAGGCCGTTGACTGGACGAACCCCTGCGAACGCTTTGCGGCGCTGAGCAAGGCCTATTACAGCCTCGTTACAGGCGCACAGGAAAGCGAGATCCGCACGCGCACGCTCGACGCTGAGGAGATGGTGCGGTTTTCCAAAGCGGATCTGAATGCCGTCAGAAACGAGTTGCGTGCGGCAGAGACGGCATGTTGCGCAAAACTCGGCTTGCCAAACCCGAACCGGCGCTTTGCAATCGGCTGCAGTTACCATCCGGCACGATATCCGGCCTCATACGATCCGAGAGATTCTTTATGAGATCAAAAAAATTTGTAATCTTTACTTTCAGATTTTACGATCGAGCTGCCGAAAACATTCCTGTGCAAGTTCGGGATAGGTGCTTGCGACACCATGATAGATCGCTTTTTGAACAAGTCTTGAGACTATGTCAGATCCCGTCGCGTGGACAGATGCAACTAAATCACGATCATACATAGCAAGGACGTCACACGCGTAGTCGACGGAGATACGATCCAAAAGTTCTTTTGAGCTTCTTCGAGTGGCAAAGTCCGCCGATCGAGTGGAATTGTAATGTCCAATTGCTCCCTCTCGAACACGGCTAATTACAAACTCAACAATGTGGATTGGCATATTTTCGATATCATCCACAAACTCATTTGAGCGCGGCAGTACACCTTTAATTACGTGAAAGACCCTTGTCGCAAAATGTTGTTGTAGCTGACCAAACTTTTCAGATGCTTCTGCCGCCAGCACACGCTCCTTCGAATAGAAGCGCATGGGTGCACGCCCGTAGTTTTTTCGAATTTCATCTGGCTCGCCAAGCAATTGATCAAAATTCGATTCGCTCCAGCCAGGTCTGGCCTTAATTGTGGACTTTAAATACATCGGCTCGGCCTCCAAAAATACGCGGGTTGAGGATCGTTCAACGAAGAATCCTCTCGGTGCACGAATGAGATCTCAATATAAATACTCCACGGAGCTGGTTTGACGTCAACATTTCTCCTGCGTATCGCAGACCGGGTTTTGAACAGACCGCTGCTGATCCTGCCGGAGAAGCTCGCCGTGATTACCGAGGTATTGGCCGGTCGAATCGGCGTCGAAGGGAACGGTCTGCCGGAAGGCTCGCGCTTTGTCGGGGATTCGAACGAGATAGACGCCGCCGGGAAAGCAACCGGTAAATTGCCCTACCGCCGCACCGCAGAGGGCGTTGGCGTTATCACCATTGCCGGTTCGCTGGTGAACCGCGGCGCATGGATCGGCGCCCAATCAGGCATGACCAGCTACGAGGGGATCGCGCATCAGATCGAGAGCGCGGTCCGGGACAGGAAAGTCAAAAGCATCATCCTCGATATCGACTCGCCCGGCGGCGAGGCGGTGGGCGCGATGGAGACGGCGGCGCTGGTGCGCAAGGCGCAAGAGGAAAAACCCGTCTACGCCATGGTCAATGGCATGGCGGCTTCGGCCGCCTACGCCATCGCCTCCGGCGCAAAAGCGATCTTCTCGACGCCATCGGGCGTCTCGGGTTCGATTGGCGTCGTGCTGATGCACGCCGACTATTCCCGCGCCGTCGATCGCGCCGGGATCACGCCAACGCTGATCCACGCCGGCGCCCACAAGGTGGACGGTAATCCCTACACGCCGCTGTCAACGGCTGTGAAGGATGATCTGCAGGCTGAGGTCGACCGTTACTACGGGCTTTTTATTCACGCCGTCGCCGAGGGGCGCGGCCGCAGGCTCTCCGCAAAAGCAGCGCGCGCGACCGAGGCGCGCACATTCATTGGGCAGACCGCGCGTGACTTGGGTCTGATCGACGGCATCGGCGACTTCGCCGGCCTCCTTGATCAGCTGTCAAAAAACAGCGCAGGCGGCAAAGCCAGCTTCAGGAAAGGAACACGAATGGACATGTATTCGGAAGAGGATCTCGCGCGCGCCCGCGCCGAGGGGCGCAAGGAAGGTTTGAGCGAAGGTGAGAAAACCGGACGCGAGGCGGGTTACCTCGAGGGTAAGGCAGACGGGGTGAAGGAAGGCTACGAAGCCGGCGCCAATGAAGGGGGCCGAATTGGGGCCGAAGACGAGCGCGCCCGCATCAAGGCGATCCTGACCCATCCGGAAGCGAAAGGCCGGGAGGCCTCCGCCAATCACCTCGCGCTGAACACGCCAATGAGCGTCGAGGACGCCGCCGGCGCGCTGGCGGGTCTCGCCAAAAGCAGCACCATTGCCGCCCGCGCCGCCGGGACGGTCGCGCCCGCAGCCGGGGCTGAGCATGTCCCGGACGAGAACATGCAGCCCGGCGCCGTGTCCTGGGCGTCCATCGCCGACAAGCTCAACGCTGAAACTCTCCGCCGCCCGGGCGCATCACGGTAAATCGAAAGGTTTTCTCCCATGGCCGCAAAAGGCATGTCCCTTCACGAAGAAAAGCACGCCTTCACCTTCGTTGTCTCCGAAGATTCCGACGGCGCCGGCTATCTTTCCCGCGAGACTTTCGTTGCGGAAGGCGGCGCCAATGGCGTCGATTTTCTGGTTGGCGAGATTTTCGCCGTCGTCGACGGCAAGGTCGTCAAGCTCAACACTTCCGCGAGCGACGGCTCGGAGAAATTCGCCGGGATTGCCGGTTACCGCGCCCGCGTGCCGACCGGCCAGACGCTGGAATTTGTCGGCATCAATCGTCACGCCACCGTGCGCGGCTCCGATCTGACCTGGCCCGCTGGCATCAGCGAAGCCGACAAGGCGGAGATCATCGCCCAGATGGACGCGGCGCTGATCAAGATCCGCTGATCAGCAAACAGACAGAAATAAATTCACACAAACCCAAACTCAACACCCGCAAATCCAATCGCTAGCACAAGAAGCGTAACGCTTTCGGGCAACATGCAGATCTCCTTCCGTGCGATCGTCAAACAGTAAAAAGCGCCGCCACGCGCGGACATGCGCCAGCACACGCCGCGCTGATCGCAGGATGTGGTGATCCATTCTCTGACAATCAGGATTCTTCTTCATGGCCATCATGGACGTCTTTCTGGGCGACGCTTTCTCGGCGCGCTCGCTGACCGCGGCCGTCGACCGCTACAGCTATGTCCCCAATTTTCTCGAAACGCTGCCGGGCCTCTTTACCCAGAAGCCCGTGCGGACAGCCGAGGTCTGGATCGAGGAGCGGGACTTCGCGCCGGCGCTGATCCAGACATCGCCGCGCGGCGCAGCCCCGTCTCAACGCGGCGGCGAGCAGCGCAAGGCGCGCGCCTTCATGACCACCCGCATCGCCGACGCTTCGCGCATCTGGGCCTATGAGATCCAGAACGTCCGCGCCTTCGGCGACGAGGCTGCGGTCAAGGACATGCAGATGGAGGTCGCGCGCCGACAGATGAAAATGAAGGCGGACTTCGCCCTGACCAAGGAGAATATGCGCCTTGGCTGCATCCAGGGCGTTGTCGTCGATGCCGACGGGACCCTAATCTACGACTGGTTCGAGGAATTCGGCCAGACCAAGCCGACCGAGCGCGTGTTCGACTTCTCCGCGACGGCGACCGAGGGCGACATTCGCAAGGCGACCAACGCCATCAAGCGCCGGATGGTGCGCAACCTGAAAGGTCTTGGCGGCGCCGGCGTCGCCATCCACGCGCTGTGCGGCGATGATTTCTGGGACGCCTTCATCACCTGCCCGGAAATCCGCCACACCTATCAGGCGCAGATGGCGCTCGCGCTCCAGAACGACGTCGGCAACGCGTGGGAAAGCTTCCGCTTCGCCGGTGTGACCTGGCACAACTACCGCGGCACAGATGATAACTCGACGGTAGCGATCCCGGCAAAGAAAGTGAAATTCTTCCCCGTCGGCGCGCCGATCTTTCAGATCGCGCATGCGCCGGCCGAACGCTTCGAGTTCGTCAACACGCCCGGCCAGGAGACCTATTCTTGGCTCGTCGCGGATCGTGATCGCGATTCATGGGCGGACGTCGAGCAATATTCCTATCCGCTCCACGTCTGCCTTATGCCGCAGGCGCTCGATGCCGGGAAGATCAGCTAGGCGATGCAGGCTCCTCGCCTGAAGCGCCTGCATGCGTCGACTGACCATCAACTTGGTCAGCGCGTGAGGATCAAACCGCAAAGCAGCGGGGGCTATGTCGTTGGCAGTGCTGACCCGACGCGGATCGAAATGGAAGTCCTTGCGCATGTCGCACGCGGAGCAAGCGTTATGAATGCCTCTGGCGCGACCCCGGGCGACGTCAATGCACGCGTGCGGTTCTCCGCGGACACCGTAAAAATCCAAACTTCGGCGCTCCCCTACGCGGTCGAAGAGGGCGATCTGGTGCAACTGCTTGATGCAGATAGCGCTCCGACGCTGCGGGTCAGTCGCACGGCGCCATTCGGGACAGATCGAACGCTGTTGTTTCTCGTCGGGACTTCCCGATGAGTCTCGTCCCGTTCGCCTTGCGTGTTTGCACGACGCGCGCGCTGCAAGCCGCTCTACCCGTCAGTGTTGTCGTCGTGGACAGTCCACAGGAGCCGCTCGATCATCTCGACAAGACGTCGCCTCAACCGGTGGTTGCCGTCTATACCGGTTCGGCGATGACCAAACTGGAGGGTCGCAATCTGCTGGGCGGGGCGCCGGTGGTGTTGCTTACTTTGCAAATGTTCTTGCCGGAGACCTTCGCTTATGAGACGTCGCCCGACCACATCATCATCGTGGACACGCGGCGGCAGGGCGCAGAAACGGCGCTGGACATTCTTTGGCGCGGCGCCCTGCTGGCGCTCAACGCTTCCGCAGAGCCATGGGCGGCGTTGTGGCGCGAGTTCGCGCCCGTCGTCGCCAGCATCGCCAACCAGCATTACCTCCTCGAACGCAATGGCGTGAAGGTGACGGCGCGCGAGGTGACGATCGAATGCGAGCCGATCCATGAACCGGTTCCGGGCGGGGAGCCTGCCAACGCGTGGGCGGCGTTCGTTACCTTGATGCGCGCGGACACGCGCGGCGACGGCCTCTCGGCGCTGGCGGATTGGGTCGAGGCGTCAATCCGCGACGCAGTGCTGTCGCCCTTGGGTCGTGACGCCGCTTATCTCGGCCTGTCGGCCTATGTCGCACGAGCAATCAACATTGAGGATGGCGTCCCGGACGCCGACCCTTGCAGTCCGCGCGAGCCATCCGTCGAGTTTCCGCAATGAATCTCGCCGACGCCATCATCGATCTGCAGCGCAGTCTCGCCGGGGCCATCCACGAATTGCAGCTCGGTCTCGTCGATGCGCAGAAGGAGATCGAATGGCTGCGCAGCGCCAGGGACAATTCCGTCATCGACGGCCGCGTGACGGATCGGGATCCAAAAAAACACCGCATACGCATCGAGATCGGGCTCGACGACGAGGGCGAGAGCGTCAAGTCGCCGTGGATCCCGTATTCCCAGATCGCCGGCGCGCGCAAGGTGCATAGCGTGCCCAGCATCGGCCAGCAGATGCGCATCGTCTGCCCGAACGGGGATCCCTGTCAGGCGCTGGCGGTTCCGCTCACCTGGTGGAACGAAAACCCGTCGCCGAGTGAAGACGGCGACGAGGATATCGACCTTCGCGGCAAGACCCGTCGCACACAGCGTGACGCCGTCATCAAGACTGAGGTCGACGGCGTCACCGAGCATCGAACCAAACAATCGCACAGCCTGATCATCCACAAAGATCCTGCGACGCAGGAAGAAGGCAAGGACGAGGAAGTCTCGGACAGGAAGCCCTGGAAGGGCAACCGTGCGAAAGCAAAGCACACACGCAAGGTCACGAAGGATGGCGGCTATGTGCTGACCATCAATGATGGTGATGACGAGAAAGAGCACAAGGTCAGGGTTCATCCGGATAGCGCGGTCGAAATCTCCGCCTTCAAGGGCAAGCATAAAATCTCGGTGAAGCAAGACGAGATGAAGCTGTCGTTCGACGGACAGCATGAGACGATCTATTCGTCTCAGGGCATCCGGCACAAATCATCCACGAAAGTGCAGATCGAGAGCCCACAGATCGAACACGCCGGCGATCTGAAGATCACCGGCACGCTGCTCGCCCTCAAACAGATCCAGAGCCTGATCGGCGTGAAGGCGCCGCTGCTCGGCGGACTGCCAGGCGACGGCGGCAACGCAACAAATTGGTGACGCCATGCCATCTTCGACCGGAATCGACCGCGAGACGGGAAAGCCGCTCGCGGACTGGGATCACACCGTTCAGTCCATCCTCGTGATCCTGTCGACGCAATTCGGGGAACGGGTGATGCGCCGGGTTTTCGGATCGGCCGTTCCGCGGGTGCTCGGCAAAAACCTCGTGCCGGCAACGATGCTCAAATTCTACATGGCCGTGGCCGTCGCGATCGAACTGTGGGAGCCGCGCTTCCGGGTTCGGCGCTTCGAATATCCTGGCGCCACGAACAGTCCGGACGCGATGCGTCAGGGAAAGATCGGCGTTCGGATGATCGGCGATTACATGCCGCGCGCGCTGGACAAGGATTTAACGGTCGAAGCCGTCAGGACAGTGGCGCTGTAGATGTCGCGTTTCCCCTTCGCCAACCTCGACCTGTCGCTCATCCCGGCGCCACAGGCGATCCAACCCGTCGACTATGAGCTGATCCGCGCCGCGCGTCTTTCCGATCTGACCGCGCGCTTCGTCGCCAGTGGCATTCCGTTCAACGTCGCCACGCTCGAAAGCGACCCGAGCGTCATCCATCAGGAGGAGGACGCCTGGCGGGAGATGCTCGATCTGCAGGCGATCAATGACGCCGTGCAGGCGGTATTGATCGCCTTCGCAGTCGGAAGCGATCTCGACAATCTCGGCGCGCTACTGGGGGTGCGGCGGCTCACGGTCAGGGAAGCGAGCGACGCCGCGCCGGCGGTCATGGAGAGCGACGCGGACTTTCGCGCTCGCATCCGGATCGCTCTCGACGCGACGGCGGTGGGACTGACCGGCAATGGTTACCGCACCATCGCGCTGCAGGCGGCGCCGGCGGTGAAGGCTGTCTCCTTCATCAAACATGGCGGTGGCCAGATCGACGTCATTCTGCTGGGGCGCGGCGAGGATGGCGCGGTGGACGAGGCGTCGGTAAAGGCCGTTCGCGACCGGCTCAACGCCGATGACGGCGGCCAGCTGACGGACATCGTCACCGTGCGCTCGGCGCGGCCGCTTCCCTACGACATTGTCGCCGAGGCTGTGATCCCGCCAGGGCCGACGCCCGCAGTGATCCAAAACGCGTCCGTTTCCGCGATCACCGCCGCCATGAATGCGCTGAAGGTCATCGGCGGGCGTGTCCCGACCGACGCCATCATCGCCGCCGGCCGCGTGCCGCCCATGAACAAGTTCCGGCTCGTCGCGCCGACGGAGGATATTCTGCCAGAGCCTGACGAAGCGCCTTATCTGCGCTCCGTCTCGGTCACTCTTACGGTGGCGGCGTGAGCGCGGAGACGCTGCTCCCGCCCAATTCCACGCCATGGGAGCTTTCGCAATCACTGACCTCGGCCGCGCGCCGGCCGCTGCCAACCGACTTCCCGCGACGTGTCTGGGATCCGGACCTCTGCCCTGAAGAATTCCTGCCTTACCTCGCGTGGGGTCTCGGCCTCGAAATCTGGAAGGATGCGTGGCCCGAGGAAAAGAAGCGGGCGATCATCAGGCGCATCTGGCGCCTGAAGCGCCGCAAGACCACGCCGCAGGGGATCAGGGATTATGTCGAACTCACCGGGAGCGAGATCGTCAAGACGGTCCGGCCAAAAGATCGGATGTGGTGGGTTCCCGCCATGTCGGCGGCGGAACGCGCCGCCATCGACGACCGTATGCCGGAGATCCGCATTTTTCCCGCGCCGCCATCAAAAGCGGCCGGACCGGGTCAGATTTTCTTCAACCTCTCCTTCTGGGGACAGGGCGCGCGCTACGCTGACGATGCGAGGCGGTCATGGCTCGATCGGGCCGTCTATGTCGATGAGGACGGCGAGCATCCCGTCACGATCACCGGCCTCAACGGAGAGGCTGTCGACGACAGCTACGTCATCCAGTTACGGGCGAGCGCCACGGTCAAGGGCTTCTACGGAGTTGCTCAATTCGCAGAGGGGCGATTTCGCATCCCGTCAGACGCGGATCAGCATGTCATCGCCATCGCGCCGGCGGAAGGCGCGTTGACCTTCTCTGTTCCGGCAGGGCTCATTCCAGCAGCCGTCCGCCCGGAGCCGAAGGCGGAGATCGTGACGGCGCCCGTCTACAAGGCGTTCCACTGGCCGAGTTTCTTCAACGCGTCGTTCCGGACGCCTTCCGACGCGCGCGATCATCTCTATGACAGTCTGAGATTCATGGACCCGACGAAAATCGGCGCCCACGGGCGGCCCATGTCCTTCTGGAGCTGGTCGCGCTCTGGCATCCCGTCTTTTTCGGCAGAACTGACCCTGCGGGCGCCGACGCCAAAACCCCTATGGCAGTTCGGCTCCTTCTGGGGGCAAGGTTTCTGGGCCGCGACGGACCTGTCGCTGCTCTGGGACGCGTTGGAGGCCATCCGGGTTTCCCAGTCGGCGCGCGACGACATCAACGTGTCCCTGCAACTCTACCGTGAAATCACTTTCTCCGCCGGGCTTCGCTTCGGCGAGTTCGATTTCGGCGGCTATCAAAAGGCGGCTTGAATGGAAAACCGGGTCAACTTCATCGCCTATGCCGAGAACGTCCCCGAAGACGTCAATAACCTGCAAGCCTATGTCTCGGCTTCGCTCGACCATATCGTCGTCGACACGCTCGTGCAGGGCTCGAAGTTTTCCGGATTCCTGACGGCGAAAAGCGGGCCTGCGCAGGTCGTCGTGACCGCTGGACGCCTCTACAGGAATGGCGTGGTTTACGCCCGCACGACGCCCACGACATTCGACTTCACCACCCAACTGCCCGTGGCGGCGAAGAAGAAGGTTCTGGTCACCGCGTGGGGAACGGAGGTCGACACCGGCGCCACGCCACGCAACGTGCTGATCGCCGCGCAGTCCACCCCGCAGAATCCCGTCTATCAGCCCCAGATCCTCGAGATCACCCATTCCCGGATCGTTAATCTCGGCACGTCAGTCGGCGCAGAGGCGCCCGACCCGGCCGCCCCGGTGATCGACGCCGCGCTGCTCTTGCTCGCCACGGTGGTGCTTTCTCCCACCGGCGTCGAGAGCGTCACGGTCGCCACAGAGAACGAAGTCGGCAATCTCGAAGACCTGAGCGACCGGGTGACGGATATCGAGACGTGGGAGGCGGTCGCCGCGCCCATGATCCTGTCGCTCGCGTCCGACATCGCCCGCATTTCCAACGACCGCAAGAACGATCAGAGCGCCGATCTGACCGGGCGCATCCTCGGCCGCCTCGCCGTGCTCGAGTCGCGCGACGGCATTCCCTCCAACGCCGCCGACAGTCTCGCCGATTTCTTTCTCGATCCCGCGACCTCCGATCTCGGTCATGTCGCCTCGAACTGCAAGGTCGACGAAGGCGTGCGCTTCGCCGATGACGGCGTCAACGAGACGGCGTTGCAGCTGTTCAATCCGCTCAACCCGCAGGTCACTGTCGCCAATGGCGTGCTGTTTCCAACCTATGAGGCGGCGCTGCGCATCAGCGTCGGGCCACAGACCGGATCGGTCAGTCTCGCGAGCTACACCTATCAGACCGTCGAATTCCTCAGGAAGCAGATGTCCCGAACGCGCATCCGCTGGGGAAATCCCTTCTTCGTCTGCACCAATTCGGCGTTCTGGCAGTCGGGTCGATATGACCCGGTGACGCATGTCTTCGCGCGCAACGGCGAAACATTCCAGATCGCCCCGGAGTATCAACAGGCTGCGCTCGTCCCCCATGTCTTCATCCGCATAACGCAGTTCTGGACCGACACCTACACAGAAGCCTACTGGGACATCAACAAGGAAAACTTCACCGTATCCGGCGCCTCCGTCGAAGAGACATTCCCGGTCGGTCAGGACATGTGGCTGCACTCGATCGCGCTGAGGTTCACCCAGCTCGACTCCTCCGGCGCGGTCACCATGGTTGTCTGCGAATGCACGTCGACAGGCGAAATCGATCCGACGCGCGTGATCGGAAAGGCCACCGTCGCGCATGGATCACTGTCCGCGAACGGCAAGACCGCTTTCATCTTCGGGACGCCGGTTTTCCTGAAGGCCGGCAGTCGCTACGGGTTTCGCATCATCAGCGGCGCCAACCATTACATTGCGACCACGAACGGGCCAGCCTTTCCCAACGGCATGTTTTTCACCATGATCGGCGGCTACGCCATCGCCGATCCACAGAAACATATCGTCTTCGATCTTTACGCCTGTCGCTTTCAGCAAAGTCTCGTGGCGATCGATCTGCAGGGGCTTCAGCTCTCGGGCGGCATCGTCGGCATTGATATTCTCGCAGAGTCGGTCGTCCCCTCGTCGGTGAGCCTTACCTACGCCGTCCAGATCAATGGCGCATGGGTTCCGCTGGACCGCATCAATGCGGGCGTGCTCAACGCCGGCGGCGCGCTGCCGCCCTTGCTGCCGTTCCGGGCCGTGTTTCAGGGGACGCCGGACATGATGCCCTGCGTCGGCCTGCTCAACTCGCGCGTGCGCGTGGAGCGGCCCAGGACGGCGTTTGCGCATTATTGGCCCGCGGGCGGGCGCACGCCGCCGGCGGCGACCGCGCAAATCCGGCTGACGGTGCGCTACGAGAATTTCGACCCGCTGATCCATGCAACGAGCGTCAGGCTGCTCACCGGAACGGGCTTCGTCGCCGAAACCGCCGCCTCTTCCTACTCGGACGTCGCGCCGGAGCCGGGCGTGATCGAACGCACCTATGTGTGGAACCTCGGCGCGGCCGTCCCCGTATTCAAGTTCAAGGCGACCGGCTCGTCCTCGACGCCGCTCAACGTCTTTCACATCGCCTGGTTCAAGGACTGGGTTCTCTGAGGGTGATGCACATGACAAAAACTCCGGCACGGACCCGCAGCGTGAATGCGTCCACGGATCCTGTCTATTCTGAAGTGACCCTCTCACGCGCCGTCGAACTGCAGGGCCATGCCTATCGTCCCGGCGTGAAGCATGTCGTCGACGCCGCGACGCTGGCGGCGCTTGGCGATGCCGTCGCGACGAAAAGGCCGATGAACGCATGAGCATCCTTCCGCCCGAGATTGACTTCCGGGTCGACAAGGCTGCTTCTCCCGACCGCATGAACCGCGCGACAGCCCATATCGACGCGCGGCTGCGGGCGCTGGAAGCCTACAGGCCGAGCTTCGATCAACTGTTCGCCGAGCTTCAGATCTTCGGCCTGCAGCGCGTCAATGAGGCGGTGGCGCCGTTGCTGCAGGAGCTTGGGCGCGTGCAGGCGCTCGGGTTTCTCAATGCGCCGATCCAGCCGGGAACGACCGCCTATTTTGCGCCCGGGCCAGTGACAGTGACGATTTCGGAAGATCGCCGCAACGTCTTCACGCCCGCGCCATGGGTGATGCTCGTCAGCGACAGCGTGCCGGACAGCTATGTCCTCGGGCGAAAACTCTCCTACGACCAGGAGACGGGGGAACTGCGAATCAATGTGACAAACCAGTGGGGAGCCAATTCCCTGCTGGCCGATGTGACCGTGTGGGGCGTCGCCGGCGGCGCGCTCTCGGCGCTGGAAAGCGCCACGAAATCTATCGACGCAAAAATCGCCGCGCAGACGGCGAGCGCCGCGGCCGTGTCCGCGGCGGCGACGATATCGGGCTCCACAGCGACCGCCGTATCGGCGGCGCAGACCGCGTCCACGGCGGCCAACAACGCCGCGGCCAGCGCCGCGCAGGCGGCGATCTCGGCGGCGTCGATTTCAGATGGGCCGGTGCTTTCGGTCAATATGAAGTCAGGCGCTGTAACGCTCAATGCGGCGGATGTCGGCGCTTACGCCGTGGCGCAGATCGACGCGATGCTGGATCCCGGTTTGTTTTGATGAGACCGCAAAATGACAGATCCCGCACCCGTTCGCCGCGCACAGTCAGCGCGCAGCCAGAAGAGAAAACTCTCCGCCTCGATCGAGGTTCAGGCATTTAACGCACGCTGTCTTCATGGCCTTTCACTCAATTCGAGGATTTTTCTTGCGTTTTCGGCGCCCACCACCGGAAGGCCTTCCGGATCCAGCAGTCCGATCTGAACGAGGACGCTCGCCTGATCCCAGTAAATATGTTCGTGGGAGACCTTGCCATCCTTGATTCCGACAATGACAGCGAATGCTGCTTCGACCCGTTTACCCGTTGGCGTGATCCCGGGGAGCATCCAGTCTATGACATGGGTGTGGGTAAAGGAGATGATCAACTCATCGACGATCTGGCTGTGACCTATTGTCTGCGAAACGGACGTCATTTTAACGTCTGGCGGGAAGAACTTTCCAACCAGATGGTTTGCATAAAAGCTACGGACGCCGTCCTGGCCGAATCCACCCATGGACGTTGGTAAATTTATCAGATGCGGATCATCACACATCGTGGCCATCGTCGTCTCGAGGTCTCCCTCGAGTTCGGCTCCGACATGTTTTTGAAAAAGCTTCACCATTGATGCTTCGGCTTCGGAAAGCATGACCTGAATCCTCGCGCCTTTCGGTCGTGATACGGATTGAACCGTCGCACATCGGCTGAACGATCGCAATTTGGCGGCATGGCGTCATACGAAGAAACGAAGCGCTGCGGCGCCGGACGTCGTCATATTCTGTTGGGGCGCTGAATGACTGATCCCGTACCCATTCGCCTTGTTATCGGCGATGATTGGGTGCTGCCCTTCACCTATCGGGACAAGGACGGCGTCGGAATCGATCTCTCCGGTTATGGCGTCGGCGGCGACGTGCTGTGGCCGGACGGCCGGATCGGATTTGCCGAACCGAATGGCGGCGCGGAAATTCTCGATCAGAGTCTTGAAGCCACCCGCGGCAAATTCGTGCTGACCCTTGATCGCGCCGCGACCATCAAGGCGCCGGCGAACAAGCCGGGGACGCATCTGCGCGCCTTTCTGATTACGCCGGATGGCGAGATGCGCAGTTTCCCCGCCTGGCCGCTCTGCGTCGAATCGCGATGAGCACCGATCTCGTCCTCGCGCTCGACGTCACGGAAATTGCCTTCAACGGAAGCCCCGCCGCCTCGCTCACGCTCGACATCGCGTCGCCACAGACACTGCAGATCGCGGCCGTCCCTGCCGTAGCGCTCGACGTAGCGATTCAAGCGCCCGTGCTGGTCTCGGCTGCTGAACAGGGCCCGCCTGGACCGCAAGGCATACAGGGCTTGCCCGGCGTCCCTGGTCCCCCGGGCGGCCTTGATCCAAACGTCGTCATCGATGGAGGTAACTGGTAGTGGCCAATACCATTCGTCTCAAGCGTCGCGCCGCAGGGGGCGCCAGCGGTGCGCCAGCGTCGCTCGCCTCCGCCGAGCCCGCCTACAATGAGCAGGATGACACGCTCTATTACGGCAAGGGCGATAGCAGCGGCGTCGCCACATCGATCATTCCAATCGGCGGCAAAGGCGCCTTCGTCGATCTGTCGAGCGCCCAGTCGATCAGCGGCGTCAAGACTTTTGGCAGTTCCCCGGTCGTGCCGACGCCCGCCACTGGCGACAACTCGACCAACGCCGCCTCGACGGCCTTCGTCAAGGCGCAGGGTTACCTCACGGGCAATCAGTCGATCACGCTCTCCGGCGATATCACCGGCGCAGGCGCCACCGCAATCGTCGGCACGCTCGCAACCGTAAACAGCAATGTCGGAACCTTTACGAAAGTCACGGTCAACGGCAAAGGTCTCATCACCGCGGCGACGAATCTCCTCGCCGCCGACATTCCGACACTGACGGCGGCGAAGATCAGCGACTTCGACGCGCAGGTCCGCACCTCGCGTCTTGATCAATTGGCGGCGCCCACGGCTGACGTGTCGCTGAACAGCCGAAAGATCACAAATGTCGCGGATCCGGTCAGCGCGCAGGATGCCGCCACCAAAAGCTATGTTGACGGCGTCGCGCAGGGTCTCGATGCAAAACATTCCGTCAGGGCTGCGACCACTGCCAATATCACGCTTGCCGGCGCGCAGACCGTCGATGGCGTGTCCGTCGTCGCGAGCGACCGCGTGCTGGTCAAGAACCAGACCGCCGCGGCGCAGAATGGCGTCTATCTCGCGCAGTCCGGCGCCTGGACGCGCGC
>ERZ1645187.1553-NODE-1553-length-21042-cov-11.331634_pt1 | contig 21042 bp, 15 predicted proteins | sample MGYA00575352_ERZ1645187 | MGnify/ENA primary metagenome ERZ1645187 (study PRJEB40837, sample SAMN11349314) | freshwater sediment metagenome | isolation source: river sediment | host: Sediment | place: India: Wazaribad , New Delhi | collected 2017-02-21 ... | reverse complement strand
GCCGCGCTGCTCGGCTGGCCGCAGGCGACCTTCGCCTCCAAGGTTGTCATCGCCGCCGGCAAGGCCACCGTCACCCGGGAAGTCGATGGCGGCCTGGAAACGCTGGAGCTGACGCTGCCGGCGGTGGTGACCACCGACCTGCGCCTCAACGAACCGCGTTACGCCACCCTGCCCAACATCATGAAGGCGAAGAAGAAGCCGCTCGACACCGTCAAGCCCGGCGACCTGGGCGTCGATGTCGCGCCGCGCCTGACGACGCTCAAGGTCGTCGAACCGGCGAAGCGCCAGGCCGGCGTCAAGGTGACCGACGTCGCCCAACTCCTCGACAAACTCAAGAACGAAGCGAAGGTGATCTGATGGCTGTCCTCGTCATTGCCGAACACGACAACGCGGCGCTCAAGGCCGCCACCCTCAACACCGTCACCGCCGCCGCCCGGCTCGGGGGCGAGATTCACGTCCTGGTGGCCGGCAGCGGCTGCGCCGGCGCCGCGCAGGCGGCGGCCCAACTGGCGGGCGTCGCCGTGGTCAAGGTGGCCGATGCCGCCCACTACGCCGACCAGACCGCCGAGAACCTCGCCGCCCTGATCGTTGCCCAGAAGGCCGGCTACACGCACATCCTCGCCGCCGCGACCAGCCAGGGCAAGAACACCATGCCGCGCGTCGCCGCGCTGCTGGATGTCGCGCAGATCTCCGAGATCGTCGCCATCGAGGATGCCGATACCTTCGTCCGGCCGATCTATGCCGGCAATGCGCTGGCCACGGTCAGGAGCGGCGACGCCGTCAAGGTCGTCACCGTGCGCACCACCGCCTTCGATGCCGCTGGGCAGGGTGGCGGCGCGAAGGTCGAAGCCATCGATGCGGCGCCGGACGCCGGTGTCGCCAAGCTCATGGGGCGGGAGCTGACCAAATCGGCCCGCCCGGAACTGGCCGCGGCCAAGATCGTCGTTTCCGGCGGGCGCGGCATGGGCTCCGGCGAGAATTACCACAAGGTGCTCGAACCGCTGGCCGACAAGCTGGGCGCGGCGCTGGGCGCCTCGCGCGCGGCGGTGGATGCCGGCTTCGTCTCCAACGACTACCAGGTGGGCCAGACCGGCAAGATCGTCGCGCCGCAGCTCTACATCGCGGTGGGCATTTCCGGCGCCATCCAGCACCTGGCCGGAATGAAGGACAGCAAGGTCATCGTCGCCATCAACAAGGATCCGGACGCGCCGATCTTCCAGGTCGCCGATTACGGCCTGGTCGCCGATCTCTTCCAGGCCGTGCCGGAACTGGTGGCGGCGCTCTAGCGGAACCGGCGGGTTGTGAACTTCCCCGGGGGACTGTTCGGCCACGGCTGGTCTCTCGGGGCGCTCGCGCTTCTGGCCATGGTCTGGCTGTGGTGCTGGCGCACCGCGCCGTGGCGGCGCCTGGCCGACTCCCGGCAACTCAACGTCTGGCTCGGCTCGATCGTCGTGCTGATGCTCATCTGGAGCATGAAGGCCGGCGTCAAGCCGGGGCTCGACCTCCATCTGCTCGGCGCCACCGCCTTGACGCTGATGTTCGGGCGGCAGCTGGCCATCGTCGGCCTCTCGGTCGTGATGGCGGCCGTGACGCTCAACGGGGCCGCCGGCTGGGAAGCCTACGCGCTCAATGTCCTGGTGACGGCGGTCTTTCCGTGCCTGGCCGCGCATGTCCTGTTGCGGGTGATCGAGCGCTATCTGCCGGCCAATTTCTTCTGCTACATTTTCGGCGCCGCCTTCTTCGGCGCCGCCGTCGCGGTCGTCTCCACCGGCATGCTCGCATCATCGGTGCTGTGGCTGGCGGGCGTGTACACGGCCGATATGCTGGTCAGCGAATATCTGTCGTACTACGCGCTGCTGGGCTTCGCCGAGGCGTGGCTCAACGGCGCCGCCATCACACTGATGGTGATCTACTATCCCGATTGGGTCGGCTCGTTCGACGACCGGCGCTACTTTTCCAAACGATAGGGGAAGGCATAAATGAGCAACTACTCCGCGCCGGTGAAGGACATGCTGTTCGTCATGAACGAGTTGGCCGGCCTCGACCAGGTGCGCGCGCTGCCCGGCTGCGAGGAAGTGACGCCCGATCTGGTCGAATCGATTCTCGACGAGGCCGGCAAGTTCGCCGCGGAGGTGCTGGCGCCGCTCAACGCCACGGGCGACCAGGCGGGCGCGCGCTGGCACGACCGGCAGGTGACCATGCCGCCCGGCTTCAAGGAGGCCTATGTCCAGTATGCCGAGGCCGGCTGGAATGCCTTCGATTGCCATCCGGCATACGGCGGGCAGGGGCTGCCGCGCCTGCTCTCGGCGGCGGTGCGGGAGATGTGGAAGTCGGCGAACATGGCGTTTTCGCTGTGCCCGCTGCTGACCAATGGCGCCATCGAGGCGCTCGAACTGTCGGGCTCCGACGCGCAGAAGCAGACCTACCTGCCCAACATGATTTCGGGCCGGTGGACCGGCACCATGAACCTCACCGAGCCGCAGGCCGGTTCGGACCTGGCCGCCATCCGCACGCGCGCCGAGCCCCAGGCCGACGGCACCTACAGGATCTTCGGCCAGAAGATCTTCATCACCTACGGCGAGCACGACATGGCCGAGAACATCGTCCATCTCGTGCTGGCGCGGCTGCCGGACGCGCCCGAGGGGGTCAAGGGCATTTCCCTGTTCGTCGTGCCCAAGTTCCTGGTCAATGCCGATGGCAGCCTCGGCGAGCGCAACGACGCCTGGTGCGTTTCCATCGAGCACAAGCTGGGCATCCACGCCAGCCCGACCTGCGTGATGGCCTTCGGCGACCATGGCGGCGCGATCGGCACGCTGGTGGGCCGCGCCAACGAGGGCCTCAAGTACATGTTCGTCATGATGAATGCCGCCCGCTACGCCGTTGGCGTCGAGGGGTTGGCGCTGGCCGAGCGCGCTTACCAGCAGGCGCTGGCCTATGCCCGCGAGCGGGTCCAGGGGCGCGCCATCGAGGGCTCGCCGGCGCCGGTGGCGATCGTGCATCACCCCGACGTGCGCCGCATGCTCATGACCATGCGGTCGCAGACCGAGGCGATGCGCGCGCTGGCCTATTCGGTGGCGGCGGCGCACGACGCGGCCGGCCGGCATCCGGACGCCGAACAGCGCCAGCGCAACCAGGCTTTCGTCGACCTGATGATTCCGGTGGTCAAGGGCTGGCTGACCGAAACCGCCAACGAGATCGCCTATCTGGGCGTCCAGGTGCATGGCGGTGTGGGTTTCATCGAGGCGACCGGCGCCGCCCAGCACATGCGCGACGCCCGCATCACGACCATCTACGAGGGCACCACCGGCATCCAGGCCAACGATCTGATCGGCCGCAAGCTGACCCGCGACAACGGCGCGACGCTCAAGGCCGTGGTCGGCATGATGCGCCAGACCCAGGCCGCCGCGGCCGCCGAAAGTCAGTTGTCGCGCATCGCCGAGGCGCTCGGCGAGGGCATAGCCGCGCTGGAAGGCGCGGCGACCCACGTCGTCACCCGTTACGCGGCGGACACGCGGACCGTCGCGGCGGGCGCCGTGCCTTTCCTCAAGCTCATGGGCATCGTCTCGGCGGGCTGGATGATGGCGCGCTCGGCGCTGGCCGCGCGGCGTCACATGGCTTCGGGCAGCACCGATCCGTTTTATCCGACCAAGATCGCCAGCGCCGAATTCTTCGCCGCCAATATCCTGCCCGCGGCGGGCGGCCTGGCGAAAGTGGTGGCGGGAGGCGGCGCCAGCGTGCTGGCCATTCCGGAGGACAGCCTGTGACCGGAACGAATGACGCGCGGCGGAGTCTGCTCGACGTCGTGCTGGCCGAGATCGGCCGCGGCGAGGTCAGTTTCCCCACCCATGCCGACGTGGCCCTGCGAGTCCGCCTGGCGCTCGACGATCCCGACCTGCACCTGGCCAAGGCCGCCCAGATCATCCAGGCCGAACCGCTGCTGTCGGCGCGCGTGGTGGCGGTGGCCAACTCGATCGCCTTCAACCGGAGCGGCGCCCGCGTCGCCGATGTCCGGACGGCCGTCACCCGCGTCGGCATCCGGCTGCTGCGCGCCCTGGCGACCGCCGTGGTGATGCGGCAGATGGCGGGCGGCATGCGCTCGCCGAAGTTCCGCGACCTGGCGGCGCGGCTCTGGGAGCACACGGCGCACGTTGCCGCGCTGTCGCACATCCTGGCCGGCCGATTCGTCCGCGGCGCCGCCGAGATCGCCCTGTTTGCCGGCATGGTGCACGAGGTCAATGGCTTCTATCTGCTGTCGCGCAACGACTCGCACCCGGAACTGTTCCTGGAGGAAGGGGCCTTGCAGGCGATCGCCGCCGACGCCACCGTCGGGCGGGCGGTGCTGGAGGCGCTGGCCGTGCCGGAAGAAGTGCTCGAAGCCGTCGCTTCCCTTTGGCGGGAGGAAGCGCAGGTGTTCCCCCCGGGCACCCTCGGCGACGTGCTGCGGCTGGCCAACGGCCTGACGCCGATTCTGTCGCCGCTCCAGCCTCCGGCGGCCGGGGTGTCGCCCCTGCCGCTGCCTCCGGCCGCCGAGAGCCAGTTGGCCGAGATACTCGATCAATCCAGCGATGAACTCGAGCAAATGACCGCCGCCTTGCGTTATTGAGATTATTGGTATAGGCTGGACAGCGTCATTCGGTCTAACTGCAAAAGGCAAACCCATCGAAAGGTGGGGACGCAAAGTCACCGGTCTAAAGTAATCCGTCGAAGGTCCGATGGATTGCCAAGGCAGCGGAACCGCCAGGCTAGCCGAGGCCGCGTCGGACAGCAATATGGTTTATGCTTGCTGTGTATCTTTTGAAAGGCGCCGCCTCCACTCTATCCAGCCCAACGGTTTCCGCCCAGGCCGCGTTTCAGGCCAGCGGTGGTTGTTGGGCTGCCGGGTTGCCCGGCAGGGATTGCGACAAGGAGGTTGGCGATGGAGACGATGGCACTCGACAACGTGATTCGTTTTCCGGAAACCACGCGGAGTTCGCTCGGCGACAGTGATCGCGTGCGCATACTGCGCGAAGCCCGGGATCTGTCCGCGCAGAAGTTGCGCGAGGCGGTGCGCGCCTTGTTCAGCGTCATGGAGGACGATTTCGCGATGCGCGCCGCCGCCGCCGAGAGCAGCGACCGGCGTGCCTTCTGCTATGGCGGCCAGGTCTTCCTGCGCGAGAACGCGGTCCGGCTGGAGGGCCTGTTCGCCGCCGGCTGGCTGAAGCTGTTCGACGCCGCCATCGCCGACGGGGTTCGCAAGAGCGTCAAGGGCCCGGTCAGCGCCCTCGACGAACTGGAACTGGTCGACCTCGTCGACATGGACGAGGACATCGCCGTCAAGGCGGTCGTCGGGCGCATCGGCGGCGATTGCGAGGAAGGCCTGTTCGCGGCGAGCCGCCGCCTGGCCTTCCTGGCCGGCCGCGACGACGACTCGATCGAGGTGGCGAAAATGCTGGCGGAGGCCATGCAGGCTTCCCTGAAGGAGGCCGGCATGAGCGGCGCCTTGCGCCTGGAAGTGCTGCGCAATGTCGAACGGCTCGCCGGCGGCGCCTTCGCGCCGGTCATTCACGACATCAATGCCTTCCTGGTCGGCCGCAACGTGCTTTCGAAGTTGCGCCGCAGCTACGGCAAGCCGACCGGCGGCAAGCCGCGCCAGGCGTCGACGGAGCCGAGCGGCGACGTGTTTGCGCTGCTCCAGAAACTGATCGGGCCGACGGTGGCCGCCGCGGGCGGCAGCGTGCCGCTGGGCGGCGGCGTGCCGGTGTCCTTCGCCAGCATGGCGGCGGCGATGGAGCGGGCCATCGTCCAGCTCGACGCCCTTCAGCATGCCGTGCCCGCCGGCGTGGCGATGGTGCCTTCCACCAGCATCCTGCGCGAATTCCGCGCCAGCGGCGTCGGCCAGGAACTGGGACATCTCGACGCGGTGACGGTGGACATCGTCGCGACGCTGTTCGACTTCATCTTCGACGACGAAGACATCGCCGACCCGATCAAGGCGCTGGTCGCCCGCTTGCAGATCCCGGTGCTGAAAGTGGCGATGCTGGACAAGAGCTTCTTCTCCAGCAAGGCGCATCCGGCGCGCCGTCTGCTCGACGTGATTTCGCGCGCCGCGGCGCGCTGCGGTCCCGACGTCGGCCACGGCGACCCCTTGTACGCCCGCGTCGCCGACATCGTCGATCGGCTCCAGTCCGGGTTTGCCCAGGACGCGAGCCTGTTCGAAACCTTGTGCGACGAGTTGAACGCCTTCCTCGAAGTGCAGGAGGACGAGGCCGACGCCCGTGCCGTCCGCGCCGCGCCGCTGGTGGCCGAGCGCGAGCGGCGCGAGCTGGCGGCCATGGCGGCCGACGAGGTCCTGTCGCGCTGGCTGTCGGTGCCGCTGCCATCGGCGGTCGCCGATCTGCTGGCGCACGAATGGCGCGCCCTGCTGGTGCGCCACTACCTGAAGGGCGAGGACACCGCTTGGGACCTGGCGGTCGCCACCGCCGCCGAACTGGTCGCCAGCACCGCGCCGCAGGTGGATGCGCAAGGCCGCAAGGCGCTGGCCGGCAAGCTGCCGACCCTGGTCAAGAACATCCACATGGGACTGGACAAGATCCATGTCACCACCGAGCGCCGCCTGGCCCTGTTCGATTGCCTGTTCAGCATTCATGCCGCCGTCCTGCGCGGCGCCGCGCCGGTGGTGACGACGCTCTGGCCGAAGGCGCAGGCGGTTCCGGAGATCGTCAGCGAAACCATCGCCACCGACGAGGCGCAGGTCGATTGCATCTCGCTGGTCGGTGCCGACGACGTGCCGGCCGAGGTCGAGGATGGCGAGGCGCAGGAACGTGTCGCCGAGTTGCGGCGCGGCGACTGGGTGGAGTTCAAGGGCGAGTCGGGGCCGGTTCGCTACCGGCTGTCCTGGGTCAGTCCCGAGCGCGGCATCCTGTTGTTCACCAACCCGCAGTCGCCGCGCGCGCTGTCGGTCGCGCCGGCGGCGCTGGCGATGCAGATCGAGCGCGGCGAGGCCAGCATCGTGCCGGTCGAGCCCATCTTCGACCGCGCCGTCAATCGCGCGCTGGAGTCGCTGAAGGCGGCGTAGTCCGGGCGCGGCGGCGTGCCGCCGCGGCTGACTTTCGACGGTGATAACATCGCCGTCATGAGCACATCCACGGATCTGCACCAGCGCATCGCGGCCCTGCGCCGCGACCTGCACGCGCATCCCGAACTGGCTTTCGAGGAGCGCCGAACCTCGGACATCGTCGTCGCCCATCTGGAGCGGCTGGGCATCGAGACGCACAGGGGCTTGGCGGGCACCGGCGTCGTCGCTCGCATCCGCGCCGGCGCGGGCAGGCGCTCGATCGGCCTGCGCGCCGACATGGACGCGCTGCCGCTGGCCGAACTCAATGGTTTTCCGCATCGATCCCGGCACGAGGGCCGCATGCATGCCTGCGGCCACGACGGCCACACGGCGATGCTGCTCGGCGCGGCCGAGGTGCTGGCGCGGCGGGCCGCGGAGGGGGCGTTCGACGGCACCGTGCATCTGATCTTCCAGCCCGCCGAGGAACACGAGGGCGGCGGAAGGGTCATGGTCGAGGAAGGGCTGTTCGAGCGCTTCCCGATGGACAGGGTGTTCGGCCTGCACAACTGGCCCGGCCTGCCGGCCGGCCAGTTCGTCGTCACCGACGGCCCGGTGATGGCCGGCGCCGACCGCTTCGACATCACCATCAAGGGGCGCGGCGGCCACGCGGCCATGCCGCATCAGGCGACCGACACCGTGCTCGCGGGCGCGGCGCTGGTGCAGGCGCTGCAATCGCTGGTCAGCCGCAACGTCGACCCGCAGGATGCGGCGGTGGTCAGCGTCACGCGCTTCCACGCCGGTTTCGCCGACAACGTGCTGCCGGAGACCGCCGTGCTCGGCGGCACCGTGCGCAGTTTCCGGCCCGAACTCCAGGACATGCTGGAAGCCGGCATGCGCCGCATCTGTCATGGCGTCGAACACGCGCATGGCGTCGAGATCGCCGTGCAATACCATCGCGGCTACCCGCCGACCATCAACGACGCGGAAACGGCGGCGCTGTGCCGCGAGGCGGCGCGGCAAGCCGGCGGCGCGATCGTCGCGGCCAAGCCGAGCATGGGCGCGGAGGATTTCGCCTATCTGTCGCGGGTCGTGCCCGGCTGCTACGTCTGGCTGGGCAACGGGCCGGGCGAGGGCGGCTGCATGCTGCACAGCCCGCATTACGACTTCAACGACGACATCATTCCCGCCGGCATCGCCTACTGGGTGGCGCTGACCGAGCGCGTTCTGTCCGTACGGTAGTCCGCGCGCCGGGCAGTCCCAAGCGCGGACGGGACGCGCCGGAGGCGCAATCCGCAACAAGCGCTGTTTGCCGTTGCCCCGGGACTGCGAGCGCAGCGAGGAAGGAGGCTCCCTCCCCGCGAGGGGAGGGCTGGGGAGGGGTGGGGCTAAAGCACCAGACGGCCGCCGGCGCAGCGGTGCCAGCCTTCGAGGCGCATCACCGTCGGCAGCAGGTTGAGGCCGGTCTCCTTCTTCAGGAGCCGCGCCGCGCCGCGCAACTCGGAAAGGCGGAAATCGACGGCATCGCCGGTGGCGGCGAAGGCGACGGCGTTGCCCGAATCGCAGGAGGGAAAGCTCAGGGCGCGGCCGTCGAAGGCCCGTTCGAGACGCTCGACGCTGCGCTCGAAATCCTTGCGCTTGCTGAGCAGGTTGGCGACCAGCAGGCCGTCGTTCGAGAGGCGGGCCCGGCAGTTGGCGTAGAAGGGCAGGGTCTCGAGCATGCCGGTGCGCGCCTCGGCGTCGAAGCCGTCGACCAGGATCAGGTCGTAGCGGTTGCGCGTGGTGGCGATGTAATCCGCGCCGTCGCCGATGACGATGCGCAGGCGGGCATCCTCGTCGGGCAGCCTGAAATGCTGGCGCGCCGTGGCGACCACCGTGGGCTCGGTTTCCACCACCGTCAGCTTCGCCTCCGGCCGATGCCGGTGCAGGAAGCGGATCAGCGAGGCGGCGCCCAGGCCGATCAGCAGCACGCGCTGCGGCCAGTATGGCTCGGGGTGCAGCAGCAGGGCCGCCATCATCTCGCGGGTGTATTCGAGTTCCAGCGCATATGGCCGGGCGATGCGCATGGCGCCCTGGATCCAGTCGGAACTGAAATGCAGGTAGCGGACGCCCGCCGCCTCGCTGACGAGGATTTCCATCAATGCAGCGTCGGCGGCGCCGGCGGGAACAGCAGGTCGAGCAGTTCCGGGCCGTAGCGGTATTCCTGCCGGCAGATGTCGTCGTTGATGACGATCTCGCCCTGCTCGGCCAGCGTCGCCTCGATCTCCTCGCGGCCGAGCGAACGCAGCATGGCGAGCACCTTTTCCTCGTCGCGCGGGCAATGGTAGGCCACGCCGCGCGCCTCGAACAGGCGGATGTCTTCTTCCGGGAAGAGGCGCGTCAGCAGCGCCTCGGCGGGCAGCGTCAGCTCGGCCGGCGTCACCGTCGCCGCCAGTTGCCGCACGCGGTTCCAGCCGTCGGGATCGCGCCTGTCGGCATCGGGGAGCTTTTGCAGGAACAGGCCGCAGGCATGGGCGGCGTCGGCCATCAGCCACAGCCGCGAGGGCGCCTGTTCGGACTGCATCAGGTAATGCTCGAAGACGGCGGCGACGCTGTCGCCGGCCAGCGGGACGATGCTCTGCCACGGTTGCCGGGCGACGTTGGTGTCGAGCGTGAGCGCCAGCTGGCCGTCGCCGAACAGTTCGGACAGCGGCGCCGGCCGCAGATCCTCCGGCGCCTTGGCCAGGCCGCGCACGCGCAACTGCTCGTCGCAATCGACCACCAGCAGGCGCACCGGGCCGTGGCCGCGCAGGTGGAAGGTCAGGCGGCCGGGCGTTTTCAGGTTGCTGCCGATGAGGGCGGTGACGGCGGTCAGCTCGCCGAGCAGGTCGCGCGCCGCGTCGGCATAGCAGCGGCCGGCATGCATGCGCCGCCATGCCGGGCCGAGCCGCACCAGCGCGCCCCGGATGTCGAGGTCCTCGAACAGGAATCGCTCGACGGCGTCCATGGCCGGCGCTATTTGACGAAGCTGGCGAACTGCGCGGGATCGAAGCCGACCAGCAGCTGGCCGCCTTCGGTTTCGACCACGGGCCGCTTGATGCAGCTCGGAAACTCCATCATCGTCGCCACGGCCTTGCTCTGCGTGGTGATGTCCTGCTGCTCGGGCGAGAGCTTGCGGAAGGTCGGGCCGCGCGTGTTGAGCAGCGTCTTCCAGCCCGCCGTCTGGCACCAGGCGACGAGGCGCTCGCGCGGCACGCCGAGTTTCTTGTAGTCGTGGAATTCGTAGGCGACGCCATGTTCCTCGCACCAGGCGAAGGCCTTCTTCATGGTGTCGCAGTTCTTGATGCCGTAGATGTGGCAGGTCATGGGGTACGGGTCTCCAGCGAATATGCGGAATATATGCGGAATGTATTCAGAATATCAGGGGGGTCGCGGCGGCGGCAGCATGAAGGACAAGGGGTTCGTCAGCAGCCGGCGGCCGAGCACCTTGCCGAGCCCGAGCATTTGCGCAAAGCCCTGCCCGCGCGATTTCATGGCCACGTAGAGGGCGAGCAGGAAGCTGACGGCGAGGTTGATGAGCGCGATGGCGGCCACGCCGGCGGCCGCCCAGGGCAGCGTCTCGGCCAGCGCGTTGCGGTCCAGCGTCGCCAGCGCGGTGCCGAGGTTGGCGCTGGAGAAGGCGACGTGGCGGATATCCAGCGGCAGGCCGGTCAGGATGCCGAAGGTGCCGGCCAGGCCGAGATAGAGCCCGAAGAACAGGTTGCCGAGGATGGCGCCGTAGTGGGCGTCCAGGTAGTCGCCGAAACGCATGGCGCGTGCCGCGCCGAAGCGGCGCAGCCAGGGCTGGTGGGCGATGCGCGCGGCCAGGCCGTGGTAGCGCGCCTGATTGTCGTAGTAGCCGGACACCAGGCCGGAGAGGAACAGGCCGACGCCGGCGACGGCGGCGAAGAACAGCGAGCCGCTCGCGAAAGGATGCACTTCCCGCAGCAGGTGCGCCGCCTTTCCCGGCGAGGCCGGCGAGGCGCCGGTGAGCGCGATGCCGGCCATCGCGATCAGCCAGGCGACCGGCAGCGCCAGGCCGACGTTGCCGAGCACGGCGATGAACTGGGTGCGCGACACGTTCTGGACCAGATCGGCCAGCCGCCCCAGTTCGCGCGGGCGGGCTTCCTCGACGCCGGCCGCGATCGCCGCCGCCGTCATCGCCGGCTGCTTGGTGGCGACCGTGAAACCGAGCAGGTGGATGAGCACGAAGCCCAGGCCGTAGTTGAGGCCGAAGGCGATGCCCTCGGTCAGCGGCGGCAGGTGCAGGGCGGCGAGCTTGATCTTCGCCAGGGCCATGAAGGCGATGACGATGCCGCCGCCGGCGGCGCTCTTCGCCATCGCCCACCAGTCGGCGCGGTTCTCGGCGATGTAATGCTCGCCGTGGCGGCTGGCGTGGTCGGTGACGTTACGCGCCAGCAGCGCGACGTTGCCGCCGACGAAGGGCAGCAGGCGCTGCCGCCGCTTCTCGGCGGCGAGCAGGGTCTTCATCAGGCGCACCGCGCGCGGCAGCCGGTCGGCCCCGGCGGCGAGGTCGAACAGCTCGCGCATGCGGCCGATCAGCTGCGACAGCCGCGCCAGCAGATAGGTCAGACGGACGCTGATGCCTTTCTGCGCGGCCTTGCGCCGGACTTTTTCCAGTACTTCGTCGCATTGATCCAGCAGCACGTCGACATGGCCCACCTCGTCCGGCGGCAGCGCGTGGCCGGGCGCGACCAGCAGCGGCGCCAGGGCGGCGTTCTGCGCCAGGAAGGGCGATTCGTGGCGTTCCAGGTCCGGCTCGGCGCGCAGCAGCTCGCGGTCCAGCGCCGTGCCGGCGAGACGGTAGGAGAGCAGGCGCAGCGCCTCGTAAAGATTGGCCAGCACCTCGTCGGCGTCGAGGTGGCTCGCCTGGTGCAGGCCCAGCGCGCGGGCCAGTTCCACCCAGGCCTCGTCGGCGACACCGGCCACCCATCGCGCATCTTCCTGGTGCGGGAAGATCATGCCCAGGGCATCGCGCAGGCGGGCCGGATCGGGCGCCGGCGGCAACAGCCGCTGGCCGAGGCGCTGCTTGAATTCGAGCAGGAAGCCGAGCGCCGAATGCACGCCCGTCTCGGCGTAGAACGCCGACTGATGCGGCAGCATCAGCAGCCGGCGCAAGGCCGCCGCCAGTTCCGCGGCTTCCGCGGGGTGGCTGCGCAGGCGCAGTGTCTCGGCCGCGATGTTGGCTTCGGCCGCCGCGTCGTCGCCGGCATCGGCCGGCCGCAGCCGGTCCGCCAGCGCGGCCAGGCGGGCGATGTCGTCGCATGGCGGCACTGCGTCCACTAGCGTTTGCCCAGTTTGGCGAAGGCGGCCGCCATGGCGCCCGCCGGTTCCGGGGCGCGCTGGGTGGGGCGCGCGGTGGGGCGCGGATCCCTCGGCGGTGGCGTGCCGCCACGGCTGACTTTCGCGGGATCGGTTCGTGGCGCGGCCTCGTCGGAGAGGCGCATGGTGAGGGCGATGCGCTTGCGTGCGATGTCGACCTCGAGCACTTTCACCTTGACGACATCGCCGGCCTTGACGACGCTGTGCGGATCCTTGACGAACCTATCCGACAGCGCGGAAACGTGCACCAGGCCGTCCTGGTGCACGCCGATGTCGACGAAGGCGCCGAAGTTGGTGACGTTGGTGACCACGCCTTCGAGCGTCATGCCCGGTTGCAGGTCTTTCAATTCCTCGACGCCTTCGCGGAAGCTGGCCGTCTTGAATTCCGGGCGCGGGTCGCGGCCCGGCTTTTCCAGTTCCTTGAGAATGTCCTGCACCGTCGGCAGGCCGAATTTTTCGTCGGTGTATTTCGCGGCATTCAACGATTTCACGGCGCGGCCGTCGCCGATGATTTCCTTCACGCCCTTCCTGATGTCGGCGAGGATGCGTTCGACGACGGGATAAGCCTCCGGGTGCACGGCCGAACTGTCCAGCGGGTTGTCGCCGCTGACGATGCGCAAAAAGCCGGCGGCCTGCTCGAAGGTCTTGTCGCCCAGACGCGGCACGTCCTTCAACTGCTGGCGCGACTTGAAGGCGCCATGCTGGTCGCGGTGCGTGACGATATTGGCGGCCAGCGTGGCGCTGAGGCCGGAAATGCGGGCCAGCAGCGGCGCCGAGGCGGTGTTCACGTCTACGCCCACCGAATTGACGCAATCCTCGACGACGCCGTCGAGCGACTTGGCGAGCTTCGACTGATTGACGTCGTGCTGGTACTGGCCGACGCCGATGCTCTTGGGATCGATCTTCACCAGCTCGGCGAGCGGGTCTTGCAGGCGGCGGGCGATGGAAACGGCGCCGCGCAGGGAAACGTCGAGTTCGGGAAATTCGCGCGCCGCCAGTGCCGACGCCGAATAGACCGAGGCGCCGGCTTCGGAGACGACGATCCTGTTCAGCTTGAGTTCCGGGTGGCGCTTCATCAGATCGCCGGCCAGCTTGTCGGTTTCGCGGCTGGCGGTGCCGTTGCCGATGGCGACCAGTTCGACGCCGTGCTTCCGGCAGAGGTGGCGCAGCGCGGCGAGCGAGCCTTCCCAGTCGCGGCGCGGCTCGTGCGGGTAGAGCGTGGCGGTGTCGAGCAGCTTGCCGGTGCGGTCGACCACGGCCACCTTGCAGCCGGTGCGGATGCCGGGGTCGAGGCCGAGCGTGATGCGCGGACCGGCGGGCGCGGCGAGCAGCAGGTCGTGCAGGTTGCGCGCGAAGACGCGGATCGCTTCCTCCTCTGCGCGTTCGCGCAGCGCGTTCATGAGTTCCAGTTCGAGATGCAGCGAGAGCTTGACCAGCCAGGTCCAGCGCGCCGTTTCGAGCAGCCACTTGTCGGCGGGGCGGCCCCGGTCGCCGAGGCCGAAACGGCCGGCCACCATGGCGATGCAGGGCGAGCTTTCCGGCGGGTCGCGCAGCTCCTGTTCGGTCTTGAGCGTCACGCGCAGCACGTCTTCCTGGCGGCCGCGGAACAGCGCCAGCGCGCGGTGCGACGGGATCGCGGCGATCTTCTCGCGGAAGTCGAACCAGTCGCGGAACTTCGCGCCTTCGATCTCTTTTCCCTCGACCACCGCCGAAACGATCAGCGCGTGGTCGGTGAGGTGGGCACGCAGGCGCTCCAGCAGGGTCGCGTCCTCGGCGAAGCGCTCCATGAGAATCTGCCGCGCGCCGTCGAGCGCGGCCTTGACGTCGGGCACATGCTTTTCCGGCGGCTCGGCGGCGGGGTTCACATACTTCGCCGCTTCTTCCTCGGGCACGAGTGCCGGGTCGTCGAACAGCGCGTCGGCCAGGGGTTCCAGGCCGGCCTCGCGGGCGATCTGCGCCTTGGTGCGGCGCTTGGGCTTGTAGGGCAGGTAGAGGTCTTCGAGCCGCTGCTTGGTGTCGGCGTTGTCGATGTCGTTCCTCAGTTCGGGCGTCAGCTTGCCCTGCTCGTCGATGGAAGCCAGCACGGCGGCGCGGCGCTCTTCCAGTTCACGCAGATAGACGAGCCGTTCCTCCAGCGTGCGCAGCTGCGTGTCGTCGAGGCTGCCGGTGGCTTCCTTGCGGTAGCGTGCGATGAAGGGCACGGTGGCGCCCTCGTCGAGCAGCTGGACGGCGGCGAAGACCTGGGGCGGGCGGACGCCGAGTTCCTCGGCGATGCGGTGTTCGATCGGGGATGGCATGAAAGTCAGTCGTGGTGATACGCCAGGACATGGCGGGCGCGCACCTTAGCGCGCTCCCGGAGTCCGATCAAGGCTTGACTTTTTTCTCCAGCTTGAGCGAAGCCGAATTGATGCAGTAGCGCAAGCCCGCGGGCGCCGGGCCGTCCGGAAACACGTGGCCGAGATGGGCGCCGCACTTCGAGCACGTGACCTCGGTGCGGATCATGAAGTGGCTGCGGTCCTCGTGCTCGTCGATGATCGATTCGGCCAGCGGCGCCGTGAAGCTCGGCCAGCCGCAGCCGGAATCGAACTTGGTCGCCGAGGAAAACAGCGGTTCGCCGCAGCAGACGCAGCGATAGGTGCCGTCGTCGCGGCAGTTCCAGTATTCGCCCGTGAAGGCGCGCTCCGTGCCCTTTTCGCGGGTCACGTGATACTGCATCTCGGTCAACTGGCCGCGCCATTCGGCGTTCGATTTTTCGATCCTGGTCATGGTGGCGGTACCATTCGGGGAAACACGGTAACGGACAGGCGATGCGCGTTCTGGTTCTCGGCGCCGGCGTGGTCGGCGTCGCTTCGGCATGGTACCTCAGGCGGCATGGGCACGAGGTCGTCGTCGTCGACCGCCAGCCGGCGCCGGCGATGGAGACCAGCTTCGCCAACGGCGGCCAGGTGTCCACCAGCCATGCCGAACCCTGGGCGAATCCCGCCGCGCCGCTCAAGCTGCTGCGCTGGCTGGGCCGCGAGGACTCGCCGCTGTTGTGGCGCCTGCGCGCCGACGCCGCGCAGTGGGCGTGGGGTCTGCGCTTCCTGCGCGAATGCACGCCCGGCCGCACGCGCGGGAACATCGTCGCCATCCTGCGGCTTGCCCTTTACAGCCGGTCGCTGCTCAAGGATCTGCGGCCCGCGCTTGGCCTCGAATACGACCAGGAGCAGCGCGGCATCCTGCATTTCTACACCGACAAGGCCGGGTTCGAGCACGCGATTCCGCAGGCGGAACTCATGCGCCGCCATGGTTGCGACCGCGTGGTGAAGAGCGCCGCCGAGTGCCTCGCCATCGAGCCGGCGCTGAATCATTCGACCGTGCCCATCGTCGGCGGCACCTATACGGCGGACGACGAGTCGGGCGACGCCTACAAGTTCACCCATGCGCTGGCGGCAAGAGCGGCGGATTCGGGCGTCGTCTTCCGGTTCGGCGCGAGCGTCGAGGCGCTCGCGGCCGAAGGCGGCCGCGTCACCGGCGCGAGGCTGGCCGGCGGCGAAAATCTGACGGCCGATGCCTATGTCGTCGCGCTCGGCAGCTATTCGCCGCTGCTGTTGCGGCCGCTGGGCGTGCGCATTCCCGTCTATCCGGCCAAGGGCTACTCGATCACGGTGCCGCTCGGCGATGACGGCGACACCGCGCCGAGCGTGAGCCTCACCGACGACGACCGCAAGATCGTCTTCTCGCGTCTCGGCGACCGGCTGCGCGTGGCGGGCACGGCGGAGTTCTCCGGCCACGACACGACGCTCAATGAGGTGCGCTGCCAGGCGCTCGTCGAGCGCACGCGGGCGATCTTTCCGCGCTTGCCGGCCGGGCGGGTCGAGTTCTGGGCCGGCCTGCGGCCGGCGACACCGGGCAACGTGCCGCTGATCGGCGTGACGGGCTTGTCGAATCTCCATCTCAACACCGGCCACGGCACGCTGGGCTGGACCATGGCCTGCGGCACCGGCAGGCTGCTGGCCGATCTGCTGTCCGGCAAGGCGCCGGACATCGATCCGGCGCCATACTCGGCGCGCCGCCACGGCTGACTTTGGCGGCGCCCGCCGGGCGCCGCCTGCGCGTCGTCAGCCGTTGATGATGCCCAGCCGCTTCAGGTGCGCGATGATCCGCTCGGCCGCCTCGTCGGCGGACAGCGCGGCGGTATCGATGCGAATCTCGGGCGCGTCCGGTTCCTCGTAGGGCGAGTCGATGCCGGTGAAATTCTTCAGCTCGCCGCGCCGGGCTTTCTTGTAGAGGCCCTTGGGATCGCGCTGTTCGGCGAGCGCCAGCGGCGTGTCGATGAAGATTTCGATGAACTCGCCGTCCGGCAGCAGGCTGCGCGCCATGCGCCGCTCGTTGCGGAAGGGCGAGATGAAGGCGGTGCCGACGATGAGGCCGGCATCGACCATCAGTTTCGCCACCTCGGCGATGCGGCGGATGTTCTCGACGCGGTCGGCCTCGGTGAAGCCGAGATCCTTGTTGAGGCCATGCCGGACGTTGTCGCCGTCGAGGAGATAGGTGTGCCGTCCCGAGGCGTGCAGGCGCTTGTCCACGGCGTTGGCGATGGTGGACTTGCCGGAGCCGGACAGGCCGGTGTACCAGAGCACGCAGGACTTCTGGCCCTTCATGGTCGACCGCGAATTCTTGTCCACTTCGAGCGCATGCATGTGGATGTTTTGCGCGCGGCGCAGCGAGAAGCTCAGCATGCCGGCGCCGACGGTGCGGTTGGTCAGGCGGTCGATCAGGATGAAGCTGCCCGTCTCGCGATTTTCCGTGTAGGGATCGAAGGCGATGGGACGATCGAGTTCGAGCTCGCAGACGCCGATCTCGTTGAGTTCGAGTTTCTCGGCGGCGATCTGCTCCATCGAATTGACGTTGACCTTGTACTTGAGCGGCGCGATGGTAGCCTGTACCGTCTTGCCGGCGGTCTTCATCAGATAGGTGCGGCCCCGGAACATGGGGTCCTCGTCCATCCAGACGACCGTCGCCTGGAACTGGTCCGCGACCCCGGCGGGCGCATCGACGCCGGAGATCAGGTCGCCGCGCGAGATGTCCACCTCGTCGGTCAGCGTCAGGGTGACCGATTGTCCCGCGACGGCCTTCTCCAGGTCGCCGTCGGTGGTGACGATGCGCGCCACCCGGGTTTCCTTGCCCGACGGCTGGATGCGCACGCGGTCGCCAGGCTGGATCACGCCGCTGGCCAGCGTTCCGGCGAAGCCGCGGAAATCGAGGTTCGGGCGGTTGACCCACTGCACGGGGAAGCGCATCGGCTGGGCTTGCAGGCGGTTCTCGTCCACCGGCACGGTTTCGAGGTAGCCCATCAGCGTCGTGCCGCGGTACCAGGGCATGCGCTCGCTCTGCTCCAGCATGTTGTCGCCCCGCAAGGCGGAAAGCGGGATCGCCGTGATGTCGGTGATGCCGACTTGCTCGGCGAACTTCCGGTAATCGGCCTCGATGGCGCGGAATTTCTGCTCCGAGTATTCGACGAGGTCCATCTTGTTGACGGCCAGCAGCACGTGCCGGATGCCGATCAGCGAGACCAGGAAGCTATGGCGGCGGGTCTGGGTCAGCAGCCCCTTGCGCGCGTCGACCAGGATCACGGCGACATCGGCGGTCGAGGCGCCGGTGATCATGTTGCGGGTGTATTGCTCGTGCCCCGGCGTGTCGGCGACGATGAACTTGCGCCGGTCGGTCGAGAAGAAGCGGTAGGCGACGTCGATGGTGATGCCTTGCTCGCGCTCGGCGGCCAGGCCATCGACCAGCAGCGCGAAGTCGATGTCGTCGCCCTGCGTGCCCCATTTCCTGGAATCGTTTTCCACGGCGGCGAGCTGGTCGTCGAACAGCATTTTCGAGTCGTAGAGCAGCCGGCCGATCAGGGTGCTCTTGCCGTCGTCCACCGAGCCGCAGGTGATGAAGCGCAGCAGGCCCTTGGTTTCGTGCGACTTGAGGTATTGCTCGATGTCGCTGGCGATGAGGTTCGATTGGTGTGCCATCAGAAATACCCCTCCTGTTTCTTTTTTTCCATTGAAGCGGCTTGGTCGTGGTCGATGACGCGCCCCTGGCGCTCGGATGTCCGCGTCAGCAACATTTCCTGGATGATGCTCGGCAAGGTGTCGGCGCCCGATTCCACCGCGCCGGTCAGCGGATAGCAGCCGAGCGTGCGGAAGCGCACCGTGCGCATCATCGGCACTTCGCCCGGATGCAGCGGCATGCGCTCGTCGTCCACCATGATCAGCGCGCCATCGCGTTCCACCACGGGCCGGGACTTGGCGTAATAGAGCGGCACGATCGGAATCTTCTCGAGATGGATGTACTGCCAGATGTCGAGCTCGGTCCAGTTCGACAGCGGGAACACGCGGATACTCTCGCCCTTGTGCTTGCGGGCGTTGTAGAGGTGCCAGAGTTCCGGGCGCTGGTTCTTCGGGTCCCAGCGGTGCTGCGTCGAGCGGAACGAGAAGATTCTTTCCTTGGCGCGGGACTTTTCCTCGTCGCGTCGCGCGCCGCCGAAGGCGGCGTCGAAACCGTACTTGTCCAGGGCCTGCTTGAGCCCCTGGGTCTTCATGATATCGGTGTGGATCGCCGAACCGTGCGTGAATGGGTCGATCTTCATCGCCAGCCCCTCGGGATTGATGTGGACGATCAGGTCGAGCCCCAGTTCCTCGGCCGTGCGGTCCCGGAACTCGTACATCTCGCGGAATTTCCAGGTGGTGTCGACGTGGAGCAGGGGAAAGGGCGGCTTGGCGGGGTGGAAGGCCTTCATGGCCAGATGCAGCATGACCGCGCTGTCCTTGCCGATGGAGTAGAGCATCACGGGATTGTCGGCCTCGGCCACCACCTCCCGGAGGATGTGGATGCTTTCGGCTTCCAGGCGTTGAAGATGGGTAAGCGTCGTACCCGATGTGGTCGGCATGAGAGTCCTTTCTCCGGCGTTGGATTTTCCCGGGAATCCGGGCTTGCTATCCGTTAAATGTTTTAGTTTCTGCGGGGATCGAGTCGGCCGCGCCGGCGTGTTCTCGGCGAGCGACAGGAACTGGATGCGATCGGACTGGGTATCCAGCCACTGGCGGACGTTCGGGGCTTGCCGCAGATCGATGTTTTCGGCGGAAATGCGGATCTTGCGTCCGATCGACAGTTGCAGGCGATCGAAGAACTCGATCAGGGAAGCGGCGGTCAATGGCGACGGCGCCACCAGCCAGTGCAGCTTGCGCCGCGGCCCGACGGCCTGGAACAGAATCCGGTCGCTGCCCAGGTGGCGCCAGGCGGCCGGCAGCAGCGGGGCGAGCGGCACCTCCCGGACGCGGTAGACATCGGCGCCCGTCTCGCCGCCGCCGGCATTGGTGGCGTTGGCGGCGAAACCCCAGTCCTGCAGGTAGCGTCCGAGCGTGGTGGCGGGCACCTCGACACCGAGGCGCCGGCGGGCCAGATCGGCCACGGCGGCCTTTTCCCAGAGCGGGTGCGGCAGGGATGACCGTTCCGGCGGGCCGTCGATGATGGCCGCGACGAGCTGCTCGATGGCCTTGGGCTCGATCAGCTGCCCGGAACCGCTGCGTCGTCCGCGCGGCGCGACGCTGACGGCGTCCCAGCCGCCGGCCAGGAACGCCCGGTGGGCGGCGATGATGGTCGGCACGCTCAACTCGGTCTTGGCGGCGACTTCGGTCAATCGCATGCCGTCGAGGCGCAGGGCGACCGCGCGCCGGCGCCGCTCGTTGAGCGCCGCAAGCGGGAGAAATCTGCCGTCCTGGCGGCTCATGCCAGGGGGGGCGGCGATTCCGCCGGCCGAGTCATTGAGTGATCCATCAAGTGCATTGATTCAAGCATAAAACCAATGCTATTAAATAAAACCAGTGATGTCAACATAAAAAACTAAAGCGTTAATGGGTTAATGTTTTCGGGCCTGGAACGGGCGCGCGAGGCCGCCTTGGCGAGCGGACTCGCCGGCGGCGTGTTTTACGGAGGGAGTCCGGTTAGGGATGCGGCGCAAAGTCAGTGGCGGCGACGCGCCGCCCGGGCCGGGGGAGCTCCGTTTTTCCTGGGATCAGCGCAAAGTCAGTGGCGGCGATACGCCGCCCCGGGCCGAGGAAGCCCGGTGGTGCGTCAGTGCAGGTGCCGAGGTGCGGCTTCCGCCTGCTCCTCGGGCAGTTCGGCGTGGCTCGGTTCGCCGTCGGGGTTCGGGTAAAGCGGCGCGCCGCAATCGTCGCAGTATTCGAGCGGGAAGCGGTGATCGAGGGCGACGACTTCGTGTATGCCGGCTTCCTTGAGCACGGCCTCGATCTGGGCCGGCGTGTCGGCCGTCTCGTCCTCGGCTTCCAGCAGGGGCCAGACGACGCCGTGAATGACGTCGGTGGCATCGGTCAGCGTGAAGCCGATGCGGTATTCCTCCAACTGCCGGTCGTAATAGGGACCGACGACGGCCCGCAGGTCGGTGGCCGCCACGTTCAGGGTGGTCTGGAGGAAAGCGACCGCGGCGCGAACCGAATAGGGCCGTGAGGCGCGGTCGGCGTCCCGGGCCGCGGCATGATAGGGCTGCGGCAGCAGTGGCTCGATGGCGCAGGCCGGCAGCGAGCGCCGCAGCGCCTCGCCGCCCTGGGCTCGCCATTGCTTGAGCGTTTCGGCGCGCGAGCCGTCGTCTTCCTGCC
>ERZ1645187.1552-NODE-1552-length-21051-cov-97.217232_pt1 | contig 21051 bp, 21 predicted proteins | sample MGYA00575352_ERZ1645187 | MGnify/ENA primary metagenome ERZ1645187 (study PRJEB40837, sample SAMN11349314) | freshwater sediment metagenome | isolation source: river sediment | host: Sediment | place: India: Wazaribad , New Delhi | collected 2017-02-21 ... | reverse complement strand
CATAGCCAGCGGATTTACAGTCCGCCCCCTTTGCCGCTCGGGACATTCCCCCACGAGGCTAATCAAACACTTAGCCGATATTCGTTACGCAACTGTTAGGCACTTGGTCACTCGTTTGGCACACCATACGGTCAGCTGACCGACTGGCTCGACGCCTGCGTATCTAGCATGGCGTTGACAGTCAATAGGTCGTCTGGCGCAAGGTGGGCATAACGCATGGTCATGGTGATTGTCGAGTGGCCAAGCAGTTTGCTGACCACCTGTAAGCTAACACCACGCTGAACCAGCCATGAGGCATAGGTATGCCTAAGGATGTGAGGCACAACCTCAGGATCATCCTTCAGGCCAATCTCTGCCTTGGCTCGCATGAAGCCTGAGTGGAAACCATCGTAGTTAATACACTGCCACGGTCGGGACCAGCCTTGCGAGCGACCCCATTCGAGCGCCGCTTTAGCCTGCCTGTTGAGGCCAAGGACGCGAGACTTCTTGCCCTTGGTAGTCTCCCACCGGAGCGTCACTCGGTCGGCCTGTACGTCCTTCCATTCGAGCGCCAGGGCCTCACCAATCCGACAGCCCGTGTTGAGCAGGAAGGAGGCGAAGGCGTGGTGGTCCATCGACAGGCGTGATAGTAAACGCTCTGCTTCCTCCGGTGTCAGGAACCTGGTCCTACCTTCACCTTCGACCTCACGCTTGGGGAATGCTGGCACAGTCTGGATGACGCCACGACTGACACAATGCTTCAGCAACATGCGAAGCGTAGTAAGCTTGCGATTGATACGCGGACCTGAGTTCTGCTTGCGGAGGTCCATCACGTAGTCTTGGATGAGGGCGGGAGTGATGCTTGTCACCAGCCGGTCCTCACCAAACCATTTGATCAAGCTCTCGGTCGTGTAGAAGTTGTCCCGAGAGTTGCGCACACGCTCCCATAGGAAGCGGAAGCCATGCCTAAATAGGATGCCTACTGTCGGCCTGAGTATCTCGCCACGAGGATCACGCTCGAAGGCTTCTGCTTCTGACTGAGTGTTGAACCGCTTGCGGACACGACGGCCATCGACATAGGCATCAGCTTGCCACTTGTCGTTTAGCTGTCTTGCCATGCTTGTCGGCCTTCACTTTGTCATAGAATTTCATGCCTGCCTTGGTGAGCCTGAGCAGCTTGTAGCGCCGGTCACGAGGGTCTTCGGTGCGCTCAACAAATCCAATGCCTTCGACATTGAAAGCCTTATGATCACACCAGTACGATACGTTCCTGGATGCAGTGGCATTGGTTAGCCCTAAGCCAATCTCCACATCCTTTTGCGTACAGACGCCACGCTGAGCGATGAACAAGAACACCAGCATCGTGGTGATCTGCATCTCAGGGTCTACGTCTGCGAACGTCTCGATCTCCCTTGTAAGTATGTTGACATCCATACGCCTCTCCTAGTGACGGGCCAAACGCCTACACATAACGCAACCATATCCACCCGTCAACTAATACGATTGCGTTAGCACTCTTCGACCTTGGCCTGCTTGAAGCCTAGCGACTTCAGCCAAGGGATCACTCGGTCGGCATCCTTAGGGTGTGTGAACACTCCGTAGGTGCCACAGAGGGTTGGTAGGCGGCGGGCACCACGGTCGAACTTAACCGACCGGATGCCAGCAGCGTAGAAAGGCTTTATGTCTCGCGCCGTCAGCCTGATGGTCCAGCGCTTGGTGTTGTCTTCGGTCACGCAGCCATCCTGATATTCTCGATGCCTACGTTAGCGTAGAAGACAGCCAGCGCAAAGCCACGCGGGGTGACTGAGCGGATGTTCTTTGTCTTCATGCTCTTACCACCGAGTAATCGAAGAAGCTGATGACGACCTTCTTGGGCATCAGTTACTCCCATATCCAGTGTCTGCTCATGGCTACATCTCCATGTGAGAGATGAAGGCCAGGGCCATGATCACGACCATGACGCCAGCGACCATCGCGTAGATGTCACGGGCACCAACGGCAGCAGGCAAGATGTGTGCCATGTATTTCTCCAATTGTGATATACTTAAACGCATAGCAAAACGGACCAGACAGTCAAGCCATCACTGACACAAAAGTTGGGCTAAGTGTTTGATTATGTGCTTAGGAGCCCGGATTTACAGTCCGCCCCCTTTGCCGCTCGGGACATTCCCCCACGCGCGCGAAACGCGCGGAACGGACCGGGCGTCCCGGACCGTGCGGCCGGGTTATGCGGGCCGCTCCCTGCCCTGTCAACCTGAAATCAGACCCATTTGCGCTCCGGGCGGCTGCGTGGGAGACAGGCGGACGGAGCGTTTTCGGGCGAACGGCGACCATGCGCAGGCGACAAGGCGGAACGGACAGGCGAGGCGACGAGCGGCATGCGCCGGCGCGCGCCGCGCCCGCGCCGGCGTTCCGCAGGCCGGGGGCCGATCTCGTCGTGCTCTACGGGCTGCACGCGGTGCGCGAGGCCCTGCGCGCCGGCCGCCGCAAGCTGCTCGCCGTCTACGCCACGGCCCAGGCGGCCGAGCGCCTTGCGCCCGACCTGGCCGCCGCCGGCCTTGCCGCCACGGTGGTCGAGGCGCGCGATCTCGACCGCAGGCTCGGCGCCGGCGCCGTCCACCAGGGCGTCCTCATGGAAGCCCGCCCGCTGCCGGCCATCGACGTTTCGGAGATAGAACGCCGCAGCGGAATCGTGCTCGCGCTCGACCAGATCACCGACCCGCACAATGTCGGCGCCATTCTGCGCACCGCCGCCGCCTTCGCGGTCGACGCGCTGCTCGTCACCGAGCGCCATGCGCCGGATTTTTCCGGCGTGCTCGCCAAGACCGCCTCCGGCGGGCTGGAACACGTGCCGATCGTGGCCGTGGTCAATCTGGCGCGCGCGCTCGATGAGCTGGGCGACATGGGCTATCAGCGCGTCGGTCTCGATTCGGACGGCGCCGCCGATCTCGACGACACGCCGCTGACCGCGCCCGTGGCGCTGGTGCTGGGCGCGGAAGGCGCGGGCCTGCGCCGCCTGACGCGCGAGCGATGCGATGTGATCGCGCGGCTCGACATGCCGGGCGCCATCAGAAGCCTCAATGTTTCGAACGCCTGCGCGCTGGCGCTCGGCCTCGTCGCCCGCAGGATCGTCTGACGCGCGTTCGCGCGCGCCGATCAGGCCCCGAACCCGTGCGGCGCCCGCACGCTGTCGCGCGCGCGCGCAATGCGCACGCCGCGCTCCTTCATGTCCTTCAGCGTCACATACATCATCGCCGTCATCATCGCGTCGTTGAACGCGTCGTGCTGGTCGAGCATGGGAATGCCGAGATCGGAGACGATCGCCTTGAACGACAGATCGATCGCCGTGCCGGGCGGCGCATCGCCGTATTTGCGCTCGTAATACATCTGCGAAACCTCGATCATCGGGTTCGGCAGCTCGATGCCCTTCAGCTGCAGCAGATATTTGTCGACCATCGCCACGTCGAACTCCAGGTAGTAGCCGACGAGCGGGCGCCCGCGCACAAAATGCAGAAAGTCCGGCAGCACCTTGAAGATGAGCTTGCCGCCTTCGACGTCCGCCTCGCGCAGCCTGTGCACCTTGATCGCCTCGGCCGACATCCTCGCATCCGGTCGCGCGACGGCCTCGAACCGTTCGCTCGCCAGAATGCGGGCGCCGCGGATTTTCACCGCGGCGATGGTGACGATGTCGTCCTTCGCCACGTCCAGCCCGGTCGTCTCGCAATCGAACGCCACGACATCGTCGTCCGGCGGCGGCTCGAACATGAAGCGATAACTCTGGTCCCCGAGCGAAATCTGGTGGAACAGCCGTTTGATGCGCCGCGCGAACATGTCAGAACATGCCCAGGTTGAAATGGCGCCGCAGGATTTCGCGGAACGTCTTCACGACCTTGAAGGCGTCGCGCAACAGATCGCGCTCCACGCTCGAAAGTTCCGCCGGCTTCACCAGCGCGCCGCGATCCTTTTCCTGCTCCAGCTGGCTGTCGAGCCGCAACGCCAGCAGATAGTGGAACGACTGTTTGAGATCGCGCGCGAAATCCTCGCGGAACACACCCTTCTCCGCCAGCCGTCCGATGCGTTCGTCGGTGGAGGTTTCGAGCAGCCCGTGTTCGAGCGCGAGCGAACGCACGCCATGCACGATCGGGAAAATGCCGCCCTTCTTCAGATCGAGCGCGCCGCCGCCTTCCGACGCGATGAGATTGTTGAAGAAGCCGATGGGCGTCTCGAACGCCTCGACCGCATGGGCGAAGCGCGCGAGATAGGCGCGCTCGTCGCGCACGGCGCCGATCAGCGCGCGCTTGGCCTCATGCAACAGCTCGACGCGCCCGGCGACCGGCGCCGCGTCGTAAAAAATCGCGACGTTCATATGCGCGTTCTCATCCGGCAGCGCGATCCACCGCCGGAAACTCTCCATGTAATCGGCGAGCGGCTTGGACCAGAACGGATTGCGCACCATCACGTCGCCGGGGCACGGCGGAAACCCGTAGTCTTCGAGCGCGGCCGTGAATTCACGCCGGAATGCGTTCAGACTCGCCGGGTCGACCGGCCCGGCGAGGATGAGTCCGTTGTCCTGGTCGGTGCGCATCGTCTGTTCGCCGCGCCCCTCGCTGCCCATGACGATGAGGCACGCCTGCGCGCGCAGGCTTTCCGGCGCCAGCAACTGGAACGTCCTGGCCATCAGCCGCCGGTTGAGATCGGAGACGATTTCCGCGATCACCTCCACGCGCACGTCCTGCCGCCGCAGCACGCGGATCTGATCGGCGATCTCGCGCGCGGCGGTCCTGAGATCGGCGGTCGATGTCGCGCGGTCGATACGGCCGGCGATCACCTGCGCGTTGCCCGCGAGAAATCCCAGGAGATCTATGTCTTCCAGAATGCCGACATAGGCGCCGCGCCGCGTGACGGCCACGCGCCGCTTGTTGCTCTTCGTCATTTCGATCAGCGCCATGAAGACGAATTCGTCCTCGTCCAGCGCGACGATGTCGTAGCGCGCGATCGGCCCGATGGGCGCGTCGATCTTCATGCCGTTGAGCACCACTGCCTTCGACAGGTTCATGCCGGTGACGATGCCGATGCGCGCGCCGTCGCGCACGAAAAGCGTGTTGGAGTCGATCTCCTGCATCTTGCGGCCGGCGAACTCGATCGTATCGCTGGCGTCGATATACACCGCCGGATGCAGAAACAGATCGCCGATGCGCGTGCGCATGAGCGAGCCCGAACGCGCTTCTTCCTGCGACCGGGCGACCGCCTCCAGCTTGCGCGAAATGTCGAGATAGAAGAACGACCCGAACCGCGCGTTCTCGCGCATCAGCCTCAGCGTCAGGTCCTTGGGCGCGAGGTAGGCGAGCGTCTCCTCGCGCGCGATGAAAGAGTGCGCGGCCGCGCCCTCCACGATCGCGCGCGTGTCGAACGAATCGTTGGGGCCGAGCAGCGCGACCAGTTCTTCGCCGTCGCGCTCCTCGACCGCGCCCTTGATGACGACGAACAGCGAGTCGGCAGCCGCGCCCGCCGCCACAATCGTTTCGCCCGGCTTGAAATAGCCGACATCGAGCGCGGCGCGAAACGCGACGGCCTCCTCGGCGGTCAGCCGGTCGAATGGCGGATTGGAGACATCGAAGGCGTTGGGCATGGCGCGCGCATTCGCTTTGAGAGTCCGCAAACACTAAAACAGAACGAGCGCGGGCCGTAAGGTCCGCGCTCGTCGCAGATTGTCGCGCCTCATCGTCTTGTCGTTCAGGCGTCGCCGCCTGAACGGATGATGCGCTAGTGCGCCGACGCGCCCGCCGCGCCGATGCCGGTCTGCGAGCGCACGTATTGCGCTTCGAACCCGGCGCGATCTTCGGCCGCGCGCTTGCTGGTGTCGAGTTTCGAGAACAGCCAGATGCCGACGAAGGCGATCGTCATCGAGAACAGCGCCGGATTGCTGTAGGGCACCGGAGCCGAACCCTTGGGATAGCCCAGGGTCGCTTCCCACACGCCCGGCGACAGCACCACGCCCACGAGCGCCGAGGCGAGGCCGAGGAAGCCGCCGATCACCGCGCCGCGCGTGGTCATGCCCTTCCACATCATCGACATGAGCAGCACCGGAAAGTTGCAGGACGCGGCGATCGCGAAGGCGAGGCCGACCATGAAGGCCACGTTGACATTCTCGAACAGGATGCCGAGCCCCATCGCGAGTATGCCGAGCACCACGGTCGCAATCTTCGAAACGCGGATCTCGTCCTGCTCGTTCGCCTTGCCGCCCTTCACGACCGTCGCATAGAGGTCGTGGCTGACGGCGGACGCGCCGGCCAGCGTCAGGCCCGACACCACCGCCAGAATGGTGGCGAAGGCGACCGCGGCGATGAAGCCGAGGAAGACATTGCCGCCGACCGCGTTGGCCAGATGGATGGCCGCCATGTTGTCGCCGCCGCGAATGGCGGCCAGCCCCTTGGCGGGATCGGTCAGGAACTCGGGGTTGGTGGACACGAGCGTGATCGCGCCAAAGCCGATGATGAAGGTGAGAATGTAGAAATAGCCGATGAAGCCGGTGGCGTAGAACACCGATTTGCGCGCGGCCTGCGCGTCGGCGACCGTGAAGAACCGCATGAGAATATGCGGCAGGCCGGCGGTGCCGAACATCAGCGCCAGACCGAGCGAGATCGCCGAGATGGGGTTCGAGATCAGCGAGCCCGGCGCCATGATGGCGTCCTTCTTCGGATGCACCTCCACAGCCTTGGCGAACAGCGCCTCCGGGCTGAACCCGAACTTCACCAGCACCATGAACGCCATGAAGCTCGCGCCGCCGAGCAACAGGCACGCCTTGATGATCTGCACCCACGTCGTCGCCACCATGCCGCCGAACGTCACGTAGACGATCATGAGAATGCCGACGATGATGACCGCATAGAGATAGGGCATGCCGAACAGAAGCTGGATCAGCTTGCCCGCGCCCACCATCTGCGCGATCAGATAGAAAGCGACCGTCACCAGCGTGCCGCACGCCGCCAGCACGCGCATCGGCGTCTGCTGGAAGCGGAACGAGGCGACGTCGGCGAAGGTGAACTTGCCGAGGTTGCGCAGCGGCTCCGCGATCAGGAACGTCACGATCGGCCAGCCGACGAGCCAGCCGACCGAATAGATCAGCCCGTCGTAGCCCGACGTGTAGACCAGACCGGAAATGCCCAGGAACGAGGCGGCCGACATGTAGTCGCCGGCGATCGCGAGGCCGTTCTGGAAACCGGTGATGCCGCCGCCGGCGGTGTAGAACTGCGCGGCGGACTTGGTGCGGCTGGCCGCCCAATAGGTGATGCCGAGCGTGGCGACGACGAACAGGCCGAACATGAGAATGGCGGACCAGTTGGTCGCCTGTTTCTGCACGTTGCCGGAGACGGCGTCGGCGAAAGCGGGCGCTGCGAAAAGCGGCGTGAGCGCCGCGAGCGCGATGAGAATCCTGCGGTTCATCACTTGGACTCCTCGACGATTTCGCGGGTGAGCTGATCGAATTCGGCGTTCGCCTTGAACACGTAGACGCCGGTGAGAATGAAGGCGGCGATGATGACGGCGAGGCCGATCGGAATGCCGACCGTGGTCACGCCGGCGCCAAGCTTCATCCCGAGGAAGCCCTTGGCGTAGGCCACCAGCAGAATGAAGCCGAAATAAACGATCAGCATGAGCACGGACAGCAAGAGGCTGAGCGATTTGCGGCGACGAACGAGCTCCTGATATCTCGGATTCCGTTCGATGGCTTCGTAGGACGTCATCGAAAATACTCCCCTGTGGAAAGCTGGCGGTGGAATAGCCAAAGCGGCGCGGCTTCACCATGCAACTTTGTGCGCACAGGCCCTCGCTCGCGCTTGCAGCAGGATATGCACAAGTCCCTGCGCCCCAGCGCTCCGGGAATGATGCGCCGCAACGCGAGACGCGATCCGGTTTGCCTTTTATACGAAGGTCTTAGGCTCCGGACCATCGACGTGGAACGGGTTTTTACTAATCTGTTCACGTCCGAACGCTTCGCGCCGGACTGGGGAGGGACCGCCAGCAACGGCGGCCCGCGCGTCGGCCGCGCCGAACGCGCAATGCAACGGGATTCATCCAATGGCGATGGCTGGTGTTGTCCAGACCGAAGATCGGGTTCGCCCGATGACGCGCGAAGAGAAACGCGTGATTTTCGCGTCTTCTCTCGGCACGGTCTTCGAATGGTACGATTTCTATCTCTACGGCTCGCTCGCCGCCATCATCGGCGCGCAGTTCTTCAGCCAGTTTCCGCAGGCCACGCGCGACATTTTCGCGCTTCTGGCCTTTGCGGCGGGCTTCCTGGTGCGCCCCTTCGGCGCCATCGTTTTCGGCCGCGTCGGCGACATCGTCGGGCGAAAATACACATTCCTCGTCACCATCCTCATCATGGGCCTGTCGACGTTCATCGTCGGCCTGCTGCCCAACGCCAACTCCATTGGCATTGCGGCGCCGATCATCCTGATCGTCCTGCGCCTGCTGCAGGGCCTTGCGCTCGGTGGCGAATATGGCGGCGCGGCGACCTACGTGGCCGAACATGCTCCGCAGGGCCGTCGTGGTTTCTACACCTCGTGGATTCAGACGACCGCCACGCTCGGCCTGTTCATGTCGCTGCTGGTCATTCTCTTCACACGCACGGTCGTGGGCGAGAAGGACTTCGCCGAATGGGGCTGGCGCGTTCCGTTCCTCGTGTCGGTGGCGCTGCTCGGCATTTCGTTGTGGATTCGTCTGCAACTGAATGAATCGCCTGCGTTCCAGCGCATGAAGGAAGAGGGCAAGGGCTCCAAGGCGCCGCTGACCGAATCCTTCGGCCGCTGGGACAACGCCAAGATCGCGCTGCTCGCGCTGCTGGGCCTCGTCGCGGGCCAGGGCGTGGTGTGGTACACGGGCCAGTTCTACGCCCTGTTCTTCCTGCAATCGATCCTCAAGGTCGACGGCTACACCGCCAACCTGCTGATCGCCTGGTCGCTTCTGATCGGCACGATCTTCTTCGTCGTGTTCGGCTGGCTCTCGGACAAGATCGGCCGCAAGCCGATCATTCTGGCGGGCTGCCTGATCGCGGCGCTGACCTTCATCCCGATCTTCAAGCAGATCACCACGCTCGCCAACCCGGCGCTCGAAAAGGCGGTCGAGAACGTGAAGGTGACGGTCGTCGCCAATCCGAGCGATTGCGGCAACCTGTTCAACCCTGTCGGCACGCGCGTGTTCACGTCGTCCTGCGATCTGGCGCGCGACAGCCTGGCCAAGAGTTCGGTGAAATACGCCACCGAATTCGACGCGGCGGCCAAAGGCGTGTCCGTCAAGGTGAACAACGTCGCGGTTCCGTTCGACGCCGCCACGCGCGCCGACTCGACCAAGGCGGTGACGGCTGCGCTGCAGGCGGCCGGCTATCCCAAGGCGGGCGATCCGGGCATCGTGAAAATGTCGAATCCGTTCGACATCTTCCGCGCGCAGACGGCCGGCATCATCGGCCTGCTGTTCATCCTGGTGATCTACGTCACCATGGTCTACGGCCCGATGGCGGCCGCGCTGGTGGAACTGTTCCCCACCCGCATCCGCTACACGTCGATGTCGCTGCCCTACCACATCGGCAACGGCTGGTTCGGCGGCCTGCTGCCGGCCACCGCCTTCGCGATGGTGGCGCAGACCGGCGACATCTACTTCGGCCTCTGGTACCCGATCGTGTTCGCTTTGATGACCTTCGTCATCGGCATGATCTTCATTCCCGAGACCAAGGACCGCGACATCTACGCCGAGGAAAACCAGTAAGGCCGGCGTCCGCAACAGAGAAAGCCCCGCGGTTTCCGCGGGGCTTTTTTGTGTCGCTTGATTTCGCCGGCCGGATCGGGAAAGAACGTCTGCGGGCCGGCGTAGCACAGCGGTAGTGCAGCGGTTTTGTAAACCGAAGGTCGGGAGTTCGATCCTCTCCGCCGGCACCAGACTTTCGAAGGCTCCCGGCGCACCCGGCCTCGAAGCCCGGATTGCGCGGCGGCGAGCGGCCGGCCCCTCCAGAAACGGCGCCGGCGAGAGCTCAGCCCGGCGCGCAGCACATGGCGCCTGCGCGCCTGCGCATGACGGCGCGGTGATTCCACAAAGGTTTCGCCCCCGGCGGCGCAGACTGCGCCATAACCGGCCGGGATCGAACGAAAATTTGGGTTGCGGCGACCGACTGAAAAGCGTGAACTTGATCCATCAGGCATAATGAGGTTGCGACATGTTCGTTTCGCGTGCTCGCTCCGCGAGCATGGCGCCGGCGCTGCGTGGGAAACTGGCGCAGCTCCATCGGCCACGGCCCGAATTGTTCGAAGACCTCATCGCGCTCGCGGCGGTGTGGAAAACGGCGACGCGCGAAGCGGCCGCCATGCCTGAGCGCTTCGCCGTTCTGGCGGACGTGGTCGACATACTTCTGAAATCCCTCCTCTTGCGCGCGCGCCACGAGCAGGTCGAAAACCTTCGGCCCAAGCTCGACCTGCTTGCGCGCGAGATCGAGGAAGCGGTCGCATTGCTCGAGCGCCCGGCCGAAGCGCGCATGCCGCCGGCGCGCGGCGACCGCCCCGACGACCGCGGCGAGCGCGGCGCCGTCGACATCGCGGCCTAGCATTCCCGCGGACGCAAGTTTCCTTTCGCCATGGCGAGTCCCATCTCCATGTTTTAATCGTTAGGAGGCCGGGCCGTCGCGCGCCTTGATCCTGCGCGATGCGCGCGCCCGGAATGCGGCGCATGATGCAGCGGTTTTCATCAGAGGGAAATGGCGATGAAGAACATCGTGGTCCACAACGGCGCGTGGGTGCTGGTCGGCGACGGCCACAAGGCGCTCTATCTCACCAACCACGGCGATCCGGATCTTCTGGATCTGCGGGTCCTGGACGCGCAGGTGGACGACAACCCGCCCACGCGCGCGCAAGGGACCGATGCGCCCGGCCGCGCCATGTCCGCCTTCGGCGGGCGCAGCGCGGTGGAGAACACCGACTGGCACGAGATGGAGAAACACCTGTTCGTCGCGTCCGTCGCCGCCAGAATCAACAAGGCGGCCGAGAGCGGCGCGATGAAGGAGATCGTCATCGTCGCGCCGCCGCGCGTATTGGGCGACCTGCGTCAGGCGCTCTCGCCCGCCGCGCGCGCGCGCGTGGTCGGCGAACTCGACAAGGATCTCACCCGCCATTCCACGCCCGATATCGAGAAGGCGCTGGCGCGCATGTTCAACCCGCAGGATTGAGCGCCCGCCGGTCAGGACGAAGCGCGGCGCGCCCGCCCCGCGCCTTCGGCGTCCCGGGCTGCCATCTTGCGGAAGGCCGGCGAGTCCAGTCTGTCGATCGCCTGCGTCAGCGCCTCGATCGCCTTCGGTCGCGCGAATCCGTTGCGACAGGCGAGCGCGATCCGCCGCGTCGGTTCGGGCGTCGTGAACGGAATGACCGTGATGAGATCGGTCGTGTAGGGGTGCTGCAGCGAGCTCGCCGGCAGAATCGACACGCCGAGGCCGGAGGCGACCATGCTGCGCAGCGTGCCGATCGAATGGCCGAGCCGAATGTCGGTCTCCGCGCTCGACACTTGCGGGCAGGCGCCGAGCACCTGGTCGCGGAAACAGTTTCCAGCCTTCAGCAGCAGCACTTCGTCGCCGGTCACGTCCTCGGGATTCATGCAACCTTTGCGCTCCCACGCATGCCCCTTCGGCACGATCACCTTGAACGCCTCGTCGTAGAGCGCGATGGCGCTCACGCCCGGCATGTCGAACGGCAGCGCGACGATCGCCGCGTCGATCTCGTTCTGTTGAAGCATGTCCGCGAGACTGGCGGTCATGTTCTCTTCGATCACGAGCGGCATGTTCGGCGCGATGGCGCGCAGCTTCGGCACCAGCAGCGGCAGCAGATAGGGCCCCACCGTATGGATGACGCCGAGCCGCAGCGGGCCTGCGAGCTGGTCGCGGCCGAACCGCGCGATGTCGCGCACCTTGTCGGCCTCGCGCAACACGACGCGGGCCTGTTCCACTACCTTGGCGCCGACCGCGCTCACGCCGACAAACCCCTTGCCGCGCTCGAACAATTGCACGCCGAGTTCGTCCTCGATCCGTGCGATCGCCACGCTCAGCGTCGGCTGGCTGACGGCGCACCGTTCCGCCGCGCGCGAGAAATTCCCCTCTGTCGCCAAGGCGACGATGTAGCGCAGTTCGACAAGGGTCATCGCGCATTCTCGGATTGACGCACGCCACTATAGGCTCAGACTATAGTAACTATAGCAAATCACAATAAAATCATTGACTTATGTCATTTCGCGCCGTCGCGGGGCTGCTAGCCTACGGCGCAAACCAATCCAGAGGAGAGGGACGATGGGGAAGATCCTCACAGCATTCGCGTTGGGCCTGACGGCGAGCGTTGCGATGGCCGGGATTGCTCGCGCGCAGGAGCCGATCGAGCCGGTCCGCCCGCCAGCCAGCATCAATCTGGGGATGGTCGAACTCGGCAAGAAACTCTATTTCGATCCGCGCCTGTCGAAATCCGGTTTCATCTCCTGCAACTCCTGCCACAACCTGTCGATGGGCGGCACGGACAACATCCCGACGTCGATCGGCGACAAATGGCAGCAGGGGCCGATCAATGCGCCGACGGTGCTGAACTCCTCGCTCAGCGTCGCGCAATTCTGGGACGGCCGCGCGGCCGATTTGAAGGCGCAGGCCGGCGGGCCCATCGCCAACCCCGGCGAGATGGCCTTCTCGCACACGCTCGCCATCGGCGTGCTGGAGTCGATCCCGGCCTACGTGCGCGAATTCAAGCAGGTCTTCAAGAAGGACAAGATCGACATCGATCAGGTGACGCTGGCCATCGCCGAATTCGAGAAGACGCTGGTCACGCCCAATTCCCGCTTCGACCAATGGCTGCTCGGCAGGAAGGACGCGCTCACGCCGACCGAACTGGCCGGCTACACGCTGTTTAAGGATTCGGGCTGCGTGGCCTGCCACAACGGCGAGGCCGTGGGCGGCAACTCGTTCCAGAAAATGGGCGTGGTGGAAGCCTACAAGGCCAACGATCCGGCGACCGGTCGTGCGGCCGTCACCGGCAAGGACGCCGACCGCTTCAACTATAAGGTGCCCACGCTGCGCAACGTGGAGCTGACCTATCCGTATTTCCACGACGGTGCGGCCAGGACGCTCGGAGAAGCCGTCGATACGATGGGCCGCATCCAGCTCGGCAAGAAGTTCACGGCGGACGAGAATGCGAAGATCGTCGCCTTCCTCAAGACGCTGACCGGCGATCAGCCGAGCTTCATGCTGCCGATCCTCCCGGCCTCGACCGACGCGACCCCGCGCCCGACGCCGTTCGGCAAATAGACCCGCAACTTCGAAACGATGCGCCGGCGGTTTTCCGCCGGCGTCATGTCAGGCCAGCACCGTCACCGGCGTGCCGAGCGCGGCGCGCGTATAGAGATGCACGATGTCCTGGTTGATCATGCGGATGCAGCCCGAGGATACGTTGGATCCGACCGTCAGCGGCTCCAGCGTGCCATGGATGCGATAGCCCAGATCGCGCCCCTCGCCGAACAGATACATCGCGCGCGCGCCGAGCGGGCTTGTCGGTCCGCCCGGCACGCCCATGCCGCGCGCGGTGGGCTGCAACTGGGCGCGGATCGCCGGATCGCGCTCGATCATCTCGCGCGGCGGGATCCAGTCCGGCCAGTCGCGTTTCATGTTGACGCGCGCCGCCCCCGACCAGCCGAACCCCTCCTTGCCGACGCCGACGCCGTAGCGCGTCGCCTCGCCCGGCGCCTCCACGAAATAGAGATGATGCGAACCCGGATCGATCACGATCGAGCCGACCGGTTCGCGCCAGGGATAGTCGACCGTCTGGCGCAGGAAGCGCGGATCGATCGCTCCGTAGTCGACCGCCGGCACGGGAAACTTCTCGCCCGGATAGGCCGCGTAGGTCGCGCGATAGTCGGGAACGGCGCGCGTGCGGGTCGCGGGCCGGCGGGGCCGCGCGAGATCGTCCGTAGGGGAAGGCATGAGATCGGCCGCGCAACCTGCCAGCGCGAGCGCGCCGAAACCGGGCGCGCCAAGAACGAACGAACGACGGGAAAACATGGGGAGGCCTGCCACGACCGAACGGGAGCGCCGCGCGAACGCCCGGCGCCATTATGGTAAACAGGTTTGGTAAACGGCCCGTTGGCGCCGGCGCGCGGAAACACACCGGCCGGTCGGCGCCTCGCGGCAATGTCGGAGTGCCCGCCATGCACACGCGTCGCACACGGATCGCCATGGCGATCGCTGGACTTTGCGGATTGTCCTGGCCTGCGGCCGCGGTCGCGCAGATCGTGGCGCTGGGCGCCAGCAACACGGCCGGCTACGGGGTGGGCGTGGATCTGGCCTTTCCGGCGCAGCTCGAAGCGATGCTGCGGGCGCAGGGCCGCCCGATGCGCGTCGCCAACGCCGGCGTCAGCGGCGATACCAGCGCCGGCATGCTCGCGCGGCTGGACAAGGTCGTCCCGGCCGAAACCAGAATCGTGATCGTGCAGTTCGGCGTCAACGACGAACGCCTCGGCGTCAGCCCGGAGCAGCGCCGCGCCAACATCGCGCGGATGGAGTCGCAGTTGCAGGCGCGCGGCGCGCGCATGATCGCGGTCGACGCCCTCATCGCATCCACCGTGCGCGGCGGCATGCAACAGGGCGACGACGTGCACCTCTCGGCCGAGGGCCATCGCGCGGTCGCCGCCGCGCTTGTGGACGCCGTGCGGGACGCGGAGCGCTGACGGAGCAGCCTGCCTACACCACCGCCTTCGCCCGCAGGCCTTCGATCTCTTTCGCGCTCAGGCCGAGCGCGCCGAGCACTTCGTCGGTGTGTTCGCCGATGGTCGGCGCGCGCGCGGAGATGGCGCCGGGCGTCTCCGACAGGCGGATGGCGGCGCGCGCGATCGGCGCGGGTTTCGGCAGGCCGGGATAGTCGACAGGCAGCAGCATGCCGCAGGCCTGCGTCTGCGGATGGTCGTAGCCCTCCTGCGGCGAGAGCACGGGGCCGGCGGGAATGCGCGCCTGCGCCAGCGCCTCCAGACAGTCGTGCGTCGTGCGCCCGGCGCACCAGCGCGCCATGCGCTCCGAGATCGCCGACCCGTTGTTCCCGCGGGAAATATCGTCCTTGAACCGCGGATCGGTCAGCCACATGTCCTCGCCCATCAGCTTCGCCCACCGTTTGAAGAGTGGCGCGCCGTTCACCTGCAACAGCACCCACCCGTCCTTCGTGCGGTAGATGTCGGCCGGCGCCGAGGTCTGGCCCAGATTGCCCGTCGGCGTGCGGTTGATACTGGTGACGACCTGCTCGACCATCGCGGAATTGGCGAAGGCGAGCGCGGTGGCGAGCAGGAACCCCTCCACCATCTGCCCGCGGCCGGTCCTGGCGCGCTCCATCAACGCCGCCATCGTTCCGAAGGCGCAATGCAGCGCCGTGCCGAAATCGACCCACGACACGGCCGCGCGATAGGGCGGATCGCCCTGCCCGGTCATGTAGATCGACCCGCACATCGCCTGCGCGATGCCGTCGAACCCCACGCGGTCGGCCCACGGCCCGGTATGGCCGAAGGCGGAGGCGGTGGTGAGGATGATGTCGGGCTTGACCGCCTTCAGGCTGTCGTAGTCGAGCCCCATCGCAACCAGCGTCTCGCGCGGCAGATTGGCCACCACCACGTCGGCGGTGGCGACCAGCTTGCGGGTGAGCGCGCGGCCCTCCTCGGTCATCGGGTCGAGCGTGACGGACTTCTTGTTGCGGTTCATCTGCATGAACAGCCCGCCCTCGCCCGCCGGCGTGATGGGCGCGATGAACCTGTCCTCGCTGCCCTCGCGCTTTTCGATGCGAATGACCTCGGCGCCGTATTCGGCGAGCAGCGCCGCGCAATAGGGACCGGCGATGTAGCGTCCAAAGTCGAGGACGCGCACGCCCTCCAGCACGCCCTTGCGTGGCGCATCCATGGCGACCTCTTTGTTTTGTTTCCTCGCGGCGCAGTTTACCCTGTCGGCCGGACAGGAAAACCCCCGGGGCGGCATGCAAGACGGCTGGAGCGCGGTCGCGCGCCTTTATCACGCCTTCCTCACCGGAACGCTGCTGCGCGCGCAGGCCGAACGCGGGTCGGCCTTCGCGGCCGAACTGCTGTATCGCCTGTTCCGCCGCCAGCACCTGGCGACCTTTCTGCCCGGCCTCGAAAAACTCGGCCTGACCGGCCTGCCGCACGCGGTCGCCTGCGCGCAATACCACTACCTGTCGAACCACATCGGCGGCGTGCGGGTGGAATACATGCCCGAGACCGACCGCAAGGCGTGGGTGCGCTACGCGCCGCCGCGCTGGATCTGGGAGGGGACTGCGCTGTGCGGCGTGACCGGCGACATGTCGACCGCCATCCTGCGCGGCTGGCACGCCCATAACGGCGTTACGCTCGGCAACCCCCGCCTGGGCTTCGTCTGCACGAAACAGACGGTCGACGGGCAGGACGGCCTGGAAGGCTATTATCTGGAATACGATCGGGATCTCGCACCCGCCGAGCGCCTGCGCTTCTCGCGCGGCGAGGAGGCGCCGCCGTTCGACCCGCGGACCGCGCCGCGCCTGCCGTCCGAAAACTGGCCGCAGGAACGGCTCGACAAGGCCGCCCGCAACTACGCGATGGAATATGTGCGCTCCACCCTCATCGTCGCCCTGGAGATGATGGGTCCGCAGGACGCGTTGTGGCTGGTGGGCGGCGCGGCGCGGCGCGTCGGCATGCATTTCTTCGACGAATGCCGCGCGATTCTCGGCCAGCACGCCGCGGGCCCGGACGGTTTCGCCGCCTTTTTCGCGACCATGGCCGAAGCCGAGGGCGACAGCGCGACCGTGGAGCGCGGCGACGACGGCGCGTTCGTCGTCCGCCGGCGCGGCTGGCGGCTGATGGAGGGCGCGCCGGCGGGCGCCCTCGCCTTTCCGGTCTGGAACGAATTGTGGACCGGCTGTCTTGCCGCCCACGACCGGTTCCTGACATGGTCCGGCGCGCCGGCGGGTCCGGATGCGTTTGTTTTCCGGGTGTCGCGGCGGGTATAAGCCTGCGTTCGCGGCCGTCGCCGCCTCTAAAGATTCAGGACCGATGACACAGATCGATTTCGAAAAGCGCGCCGAGGCCGTCAAGAGGCGCCGTTCCCCGCATGGCAGGCTGATCGGCCTGTGGATCGACGATTGCGAGCCGGGGATCGCCCACACGCGCGTGCCATATCATCCGGTGTTCGTCGGCGACACGGCCACGGGCGTGGTGCATGGCGGTCTGGTGACGACCATGATCGACGAGAGCTGCGGCGCCGCCGTGCAGCTGTCGCTGCAACATCCCGCCGCCATCGCCACGCTCGACCTGCGCATCGACTACATGCAGCCGGCCGCCCCCGGCAAGGACATCCGCGCGCGCGCCCATTGCTACCGCGTCACACGCTCCATCGCCTTCGTGCGCGCCATCGCCTATCAGGACAGCGAGGACAATGTGATCGCGAGCGCGGCGGCGGCCTTCATGATCGGCGCCAACCGCACCGACATGTTCGGCGGCCGGGAACCGAAAGTCACCTACGACATGCTGCCCCGGCTGGAGCTGCCGCCGGGCGATCCGGACCACGCGTTCGGGGCCAGCCCCTACACGCGCTTTCTCGGCATCGAAGCGCGGGACGACGGAACGACGGTCATGCCCTACGACGTGCGCCTGACCGGCAACCCGATGCTGCCCGCCCTGCACGGCGGCACCATCGGCACGTTCCTCGAGACGACCGCCAATGTCGGCGTGGCGCGCGAGATCGGCGGCGCGGGCCAGCCCAAACTGGTCGGCCTCACCATCAACTACCTGCGCTCCGGCCGGCCGGTGGCGACCTGGGGTTCGACCAAGATCGTCAAGCAGGGCCGGCGCGTCGTCGCGTTCGAATCGCGGGCCTGGCAGAGCGACCCCGCCGCCCCCATCGCCACCGCCTACGGTCATTTCCTCCTGCGCAGCGACCACAGCGCCGAGGAGGCGTGACCGAGGGAGCGCGCCGACGCCATCGCACGGCTCATCCGAAACCGATACAACCGTCCCCATGAACGCCCGCAAGTTCGAACGCCTCGCCTTTCTGTCGTCCGGCACGCCCGAGGCCGAGGACGCCCATGCGCGCCTGGCCGCTCTCTATGGCGAGAGCCCGGTGCAGGAGGCCGACGCGGTCGTGGCGCTCGGCGGCGACGGCCTGATGCTGAAAACGCTGCACGATCTCATGGGATCGGATCTGTCGATCTACGGCATGAATCGCGGATCGGTCGGCTTCCTCATGAACGAATACCGCGAGGAAGGCCTGCGCGAGCGGCTCGCCGCGGCCGAGGCGTCCATCGTCCATCCGCTCGTGATGCGGGCGGTCGATCGCGACGGCCGCACGCACGAGGCGCGCGCGATCAACGAAGTCTCCATGCTGCGCCAGACCTACCAGGCGGCCAAGCTTCGCATCTCCGTCGACGGCAAGCCGCGGCTGGAGGAACTGATCGCCGACGGGCTGCTGGTGGCCACGCCCGCCGGCTCCACCGCCTACAACCTCTCCGCCAACGGCCCGATCCTGCCGCTCGAGGCGACGCTGATCGCCATCACCCCGCTCTCGGCCTTCCGCCCCCGCCGCTGGCGCGGCGCGCTGCTGCCGGACAAGGCGCGGGTGACGATCGAAGTGATGGACCCCGACAAGCGCCCCGTCGCGGCCGTCGCCGACCATGCCGAATTCCGCGACGTCATACGGGTGGATGTGGCGATGGACCGGCGCGTGGGCGCCAGGCTGCTGCACGACCCCGGCCATTCGATGGAAGAACGCATCCTGCGCGAACAGTTCGGAACCTGAATCTAAATCTGAAGCGAAAAATCATGCTACGTCAACGCATTATGCTTCTGACTTGATTCGATCCCGCAGGTTCTTCATGCGCCGCGTCGCCTCAACGCTTGCCGAACAGGCGCCCGAACAGGCGCCTGGGCGCAGGCGCCTCGCCGCGCGCGCGCACCTCGAAGGTCGCGCCGGCGGCTTCGGCCATGGCCCGCTTCTGCCGCCACTCGGCGACGAGGCGCTTGCCGCTGCGGCTGTCGAAATCGCCCAGCTGCCGCTGCGGGCGGTCGATGTCGACGATCCTGTCGCGCGGCGCGTAATCGGGACTTTGCAGTTTCGCGTCCACGTTGAGCAGCGGCTCCAGCTCGTAGCAGGGAATGTCGACATCGCCGTTGCGGAACGGTTCGCACGTGTGATGCACGCGATAGGAGAACGTGTGATTCTCGTCGCCGAAGGTGTCGCCGTCGGGGATGATGTAGCCATTCCTGGCGAGCGCGACCCGCATGAAGCCGATCGCGTGTTCGTAGGCCGTCATCCACGGCACGACGCTCGGCCGCACGTGGATTTCCCGGCCGATGTAATGATGCGCCCCGAACGTGCGCAGCCCTGCGGTCTCCTCGTCGGGCTTCGCGCCGGCGGGCCGGTAGGGCATCGCGTGGACGGTCAGGAAATTGGGGCTCGTGTCGAGCATCATGTCGTGGAAGGGCTGCGGCCGCGCCAGAACGTCCGTATACGTCCAGTGCGCCAGCGTGGGCGCGCTGACGTCGACGGCGAGCGAGGCGAGCAGACCGAGCACGCGTTGCCGTTCCAGATAGGTCTCCAGCGACTGCCCTTCTTCCGGCATTTGCAGCTTTCCGAGCAGCGCGCGGATTTCCGGCGTTTGCGGCAGGGCGCCATGATGGACGTTGAGCAGAAGATAGCCCTGGTGGCGGGCGATGGCCTCCTCAGCCTCCGGCGCGCCGATCGTGCGGTTGAACGCCGAGGTCAGCGCCTGGGCGAACGCGGCCCGGTCGGTCGGATGGTCCACCCATTCGACGAAAACCATGACGTCGCCCGCCCCGCCATAGCAGCGCGCGAAGCCGCGCCCGTCGGTCTCGATCATATTGTAGCGATAGCCGCGGGCGTTTTCCTCGATCTTGAGGAAATTCGATATCAGCGCGTCGACCGGCATCGGCTCGGCGTGATCGTAAAGCAACGCGACCTGCATAGCGTTCGGCCATTTCGTCGTCATCTGCTGTCCATAAGATGTGGGCGGCGGGTGTGCGGCGGCATGATGGCCGACAATGATTGACGGTCGATGATCGACGATCCGGCGAATTCGGGGCGCCGGGGCGCGGCCGAAGGCCGTCGGGAGCGAAGACGACGCGGCGCGGCTTGACAGCGCCGCGCTGCGACGCCTACTGCGTCGCGATTTCGCACGGGAACGACGATGAGCCGCCATCTCATGAGCATCCGGGAGGCTTTCGACCGGTCTCCCTATTTTTCCATGAAACACCGCAGCTACTTTCAGGCGTACGACCTGCTGCTGGCGCCGTATCGCGACCGGGAGATCGTTTTTGTCGAGGTCGGGGTGCTGAACGGCGGCTCGCTGTTCATGTGGCGTGAGTTCCTGGGCCCGAAAGCGCGGATCGTCGGCGTCGACTTCAACCCCGGCGCACGCAAGTGGGAGGCGTCCGGCTTCGAGATACATATCGGCAATCAGGCCGACCCGGCGTTCTGGCGCGACTTTTTCCGGAAGGTCGGCCCGGTCGACATCCTGCTCGACGACGGCGGACACACCAACGAGCAGCAGATTGTCACGACGTCCGAATCCTTCGCGCATATCAGGGATGGCGGGCTCATCATCGTCGAGGACGCGCACGCGAGCTATCTGCGCGAATTCGGCAATCCTTACAAATACTCGTTCATGAACTACGCCAAGTCGATCGTCGACGTCGTCAATGGTCGGTTTCACACGCTGAAAGAGCGCGGCGCGACCTGGTCGGATTGCGTGTTCTACGTTTCGTTCTTCGAATCGATCGTCTGTTTTCACATTGATCGGTCGCGGTCGTTCGTCAACGCGCCCGTGGTGAATGCGGGCGTAACGTCCGAGGCGGTGGACTTTCGCGACGCCGATCTGAAATCGGCCATGCTCGACCGGCTCGGGCCCCTTCGGTCGGTCGCCCTCGCGCTGCGCGATTACGCGCCGGTGCGCAACGCCATGCGCGCCGTTCTTGCGTGGCGGATCCGCCAGGCAGGCCGTTTGCGCGCCCGGCGGCTGAAGGACCTGTTCG
>ERZ1645187.1551-NODE-1551-length-21057-cov-6.037235_pt1 | contig 21057 bp, 19 predicted proteins | sample MGYA00575352_ERZ1645187 | MGnify/ENA primary metagenome ERZ1645187 (study PRJEB40837, sample SAMN11349314) | freshwater sediment metagenome | isolation source: river sediment | host: Sediment | place: India: Wazaribad , New Delhi | collected 2017-02-21 ... | reverse complement strand
TTAATAATATATTATATAAAATATAAAAAAATATAATTAAATATAAAAAGTAATTCACATTTTTGATTTAAAATAATAAATATAATATTATTATAATATATATAATTAATTAATATCTAAATTATGATTTTTGAATATTTAAAAAAACAAAAACAAATAAAAGAAAAAATCAAATTAACTAAATTAATGATTTTTAATTTAGAAATACCTGAAGATCAAAAAAGTTTATATATTCAAGCTTTGGATATTTTAGATGAAACCTGAATTGATAGAATTTATAATAGTTTAGTTATTTTTATAAAAGATATTGAAATAAAAGAACTTGATCAAATTCAAAAAAGTAATTTTAGCGTTATAGCATGAATGAGAAAAAAAGAAGCAGAAGAGAGAAAAAAAGAAATTAATTCTTTTTCATTTTTAATAAATAATATTTAATTATTATGAATAATATAGAAAAAAACGATAATTTACAACCAAATATTGATTGAAAATTAAATAATTTATCAGAAAATTTAAATTCAGTAAATGAAGAAAGATTAATTGATATATGTAAAAATATACCAAATGAAGAATTAAATAAAGAATGTAAAAATTTAAATAATATTTTTACTCAAGAATTAGAAAAAAAAGGTTTTAATTTTAAATGAGCAATTACAAAATTAGAAAAACCAATTGGGGTTAGTTAGTTTTATAAAATATTTATATGTTTAATTACAAAATAGCAGTATCAAAAGATGGTAAAAAATATAATATCGTCTTTAAGGCAGAGAATGAAGCTGTTGCCAGAGAAAGAGTTCACAATGAGTGATACTCTATTTTGAGTTTAGAATTAGTTACAGATAAACATGATATATGAGAAACATTTGTTTTTGAATGATATAAATCATGACAATTTAAACATTGAAAAATAGTTTGAAATGATATATTTAAGGCATATGTAAAATTAAAAAAGGATTTAGAATATGATATAGAATATATATATTCTGAATCAGAAGAAAACTTAACACAAGAAAAGAAAATAAAAATAATAGAAGAACTAAAACAAGAATATGATTTATATTATAGTTCATGAAAAAAAGATAAAGTAGATGAAATAAGAGAAAAAATAAAAAAAGATAAAGACGATAATAAAAAACTAGAAAATTTTTATTTAAAAAAAGAATTAGAAGATGTTAATAAATTGCTTGAAATTGTTTTAAATAAGCTTGAAAAAATGATTTCATGACAATGATTAATAATTGTTGATCAAACAAAAATAGAAAAATTAAAAATAATTTATAATGAAATTATAAAATTAAAAAAATCTACAAATATTTCGAAATTAAGAGAAATATGAGAATTGGCATTATTAAAAATATGAAATATTGAACTTCAAGAAGTTGAAAAAACAAAAAATAAAGAAAATAGAGAATTACTAAAAGAAACAAATAAATTATTAAAAAAGTTTTGAAGTAAAGATCAATTTTTAGAAAAAGATAGGGATATTATTTATCAAATAAAATATTTAATAAGCATAATAAATATTTATATTTGAAACATAAAAAATTTAAGAAAAAAGGAAGAAGTAGATAAAGAATCATATTCTTATATAAAAAATCTTTTATATTTATCTAAATATAAGGATTATTATAAGGAAAATACTAAATTAATTTTTTTAAATTTTTATAAATTTATATATGATAGTGAATTAAAAGAAGAATTATTTTTAAAAAGAAGTGTAATAAAACAAAATATTGTATTATTGAAGGCTAAAGAAAAATGATTAAATATATCTTATACATTTTTAAAAAAATGAATTAATAAACTTATTGAAGCATTTATTTGATTTTTTCAATTATTAAATAAATATGTTTTTTTATTAATACTAATGTATACTTCTTTATTTATTGTTTATTTAAATATTGGTTTTTATATAGATAGTTTAGAGTATAATTATAATTGAATTTTTTATTTTTTAATAACTATATTTTTATATATATTTATATATTTATCTAGAAGTTTATTTTTTCTAATTATAAATTTTGTAATTTTATTTTTTATTATTATATTTGGGGTAATTAATTTTTAATTTTAATATTAAAATGAGATTACTCCTTTTTTTTGTATCATTTATTTTTTCATTTATTTTTTATAATTTTTATTTACTTACAAATTGAGTAAATATTTTTTGAGATAATACATTTTATAATTTAAAGGTTCAAAGTATTTTCTGAAATCTACTGGTTGAAAGTGTATTTTTTATAATGATTTGAATTATATTTGTCTTGGCATTTACTACTTATGATGAAAAAAACAAAGGATTAGATTATAAAAAAATACTCTATATCATTTTTTATATTTTTTTACTATTCCCTTTTTATTTTAAATTTTTTGATGTAAATAGTACGGTATTTATTTTTGTAACTATGTTTATTTTTTGAGATATAAGTTTTAAATATATTTCAAATATTAAACAATTTCAAAATCAAAAAATAAATTTGAGATATTTCGGTTTAATACTAAATTATTTGGTATTTATATCTGCAAACACATATATTTACCTAGTAAATTTTTCTTATTTTTTATTTTTAATTGTATTATATAGCATTATTTTCAATTTTTTCATACATAAAAACTATACAAATTACATTTCTCTTTTTTTAAGTATAATAAGTTTTTTATTTTTAATTTATTATTTATTTTTGAAAATAGAAGAATTTTATGTAGTATTATTTTAATAATTTTTAATATTTTTATATGGTAGAATTAGTAAATGATTTTTCTGAAATAAAAAACTCTAACTTAGTTGTTTTTATGGAAAGCATATTAGACATTAATCTAATCAAATCTCTTAAATTAGACAAAAAAATAAGTAATAAAATCAAATTAACAATTGAAAAAAATGAAAATTCTTTAATTGATTTTTATATTTGAAATGAAAATTTTGATAAATTATATGTTATTTTTTATTCAAAAGATTCAAAAAAAGATATAAATTATTTTTTGTGAGATACTTTTCCTAAACTTCCATCAAACATAACTATTTTAACAAACAATGATCAAAATATTAACAATTTGTTAAATAATAGTATTTTATCTAGATATAAATATCAAGAATATAAAAGTAAAAAAGAAATAGATGAAATATATTTTATTGTAAACTCAGAAAATAAACAAATTTTTAAAGATAGAATTAAAACAATTGAAAATATTGTATTGGCTCGTGATTTAGGATTTAAGCCATCAAATGTATTATATCCTGAGTCATTTGCAAAAATTATAAAACAAACAAAATTTAAAAACACTAAAGTAAAGATTTTTGACTTTAAAACAATTCAAAAGAAGAAACTAGGGTTACTAGAGGCAGTTGGTATTTGAAGTGCTAAAAAACCACATATGGTTATTTTTGAAAGGATTATAAATAAAAGCTTCCCAACTATTTGAATAGTTTGAAAATGAATTACTTTTGATACTGGTTGAATTCAAGTTAAACCAGGAGATCATATGTATGAAATGAAATGAGATATGTGTTGAGCTGCTGCTACATTTGCTACAATTAAAGAACTTGATGAAGCTGATTTAAAAGTAAATATAATTGCATGCGTTGTGTTAGCAGAAAATCATATATCATGAGAATCATATAAACCAAGTGATATAATTACATCATATTCATGAAAAACAGTTGATATTATCCATACTGATGCAGAATGAAGACTTGTTTTGGCAGATTGAGTTAGTTATATAAGTAAAAATTATAAACTTAATAAAATTATAACTATTGCTACTTTAACTTGAGCTTGTATGGTTGCATTAGGTTATAGATATGCTTGAGTAATGTGAAATGATGAAGAAATGATTTCTAAATTTTTAGATTATTCAAAATCTAATTTTGAAAAATATAATAGACTTCCATTTGATGATTATTTTGTAGAAAAAACTAAATCAAAAATTGCTGATTTAGAAAATTTAAATAGATCAGTATTTGCTGGTTCAACAATGTGAGCTGCATTCTTGTCAAACTTTGTCTTAAATGAAGAGTGATATACACATCTTGATATTGCTGGAACCGCTCTAAATTCATTAGAACCTTATGGTTATGCAAATGTTTGAATGACATGATTTTGAGTTGATAGTTTGTCTACAATAATTAAAAATTTAAAATAATTATGAAGCTTTGAATATATAAACATTATAAATGAAATTTGTATGAAGTAATGTATATTGCTAAACATACTGAAACTCTAGAAGACCTTGTTATATATAAAGCATTATATAATAGTTCTGAGTTTTGAAATAATGCAATTTGGGTAAGACCAAAAGAAATGTTTCAAGAAAATGTAGAAATAAATTGAGTAGTCTCTCCTAGATTTACTTATATTTGAGATAAAGGTTATGAAAATATTTAAATTTTTTTTAGATTTAATTGCTCCTAAAAAGTGTTACTCTTGTAAAAAAGAGTGACACTTTATTTGTCAAAAATGTTTTGATAATGAGATTAATTTTAATTCTGTTTGTTATGTTTGTAAATGAAATACAAAAAATTATGAAGTACATGAATCGTGTAAATCAGATATTTATTATGATAAGGTTATTATTTTAAAGCATTACAAAAGTAAACTTATTTCTAAGCTTATAAAAGATGCAAAATTTTATAATAAAATTGAAATATTAGAGGAGATATCATTTTATATTTATGATAAATTTATTTCAAATACCAAAATTGTAAAAACAAGTGATTTTTTGATTACATCTGTTCCAAGTCATTTTTTAAGAAAAATTGTAAGATGATATAATTCTAGTCATATATTAGCAAAAAATTTGTCTAAAATTTCGCAAATACAATATAAAAGCAATATATTATCTAAAATAAAATTAACAAAACAACAATCAAAACTTAATAAAAAAAATAGAATATGTAATTTAAAAGATAGTTTTAAAATAAATGAAACAGTTGATAACAAGATTTTAATAGTTATAGATGATGTAATTTCAACTTGAACAACTCTAAATGAAGTTTCTAAATTATTAAAGCAAAAATGAGCAATAAAAGTTATTTGATTAATTGTTGCATCAGATTAAAAAAAGTGTTAAAATATCTATAATTAAATTTATATATTTTAATATATTATGGTAGAGGTAAAAAAAATTCATGAATTTGAAAATAATTCTAATCCTTTAGATTTTGAGGCTGTCTCAACTACTAAAGGGTATATTAAAGATTTATTAGAGGTTGAACCATGTCCAAATTGTGGTAAAGATATGGTCTCTTGAAAATGTAGTGATTCAAAAATGTGTTGATATGGGCATGGAGAAGATTATTTTTTAGAAAAAATAGAGTTTAAAAGACATCTTTCTGAAACTCTAAAATGAAATTGAGAAAAATATGAATTAATTACAATAAATTGAAAAAAATTTTGTTATTTTGATTTTCATTGAAGAATAAAAGAAAATACAGCAATATTAGATTTAGAAATTGATGGAAAAAAATATAAAGTAGAAGTTTTATATGAAATTTCTAATAAGGATGAGATAAAAAATATTTCTTCTATTTCAATAGTTTGAGATATTAAAACTCAATTAAAAACTAAAAAGTGGAAAAAGGTTTATTATGAATACAGGGAGTTAAAAAGATATGTTTTTGCTGTTTTAACAGATTATAGATTTAATAAATTTTTAAGAGAAGAATAAATTTAAAAAACTTGATAAAATCAAAAAATAGCTAAAATTAAAAGTTAGTATTTTCTAACTTTTTTTTAATGTCTAAATTTTTGGAAGTCATATGAGCACGTACTCATAACTTAAAAAATATAAATGTAAAAATCCCTAAAAATAAAATGACAGTTATTACATGAGTGTCATGAAGTTGAAAGTCAAGTTTGGCTTTTAACACTATTTATAGTGTTTGACAACAAAAATATCTAGAAAGTCTTAGTAGTTATGCTCGTATGTTTATTTGATGAATGACTGAAGAAGCTGAAGTAAGTGAAATAAATTGATTATCACCTACTATTTCTATTGATCAAAAAACAACAAGTAAAAATCCTAGATCTACTGTTTGAACAATAACAGAAATATATGATTATTATAAATTATTATTTTTAAATATTTGAGAAAGAAAATGTGTAAAGTGTAATACAATTGTAAAAAAAGACTCAATAGAAAGTATTATAAATTATATTTCAGAGTTTGAAGAAGATAAAAAATTTATGATTAAATCTCCAATTAAGGGAGTTTTTAAAAATTTTGATGAAATAAAAAAAGAAGTTTTGGATATAGGTTTTATTAGATTTTCAGTTTGAAATCAAGTATATACTATAAATGATGAAGTTTCTTTACAAGATGTTGACAATTTAACAATTGTAATTGATAGACTTGTTAAAAAAGATTTTTTAGATAATGATTCAAACGATACAAAAAGACTTAAAGATTCAATTAATCTTGCATATAAAATATGAAAAGGACAATTAATTATAGATTCATTAACAGAAGAAAAATGATTTTCTCAAGTTTTTGTTTGTTCTAATTGTTGACATGTTCCAAGTGAGTTAAATATATCTAGCTTCTCTTTTAATAGCCATAATTGAGCTTGTCCAGAATGTCATTGATTATGAGTTAAAAAAGTATTTTTAGAAGATAGAGTTATAAATTATAATTTAACACTTTTAGAATGAGCTGTTATAGCTCCTTGATTTTGATGAGAGTATTTTTTTGCATTACTTAAAGAATTGGCAAAGAAAACAAAAATAGATATAAATAAAAAATATTCACTTTTAACAAAAAAAGAAAGAGAAATAGTATTATATGGTACTGGAGATCACCAATTTAAAGTAACTTATGTAAATGAATATGGTGTTCAAAATACATATAACACCAGATTTGAATGAGTTATAAATACCCTTACAAGAAGATATTATGATTGATGAAGTGAAAAAGGTCATTATGACGATTTTGTTGTTGATATGGATTGTCATGTTTGTAATTGATATAGATTAAATGAAGAAAGTTTATCAAGTTTTATTAATGGTTTAAATATTTGACAAGTTTCTGATTTTTCAGTAGATAAAGCAATAAATTTTTTAAAATCACTTAAATTAACTAAATCAGAAGAGCATATTACAAAAAAAGTAATGAAAAATGCAGTTGAGAGATTGGAATTTTTATCATGAGTAGGTCTTGATTATATGACTATCTCTAGAAGAGCTAGTACTCTTTCATGATGAGAAGCTCAAAGAATTAGACTTGCAACTCAGTTATGAACTAGATTAGAGTGAATCATTTATGTACTTGATGAACCTTCTATATGACTTCACCCAAGAGATAACGATATGTTGATTTCAAATTTAAAAAAATTAAGAGATATTTGAAATACGCTTATTGTAGTTGAGCATGATGAAGATATAATGAGAGAATGTGATCATATTATAGATATATGACCATGAGCATGAATTCATTGATGACAAGTAATAGCAACTTGAAATATTGATGATATAATTAATAATACTGATTCGGTAACTTGACCTTATTTGAGTCATAAAAGAGATGTTATAATAAAAAGATGATTTAGGCCTAGCTTCTCTGATCTAAAGAAAAACTGAAAGGTTCTTGAAATTATTTGAGCAACTCAACATAATTTAAAAAATATTGATGTAACTATTCCATTATCAAATTTTATTGTTGTTACATGAGTTTCGGGTAGTTGAAAATCAAGTTTGGTAAATGATATATTGGCAAATTATCTTGCAAATGAATTAAATAGAGCTAAAAGAGATACTTGAGCATTTAAAGAAATAAGATGACTTCAAAATTTGGATAAAACAGTTATTATTGACCAATCACCTATTTGAAAAACTCCTCGTAGTAATCCAGCAACTTATACTCAAGTTTTTACTCCTATAAGAGAAGTATTTGCTATGACACAAGATGCACAAATAAGATGATATTGACCAGGTAGATTTAGTTTTAATACAAAAGAGTGAAGATGTGATGTTTGTGATTGAGATTGAGTTAAAAAAATAGAAATGCATTTTTTACCTCCAGTTTATGTAGAATGTGAAACTTGTTATTGAAAAAGATATAATAGTGAAACACTTACAATAAAATATAAATGAAAAACAATTAGTGATGTATTGGATATGACTGTTGAAGAAGCAAAAGATTTTTTTTCTAGTCATCCAAAAATAACTAAAATACTTGATGTATTAGATGAAGTTTGATTATGATATATTAAGCTTTGACAATCAAGTACTACTTTATCATGATGAGAAAGTCAAAGAGTTAAATTATCAACAGAATTATCAAAAAGATCGACAAGTAAGACATTTTATATATTGGATGAGCCTACTACTGGTCTACATTTTCAAGATGTAGACAAACTATTGTCTATATTACATTCTTTGGTAGATAAATGAAATACTGTAATGGTAATTGAACATAATATGGATGTAATTATGAATGCTGATCATATAATTGACATATGACCTGTTTGATGAGATAAATGAGGATATCTTATTGCTGAAGGTTCAGTTAGTGAAGTTTCAAATGTAAAAAAGAGTTTTACTTGAGAAGCAATAATTAAATATAGAAATAAATTATTAGAAAATAAATAAAAATTATGGAATTAGATTTTTTACAAAAAAATGTTGATGTAACAAATCTTTCAAATTTTAAAACAAAAGCTAAATCTAAATATTATTTTGAAATAAATAATTTAGATGATGTAAATAGACTCAAAGATATAAATATTTTTTGTAAAGAACAAAATATATCTTTATTATATATTTGAGCTGGAACTAATCTTTTGTTTGCATTTGACGAATACAATTGAGTAATTGTTAAAAATAATTTGAATTGATGGAATTATGATGAAAAAACAATGATTTTAGAGTCTTTTACTAATGAATGGATATCAGACATAGCAAAAGATTTAGAAGACAAATATAATCAAAATTTATGGCATAGATTTATATGACTACCATGAAGTGTATGATGAGCAGTATATTGAAATGCTTGATGTTTTTGATTAGAAACTGAAAATAATTTTTTAGATGCTGAGGTTTATGATACTGAAACTTGACAAATAAACATAATAAGTAAAATTAATATGCTATTTGATTATAGATCTTCTTTTATTAAAGATTCAAATAATAGGTATTTTATAATAAAAGTTAGGTTTGATTTAAGTAAAAAAATAGAAAAGTATCATAGTGATGTTGATAATATAGATTTTAGAGAAAATAAGCAACCAAAGTGAAATACTTGTTGAAGTTTTTTTAAAAATCCTAGTAAAGAATTTTCAGCTTGAGCTTTAATTGAACAAGTTTGATTAAAGTGATATAAATTATGATGAGCTTTTTTTTCTCCACTTCATGCAAATTTTTTAATGCATGATTGAAATTGAACATATAAGGATTTACTTGATTTGGTTGATTTCGCAATTAATAAAGTAAAATCTGAAAAATTAATAGTACTCTCTCCTGAAGTAAGAATAATTTTTAATAATTAAATTATGAGATGAATAGTAGAAGTCCTTCTTTCAGCAATTGTTATTTTTTTAATAGTATACTTTGTAATCTATAAGTATTTTTTAGATGGTTTTTGTTATATTAGAAATGATGATTATCTAAAATGTACAAATACATTTATTTGTAAACCAGAAAGAGCAATGCTAAGTGATCCTACTTTACTTTGTTCAAAAAAAGATTTTTTCTTGTTTGAAAGAGATTCTGCATTTTATAACAAGGAGACATATATAAAAATTTATAATAGTTATACTGAAAGCGTAAGAAATTAATGGAAACACTTAGACTACAAAAATACTTAAGTCAAGCATGAATATGTTCTAGAAGAAAAGCTGAAGAATATATACAAGCTTGACTTATTAAAGTAAATTGACAAACAGCAACAATTGGTATGTCGATAGACCCAACTATTGATAAGGTTGAATTACAAGATAAGGCTGTGAAAGAGCAAAATAATTTGGTATATTATAAGCTTAATAAACCAAGATGAATTGTGACTACTTGTGCTCAAAATTGAGAAGTAAATATAGTTGATATAATGGATGTATCTGAGAGAGTTTTCCCTATTTGAAGACTAGATAAGGAAACTACAGGTCTTATAATTATGACAAATGATTGAAGACTTGCAAATTATCTAATGCATCCTAGATATAATCATGAAAAAGAATATATTGTTGAAACATTTTGAAGTATTGATGATAAATCATTAGATGCAATGAGAAATGGTTTATTTATATTGTGAAGCTATACTAAAAAAGCACTTATAAATAGAATTTCTTCAGGTAAATTTAGTATAGTTATTACTGAATGAAGAAATAGACAAATTAGAAGAATGGTTGAAAAGGTAGGTTCAAGAGTAAAAAAATTAAAAAGAATTAGAATTGAAAATATAGAACTTTGAAATCTTGATTTTTGACAATATAGACACCTATCAAATGCTGAAATAAAGGGATTATTTGATAAATTGTGAATCAAAAAAGACAGCGATTAAGCTGTCTTTTTATATGTTTGATTTAAGAGTTGATATTTGAATTTTAATGTCTTTTAGTATTTTTATAAATGAGGATTTTATTTCATCTTCATTATTAAATTGATTGTTTCAAAAATATTTTAAATCTTTTGCTAAGTTAGATAATTTTTTTAAAGAAGTCTTTATTTTTAATTCTCTTTCAGTTAGTATTTTTTTCTCATATACTCTTTTATCATACATCATAGAATGTATTTCTTCTATTTTAAATGATAATTTGTATCATAAATTACTATAAAAATCTTTTTTTACTCTTAGATTTAATTCAAAACTATCTTTTTTCTTATTTAATGTGATTTTTAATGCATCATTTACTTTTTTAATTTCGTTTAAAATCGTAGTTATTGCTAAATCTTGAGTTTCTTCATCTAGATTATTATTTTGAATCTTATTAAGTGATTCAATTAAATAATCAATTTTGTCAATACTTCTATTTATTTCAACATCTTTTTCTGCATCATATTTAATTGAAAAATTAACTATTTTGGTTTTATGTTCAATCAAATATTTTTCTATTAATATAGTTTTTTCAATATTACTTTTTCAGCTATAAGGATCTATCTCATCTACATAAGCCTGAGTAATATTTAATAATCATCACAATATCAATAATAATTTAACAAAAGTTTTCATTTAAGTTTCTCTTATTTACTATTTTTGATATTATATACTTATATGTATTTTATTCAAGAAATTTTTTAATATGATTGTTTGTTTTGATTTAGAGACTACTGGACTAGATAAGTATAATGATAAAATTATAGAAATAGCGATGATTAAGTTTGATGAAAACACTTTTGAGGTAGTAGATACTTATTCGAGTTTTATTGACCCAATGATGCCAATTCCAGAGATTATATCAAATATAACTAATATTTTTGATAGTGATGTTATTTGAGCTCCAAAAATAGAAGATATAAAACAAGATATACTTAATTTTATCTGAAATAGTGTATTATTAGGTCATAATGTAGATTTCGATATAGATTTTTTAGTTAATAATTGAGTTAATATATGAGCCAATGTGAAGATTGATACTTTTTTCTTGGCAAATTTTTTAACATTTAATAATTCTTCACTTAACTTAGAAATGTTATGTGATTATTATAAGATATCATTTTCTTGAGCACATAGAGCTATAAATGATGTAAAAGCTACAGTTTCTCTATTTAAAGAACAATTAAAACATTTTTCTAAACTAAGAAAAGATAATAAAATGCTATTATATTATCTTTTTAGCTTATCAAATGATAAAAATATAAGTTATTTATGAGAATTATTATTTTGAGAGTTTGGTTTAAAAATAGATTTAAATGAATTTGAAAAGATTATTTTGTGAAGAATTGGGAAAAAAGATTATTTAGAAGAATTTTTTTATGATCCTAATTTGGAATGTGAAGATATTGTGAAGTTTTTTAACTTTTCTGATAAAATTGAGACAAGAGAAAATCAATTAAATATGACAAAAAAGGTTTATGAAACTTTTAATACAAGTAAAAAAACTCTTATAGAAGCCCCAACATGACTATGAAAAAGTTTTGCTTATTTAATCCCCTCTATAGTTTATTCTATAAAAAACAATCAAAAAGTTTATATTACAACAAAAACAAAAACTCTACAAGATCAATTATATTTAAAAGATTTGAGTTTTTTGCATGAAAAATTAGGTGTAAAATTTTCATATACAAAACTTAAGTGAAGAAAAAATTATTTTAGTGTAAAATGATTTTTTGATTATGTATTTTTATGAGATTTATCATATAGAGAGGTTTCTTTATTGTCAAAAATAACTTTTTGGTTACTTGAAACAAAATATTGAGAATTAGAAGAGCTTACATTTTATCCTGAAGAATATTCTTATTTAAGAGATTTAAATAGTGAAGGTATTTTTTCTATGAATGAAAAAAACCAATATATGGAATATGAATTTTTATTAAAAGCTAGAAAATCTCTTGAAAAAGCCAATATTGTTATAATAAATCATAGTTTGCTTTTTACTGATATGGCTGCTGATTCTAAATTGTTACCTGATTTAAAAACTATTGTAATTGATGAAGCTCATAATATAGAAGACTCAGTTACAGAGTCTCTTAGACAAATTTATAATTTAAGATATTTAAAAGAGCATTTTGATAAATGTGAAAAAATCTTCACGATTAAAAATATCAAAAAAATAGAATTTTTAAATAAAAAAGAGACATTATTATCAAATTTAGAAATACTTGATGATTATGCTTTTTCATACTTAAACAATAAGATACCAGATGATAGTCAATATAAAAATGTATTGGTAAAAGAAGATTTTTTTAATGATTTAGATTTTGTAGAAACACTTAAAAAAATCAATTTAGATTTACTTGACATAGTTGACAAATTAAAAGTAATTAATGAATATGATTTTTCTAAAGAACTAGTTTTTTTCGATTCTGTAGCCAATAATATAAATACATTCTTTGACAAAACAAATTCAAATACTTATATTAAAATATTAACATATGCAGATAAGGCAGGAATAACTTTTGATTTTACACTACTTAATCCAGGACAGTATTTATATAAAAGTTTATGGAATAAGCTTGATAGTTGTCTTTTGACTTCTGCTACTTTGAGTATATGAAATAAATTTGATTATGTGAAGAATATAATGAGTTTAGAATGATTTGACTTTTGCTCATTTTCTAGTGATTTTGATTATAAAAATCAAGCAACATTGTTTATTCCAATAGATATTTGAAATGTGAAGAATAATTGAGATGAGCTTAATTTGTTTTTAAAAGAGTTCTTTTTAATTGTTAGATGAAAAGTTCTTACTTTACTTACTAGCTTTGCAGTAATCAAAAAAATTTATACTTTTTGTAATATAGATTTAAAGAAAAATGGTATAAATTTATATGCACAATCAATTTGATGAAGTAAAAATAAGCTTTTATCAAACTTCACAAAATCTCCAGATAACTCTATTTTACTTTGAACAGATAGTTTTTGGGAATGAGTTGATATTCCAGGTGAAGATTTAAAGTATTTAGTTATACATAAATTTCCTTTTGCAGTACCAAATGATCCTATTTTTCAAGCTAGAAGCACATTTTTTAAAGATAGTTTTTCTGAATATGCTGTTCCTAAAGCTATTATAAAATTAAAACAATGATTTGGTAGACTTATAAGAACAAAAACTGATAAATGAATAGTAATATTACTTGATGATAGAATAAATTCAAAATGGTGAAATCAGTTCTATGATGCCTTCCCTGCTGATATTAATATAAAAAAATGAACTAAAAAACAATTTTTAGAAATACTAGAAAAAAAACAATAAAAGATTTTACTTATTTGTAAAGTCTTTTTTTTGATATTATAATTTTTTTATGATATTATTGTATTAGTTATTATTTTACTAAAAAACTTTATATGTCAGAAAACGCACTAAAAGATCAAAATAAAGAGGCTGAAACAAGTTCAGTAAATATTTTTGATGAGTTTGCTACGGATTCTTCTTTGATTGATGAGGTTGAAAAACTAAAAGAAGAAGAAAAAAAAGATACTTATTATTATTTAAGTTTATCTTGAAAAATTTTCCAAAATATTTTTTGGTTTTTATTTGTTATTGTAGTAGTTTTATATGGATATATATATATTCAAAAAAGTGACTCATTTGCAGATAAATCCTTACTTGATCCAATTTGTTTTATATTTAATGATACTACTATTTCTAAACCAGAAGGTACAACTTATTGTTCTTCTATATCATTTTTGAAAAAAACTTATGAATCAAATTTGGATAATATAAAGTTAGACCAATCTAAAAAAATACTTGAAAATATAATAAAAATATATGAAGATAGTAATTTTACAAAAACAAAAGAAGTTACTTTTCTTTTAAATAAAACAAATGATAGATTAAGTGTACTTGATATTATGGAAAAATTTGATTTATTAAAAAATGATTTTTGATGAATTGATAAAAGAAAAGTACAATGTGAGAAAATAAAAATTGATATTGAGACAAAAATAATGGAAATGCAATGTTATTCATATTCTCAATGATATGAAAAATGAATTATATGATTTTCATGAATAAAAAATACTGATGAAATTTGAGGTACTTCTATTACTATTGCAAATAGCTTTTTAAATTATATTGAAAAAAATTCAAAAGATTTTTCATTATTAGAGAGACAAAAAGTCTTTGAAATACAAAATGTTTCTTGAGAAACAAATGGTTATACAAATAAAACATCTTTTGATGTAAAATTAAAAATTAATTTCTAGTAAAATGAAAAGAACAAAAAGAGAACAAAACTCAATTATTATATATTTTTCAATTTATTTAATATTTACATTGGGGCTTATATATTTTTCTGCTTCATATATATTTCCAAATATTAAAGAAATAGAAGGATTAAAAACTTCAGTTTTAGATACATACTCAAATATTAATAGAGTTAAAAAAGAATGATTAAATTTAAAAGAATTTCAAGATAAATTATCTACAGGACTTGTTTATACTCCTGAAGAATGAAAAGATAATCTTTATATGAATGAAATTTTAAAAAGTATAGATGAAAAATTTTACAATGATAATATAAAAAATATTTCAGAAGAAGATTTTAATTCTCATATAAAAAGTATTTCAGATAAATATTCTGATATGACTTCATTTGATAAAAAAGAACAAATTATTTCAAATATATTACCAGTATATTCTGAATATGTATCAGACTTATGACCAAATTCATTATCAGATTATAAATTTATAAACTATATTGAATCAATTGCTGAAACATTTAGTCTTGATTTAAACAATTCTATTTGAATAACAGAATTAAAAGTTTTAGATGATTATTCAATCTGAGTAGGTGATACATCTCTACAAACAAATATATTTTATATACCATTATTGTTTGAAGTAAGCTGAAATAAAGAGTCAATTATAGATTTTCTTCATTTTGTTGATAATTTATGAAGGTTAGAAATAGATAAAGAAAATAATGTTGTTGTTAAAACTGAAACAAATAAAGATTTTTCAAATTTTAAAAATTTAGTTTTAAAATGACAATCAAAAGATGAAAAATATAATATATTTAATAATCAAATTTTTGATATTGAGTATATTGAAATAGGTGATTATATTGATTCTTCTTTTGATTTAAAAGATACTGAATCTAGTTTTGTAAATTACTTAAAAAATAGTCAATGAAAAGAAATGTATTCTGCAAAAATTCAACTTAGATTTTATGTAAAATGAATACCTGTATTTAAAATTGAGAAATATATAAAAGATTTTGTTTGAGATTTTACAAAATTTAGATGAGAGGTTTGAAAAGCAATGTGAAATACAAATTTAAGTTCTTGAGATAGACAAAAATTAACAGAAATTAATAGTGTTTTAACTCAATTACAATGAGTTGTTATTGTTGCAATACAAAAATCATTGTCAACAAAAGAAAACATAGAAGAATCTTATAAACAAGTAAATACTTATAAAACAGTTCTTGAAGAATACAAAGAAACTTTAGAACAAATAAATAATAAATTATGAAATACAGCGAAGTAGTAGAAGACTTAAAAAACATGGTTTATAAATGAGATAATATACAAAAAGTTTGTGATTATGTTATTTTGGCAGCCGTTTTATGAGAATCTTCAGATATACATATAGAACCATTATCATCTTATGTTAGATTAAGATATAGACTAGATTGAGAATTAAGGGAAATTTTGGAATACCAAAACTTCCTTCATTCTTGAATTGTTGCTAGATTTAAAATAATGTCTGATTTAAAAATTGATGAATCTAGGGTTCCTCAAGATTGAAGAATCAGTACTACTATTGAATGAAAAAGTCTTGATCTGAGAGTTTCAACTCTTCCAACTGTTCACTGAGAAAAGGTGGTAATGAGAATCGTTGATAAATCAAAAAAAATTCCAAAACTTACAGATTTATGAATTGAGTGAAGAAATCTTAGACTTATACAAAAAGCTATTGCTCAGCCAAACGGGGTAATACTTACTTCATGACCTACTTGATCTGGTAAGTCTACAACACTTTATTCAGCCTTAACTGATTTAAATAAAATAGATGTTAATATAATGACGTTAGAAGATCCAGTGGAAAATCAAGTTGATGGTATAAATCAATCACAAGTTAAACCAGATATATGATACACATTTGCATATTGACTTAGAACAGCTCTTAGGCAAGATCCAGATATAATAATGGTATGAGAAATGAGAGCTAAGGAAACAGTAGATATTGCAATTGAAGCTTCTCTTACTTGACATTTGGTACTTTCTACAATACATACGAATAATTCAGCAGAAACAATTACAAGAATATTAAACATGTGAGTTCAACCATTTTTGATACCAGCTTCAGTTAATATTATTATTGCACAAAGGCTTATTAAAAAATTATGTCCTCATTGTAAAAAACCATTAGATTTAAAATCTTTATGAAAAGATACTATTGATAATATTAAAAATGCTATCAATATAACTGATAAAGCAGAATTATTAGAAAGAGTTTGAGCTGAAAAATTAAAAGCACCTACTTTTTATGGTCCTGTATGATGTGATAAATGTGATAATATGTGATATAAATGAAGAGTTTGAATATATGAAGTATTAGATATTACTCCTTGAGTAAAAGAAATGATACTTTCAGGATCTTCAGCATTTAATATAAATATTCAAGCAATTAAAGAATGAATGATTTCTTTGGAGCAAGATTGAATAATTAAAGCATTAAATTGATTAACTTCTTTAGAAGAAGTATATAGAGCTTCTAAATCACAAAATGCTTAATAATTAATTAATATTTTTTTAAAATTATAATATGGCAGATTTTTTAATACTAGAAGATGATAAAAAATCAGATTCTGGCAACAATGTCGAAAATAATGAAGATACAAAAAACCTAACGCTTATGGATACCATAAACGATTTCTTGATGTGATTACAAAAAGTTAAAACAGCAGAAAAGGTTATTTTTTATCGTCTTTTGTCTACAATGACCAATGCTTGAATGTGAATTATGAAATCTGTTGCTATAATGGAAAAACAAGAAAAAAATCCAGTTTTTAAAAAAATAATGACAGTTTTTTGTGATGAATTAAAAGAATGAAAAAGTTTATCAGAATGTATGTCAATGTATCCTAATAATTTTTGAGAGGCTGAAATATGAATTATAAGATCATGAGAAAAAACTTGACAATTAAATAGGGCATTATCAGATTTGGCTTCTCAAATTGAAAAAGTAGAAAGTATATCTGGTAAAATTAAATCAGCAATGATGTATCCTATGTTTATCGTAATAGTAGTTGTATGAGTAGTTTGAGTTATGATGACTATGGTAGTACCAAAACTTCTTGAAATATTTGATTCAAAGGATGATTTACCATGAACTACAAAATTGCTTATTGCTATGTCTGATTTGTTTGTAAATTATTGGTTTTTGATGATTATAGTTGTAGTTGTTTTATATATATGAGTATTATTTTGGAAAACAACACCAGACTGAAAATATATTTATGATAGTATTATACTTAAAATACCTGTATTTTGACAAATAAATAAAAAACTTATTTTATCAAAATTTTCTAGAGTTTTTTCATGATTAGTAGGTTCTTGAGTTTCAATTGTAGAATCTCTTAGAATTACATCTGAAGCAGTATGAAATGAAGTATATAAACAAAGAATTATACTTTTAAGTGAAGATATTGCTTGAGGTATCAAGATGTGGGAATCTCTTGATTGAGATAAATTGTTTCCAGATATGATGGTACAAATGATACAAGTTTGAGAACAAACCGCTAAGCTTGACCAAACTATTTTAAAAGTTGCTGACTTTTACGATGATCAAGTTGATAATACGATTTGAGTTTTAAACAAACTTTTAGAACCATTTATATTGGTTACATTGGCTATAATTGTATGATTTATTGCTGTTGCTATAATGCAACCAATAATGAACCTAGCAGATACGGTAAGTCAAACTTAATAAAAAAACAAAAAATGGCTATTTAATCACAAATAGTCATTTTTTTTGTGTGAAGAAATTTAATGTATGTGAAGATTGTGTGAGTTATGTGAAGATTGTGTGAAATATAACGCTCTATGTTTGACTTTATAATACAAAACAGATATTATATTGCTCGTATTAATTTGAGGGGGATCTTTAAAATAATCCGAAAAATTTTTAAAGACTTTTTAGCTTTATCTAAAAGGCTTGTTATATGACTTTGGGGAATAGTTATCAATATCATTGATAGTTGTTTCCCAGAGTTGTGTACAACTTTTGGGTTAAGGCTTTAACCTTGTATTTTTCTAATACAAAAGATATATGATTCCAAAAGACAAGATAATAAGCGTGCTACATCCTAATGTTAACAAAAAGTGATGAGCAGTAAATATGATGATTTATTTATCAAATTTATTAAAAAAAGAAAATAGTGTAGAGTTTTATACTTTTTCTTATGATGAAAATTTATTTTCAGACAATATTACTTTTAAAGTAAATTGTTTAAGTAAGCTGCAAATTGCTTACGCTATAAGAAACAGTGACTATATAATAATTTGAAACTCACCCATGCATTTTGTATGAGTGTTGTCAAAATTGATTTTCTTTTCGAAGGCTAAACTTATCTGGTGGCATCATCATTATCCTTGGTATTATGGTAAAGATACAAACGTTTATATATGGATTAAAAGATTATTAGAAAGAGCTTCTATTTTGTTTATAGATGAAGTTGTATCTAATAGTTTTTATCTACAAAGTTCTTTGAAAGACATTTTTGGTATCGATTCTAAAATACTCCATCCTTTATTGGATAGAGATTTTACAAAGGTAGCTTATAATGAAGTAGACTTTACATCAAAAACTATATTTACTTATGGTAGATGGGTAGAGTGAAAAAATATCAGTCAAGTGTTTCAAACTTATGATATGTTAAAAGGTCAAGTTGATTGACTTAAATTAAATATATGATGAATTTGAAATGAGTTAGATTTTTTCAAAGATAAATATAAAGATGATTTAAATGTATCATTTTTATGATTGTTAGACAATGTGTCTATAATCGACAATCTGCAAAAATCGCTTGTTTGCCTTTTTCCTTCTAAGATAGATTCATTTTGAATGACTATAATAGAAGCTATGAGTATAGGAGTTCCTGTTGTTGCATTTGATATAAATGGTTCTAGAGAAATCATACAAGATTGACAAAATGGATTTTTAGTAAACTCAGATTCTGAATTTACTAGAAAAGTTTTAGATATATTGACTGATATAGAATTACACAAAAACCTTTCAATTAATTGTTTAGATATAAAACTTAGATTTTCTGAAGCTAATTTCAAAAAGAGCCTAAAAGATATCTTTTATTCATAAAAATATATATATTTTATTTATTATTAATAATTTCAAATATGAATTTATTTAAAAAAACTACTGCTGCTGTTGCATTAGTTACTCTTGTTTCAGGGATTTTCTCTACTGGAGTATCTGCTTACAGCACTTCTGAAGTTGGAGCTGCAAACGCTTTAGCAGAAGCTGGTATTATTAACAACCACTCTGATAATTCAGCTGCTTACAACTTAGATCAAAATGTTTTAAGACAAGAAATCGCTGCTGTTGCTAGAGGTATAGCTGGTCTTCCAAAAGCTACTACTTACTCTGCAGTATTCTCAGACGTTACTGAAACAACTCCAAATACTTGGGCTTGGGCTTCTGTTAACGCTTTAGCTGATGCTGGTTTAGTTGCAAAAAATCCAACTTTCAGACCAGAAGCTAACATATCTAAAGCTGAAGCTGTAGGTATGGTTGTAAAAGCTGCATTTGGTGATGCTTACGCATTCGATGCTGCTAAAGGTACTACTTGGCAAGAACAAGTTGTAGCATTCGCTGTTGAAAATGGTGTTGTTTCATCATTTACAAACTATGATACTGCTGCTACTAGAGGTTTTGTATTCGAAGCTGGTGCTAACGCTTTAAACGCTGGTGATGATTCTATGAATGATTTACTTGGTGATTTATTAGGTGGTTTAACTGGTGATGAAGAAGAAACTACTGATGATAACACTACTGTTACTACTCCTGTAGTTGATGGTGATGATGTATTATCTGTAGAATTATCTCCAGAAACTCCAACTCTTGGATATGTTGCTGCTGGTAGAGATAGAACTACTGTATTAGCTTTTGATGTAACTGCTGGTTCTGAAGATGTAACTTTAAAAGAAGCTACTTTAGAATATGTTGGTTTATCTGATGCTGATGATTTAGATGTTTTAGCTATTTACTTAGGTAATGAAAAAGCTACTAAAGGTACTTCAAAATCATTCTCAAATAATGAATCTGATTTAGCTTTTGAAAACGATACTGTTATTAAAGCTGGTGAAACTCAAACTCTTTATGTAACTGCTAATGTTGCATCTAGTACTGGTACAGTTTCTCATAAAGTTGCTTTAACTAACTTAGAAGCATCTTCTACTGTTGAAGGTGATTACGTTGTTTCTTCTACATTCAATGTAGTTGAT
>ERZ1645187.1550-NODE-1550-length-21068-cov-172.217722_pt1 | contig 21068 bp, 20 predicted proteins | sample MGYA00575352_ERZ1645187 | MGnify/ENA primary metagenome ERZ1645187 (study PRJEB40837, sample SAMN11349314) | freshwater sediment metagenome | isolation source: river sediment | host: Sediment | place: India: Wazaribad , New Delhi | collected 2017-02-21 ... | reverse complement strand
CTGGAAAGCGACCGCCGGCCGCGTGCCGTCGGTCCACCGAAGGAGCAAGCGGGCGTACCCGCGGGCGATGTCGCCCGGCGGACGGCCGTCAATCTCTCAGGTCATCGGACAGAGGGGGCGCGGGCGGATCGCGAGATCCGGTCGCCGCCCCGACTCTCGAAGACCCGGAGTGCCCCATGTCGGATTCCACCGGCGCAGCCCCTCTCCCCACCCCGCTCCACGACGCCCACGTTGCCCTCGGCGCGCGCATGGTGCCCTTCGCCGGCTATGCCATGCCGGTGCAGTATCCCGCCGGCATCCTCGCCGAGCACACCTGGACGCGCGAGCACGCCGGCCTCTTCGACGTGTCGCACATGGGCCAGGCCTTCCTCGTCGGCCCCGACCACGCCACCACGGCGAAGACGTTGGAGGCCCTCGTCCCGGCGGCGATCGTCGAGCTCGCCCCCGGCCGCCAGCGCTATTCGCAGCTCCTCGCCCCCGACGGCGGCATCCTCGACGACCTGATGGTGTCGCGGCCGACCGATGCGCCGGACGGCTGGCTCTTCCTCGTCGTCAACGCCGCCTGCAAGGACGCCGACTACGCCCACATCGCGGCCCACCTTCCGGCGAGCGTCAGCCTGCGTCCGCTCGACGATCGCGCCCTACTGGCGCTCCAGGGACCGGAGGCCGAGGCGGTGATGGTGGCGCTCGGCGCCCCGGTCGCCGACATGAAGTTCATGGACGCCGCGCCGATGACCCTTCTCGGCAGCGAGGTTCATGTCTCGCGCTCCGGCTACACCGGCGAGGACGGCTTCGAGATCTCGGTTCCCGCCGACGCCGCCGCCCGCCTGTGGGACGCCCTCCTCGCCGATGTCAGGGTGAAGCCGATCGGCCTCGGTGCCCGCGACAGCCTGCGCCTCGAGGGGGGCTTGTGCCTCTACGGCCACGACATCGACGTGACGACCAGCCCGGTCGAGGCGGCGCTCGAATGGTCGATCCAGAAGCGCCGCCGTGTCGAAGGCGGCTTCCCCGGCGCTGCCCGGATCCAGGCGGAGCTGGCGAACGGCCCCGCCCGCCGCCGCGTCGGCCTGACCTTCGAAGGTCGCCAGCCGGCCCGCGAGGGCGCCGAGATCGCCGACAGGCAAGGCCGCATCGTCGGCCGCGTCACCTCCGGCGGCTTCGGCCCGACGCTGCAGGCGCCGGTCGCCATGGGCTATGTCGAGGCGGCGCTCGCCGCTCCCGGCACCGAACTCGACGTCCTCGTCCGCGGTAAGCCGCTGCCCGCCCGCGTCGCGAGCCTTCCCTTCGTTCCCGCCGGCTTCCGGCGCTGATCCCCGACGAAACCCTCAGGAGACCCGCCATGAAGCTCTATACCAAGGACCACGAGTGGGTGGTGATCGACGGCGACACCGCCACCTTCGGCATCACCGATCACGCTCAGAGCCAGCTCGGCGACATCGTCTTCGTCGAGGTGCCGGAGGTCGGCCGTGAGCTCGACAAGGGCGGCGAAGCGGCGGTGGTCGAGTCGGTCAAGGCGGCGAGCGAGGTCTACGCCCCCGTCGCCGGCGAGGTGATCGCGGCCAACACCCGGCTCGCCGACGATCCCGGTCTGGTGAACCTCGAGCCGGAGAGCGGCGGTTGGTTCGCCAAGCTGAAGGTCTCCGCCGGTGCCGATACGTCGGAGCTGATGGACGAGGCGGCCTATCGGGCGTTCGTCGCGAGCCTGTGAGGGGAGGGGGCGCCGTGATGCGTGCCCCTCCTCGCCACCGTCATCCCCGGGCTCGACCCGGGGACCCACGCGGCCTCACCCCTCGGGGAAACGCCGCCGGGTTGCCGGGTCGAGCCCGGCAATGACGAGGAAGGGAAGCAGGCGGTCCACCTCACGCGCCGCACCCCGGCCGCAGGCCGGTCCTTCCTTCTCCCCTTGCGGGAGAAGGTGCCCGAAGGGCGGATGAGGGGTCCGGGCCTCTCCGCGTGCTCCGAGGGTGCCGCGACGATGCGGAGCCGCTTCGCGGCGCCCCCTCATCCGGCGCTGGCGCGCCACCTTCTCCCGCGAGGGGAGAAGGGTTCCGCGCTTCCGGCCCGGACCGAGTTCGGCGTAGGGCGGTTCGTCCTCCCTCTGCCGTCGTCCACCATCCGTCCCGACCGATCGAAAGGTCCCGTCCATGCGTTACCTGCCGCTGACCGAAACCGACCGCGCCGAGATGCTCGCCCGCATCGGCGTCGCCGACATCGATGCCCTCTATGCCGACGTTCCCGCCCACGAACGCCTCTCCGGCCTCCTCGATCTGCCGATGGCCAGAGGTGAGCTCGAGGTCGAACGGGCGATGGGCCGCCTCGCCGCCAGGAACACGGTTGCCGGCGACGTGCCCTTCTTCGTCGGCGCCGGCGCCTATCGCCACCACGTGCCGGCGAGCGTCGATCACCTGATCCAGCGCTCCGAGTTCCTCACCTCCTACACGCCCTATCAGCCCGAGATCACGCAGGGCACGCTCCAGGTGCTGTTCGAGTTCCAGACCCAGGTCTGCGAGCTGACCGGCATGGAGGTCGCCAACGCCTCGATGTACGACGGCTCGACCGGCGCGGCGGAAGCGGTGCTGATGGCCCACCGCATCACCAAGCGGCGCAAGGCGGTGCTCTCCGGCGGCCTCCACCCGCACTACGCCGCCACCATCTCGACCCTCTCCGATCTCGCCGACGACACCATCGTCGCGCTCGCCCCCGATCCGCTCGGTGCCGAGGACGTCCTGGCGGCGATCGACGGCGACACCGCCTGCGTCGTCGTCCAGTCGCCGAGCGTCTTCGGCCACCTGATCGACCTAGCCCCCATCGCCGAGAAGGCCCACGAGGTCGGTGCGCTGCTGGTCGCCGTCGTCACCGAGGTGGTGGCGCTCGGCGCCGTCGAGCCGCCGGGGGCGCAGGGAGCCGACATCGTCGTCGCCGAGGGTCAGAGCCTCGGCAACCCGCTCGGCTTCGGCGGCCCCTATGTCGGGCTCTTCGCCACCCGCTCGAAATACGTCCGGCAGATGCCCGGCCGCCTGTGCGGCGAGACGGTCGACGCCGAGGGCAAGCGCGGCTTCGTCCTGACGCTGTCGACCCGCGAGCAGCACATCCGCCGCGAGAAGGCGACGTCCAACATCTGCACCAACTCCGGCCTCTGCGCGCTCGCCTTCTCGATCCACGCCACCCTCCTCGGCGAGGCGGGCCTCTCCCGGCTCGCCATGCTCAACCACGAGGCGGCGATCGAGACGGCCGAGGCGCTGGCCAATCTCCCCGGTGTCGAGGTGCTCAACGACACCTTCTTCAACGAGTTCACCGTGCGTCTGCCGGTCCCGGCCGCGCCGCTCGTCGAAAAACTCGCAGCCGACGGCATCCTCGCCGGCGTGCCGGTGTCGCGTCTTCTGCCCGGCGCCGGGCTCGACGACCTGCTCCTCGTCGCCGTCACCGAAACCGTCACCGCCGACGACCGCGCCGCGCTCGTCGCCGACATCTCCGCCGCGCTCTGAGGAGAGACCCGATGCTCAACGACAAGGGCCGCCCCACTCGCCCAGAAACCGCCGAGATGTCGTCGTCCCCGACCTTCACCGGCAACCGTGGCCTCGACCAGGAAGAGGCGCTGATCTTCGAGATCGGCCGCGCCGAAGTGTCCGGCGTCGATCTTCCCGCCCCGAAGGGGACGAAGTCCCGCCTCGGCGCCCGGGCGCGCAAGGCGGCGCCGAAGCTGCCGGGCCTCACCGAGCCCGAGGCGGTGCGCCACTACGTCCGCCTGTCGCGCAAGAACTACGCGATCGACGCCGGGCTCTATCCGCTCGGCTCCTGCACCATGAAGCACAACCCGCGCCTCAATGAGAAGATGGCGCGGCTCCCCGGCTTCGCCGACATCCATCCGCTGCAGCCGACCTCGACGGTCGGAGGCGCGCTGGAGCTCGTCGCCGAACTCGGCCGTTGGCTCGTCGAGGCGACCGGCATGAAGGCCGTCGCCATGAGCCCCAAGGCCGGTGCCCACGGCGAACTCGCCGGCATGGCGGCGATCAAGGCGGCGTTGAAGGCGCGCGCGGCCGACAAGTCGGTGGTCCTCGTCCCGGACAGCGCCCACGGCACCAATCCGGCGACCGCCGCCCTCATCGGTATGGCGGTCAAGCCCGTCCCGGCGCACGCCGACGGCACCGTCCGGGTCGACGATGTCAAGGCGGCGATCGACGATCGCGTCGGCGCCATCATGCTGACCAACCCCAACACCTGCGGCATCTTCGAGCCCGAGGTGCAGGAGATCGCCGCGGTGATCCACGCCGCCGGCGGCTACTTCTACGGCGACGGCGCCAACTTCAACGCCATCGTCGGCAAGGTCCGGCCGGGCGATCTCGGCATCGACGCCATGCACATCAACCTGCACAAGACCTTCTCCACCCCCCACGGCGGCGGCGGTCCCGGTGCCGGCCCGGTGGTGCTGTCCGAACGCCTCGCCCCCTTCGCCCCCTATCCCTTCGTGCGCATGGAGGGCGGCCGGCCGGTATTGGTCGAGGACGAGACGGCGATCCGGGCGGGCGAGAGCCCCTTCGGCCGGCTCTCCGCCTTCCACGGCCAGATGGGCATGTTCACCCGCGCCTACGCCTACATGCTGTCCCACGGCGCCGACGGCCTGCGCCAAGCGTCGGAGGACGCGGTGCTCTCGGCCAACTACCTGCGCGCCTGCCTTTCGGACCTCATGACGGTGGCCTTCCCCGATCACCCCTCGATGCACGAGGTGTTGTTCGACGACCGTTTCCTGGAGGGCACCGGGGTGACCACCCTCGACTTCGCCAAGGCGATGATCGACGAGGGCTATCACCCGATGACCATGTATTTCCCGCTGGTCGTCCACGGCGCCATGCTGATCGAGCCGACCGAGAGCGAAAGCAAGGCCTCGCTCGATCTCTTCGCTGCGACGCTGCGCGATCTGGTCATGGCGGCGAAACGGGGGGACACCGAGCGCTTCACCCGGGCGCCCCGCTTCGCACCGCGCCGCCGCCTCGACGAGACCCGCGCCGCGCGCGCCCCGAAGCTCCGCTGGGAGGCGCCGAAGCCGGTCGAGTGAGGAGAGAGGGGCCGACGGTCCGGGAGGATTTCGGCGCCTGGGGTCTTCCTTCTCCCCTCGCGGGAGAAGGTGCCCCGAAGGGGCGGATGAGGGGGCGCGCGCCTCGGCGCGCAAGGGGACGAACTCGAGGGTTTCTGCCGTTTGGAGAGGCCCAGCCCCCTCATCCGGCCTTCGGCCACCTTCTCCCGCAAGGGGAGAAGGGCCGCTCGCGACCTCCACTCCGCCTCGCTTCGAGCGCCGATGGTCGCCACCCGCCTCTCCCCGTCATCCGAGAAAAATCCTTCCCCACCGCTCGCTCTGCGCTCAGCGCATGACGGAAATGCTCATCCATGCGTATTTTCGATGGCCGAAGTTGTCTCATCTCAATGTCCACCCCTGTTGCACGGGCGTATCGCTTCGCCCGCCACTCCGGGTGGCCACGCCGCGACGCGCCCACCGCGCGCGGCCGAAGAACGAGACGCGAAGAGGCGCATCATGACCAAGAAGACTGTCCCCACCACCCTCGTCTGGGCGTCCCTCGCGCTCGCTCTCGGTTCGAGCCCGGCGCTCGCCGACATCAGGATCGGTGTGGCGGGTCCCATGACCGGCGCCCTCGCGGTCTATGGCCAGCAGCTGAAGAACGGTGCCGAACAAGCGGTCGCCGACTTCAATGCCAAGGGAGGCGTCAACGGCGAGCAGCTGAAGCTCTTCGTCGGCGACGATCAGGCCGATCCCAAGCAGGGTGTGTCCGTCGCCAACAAGATGGCCGGTGACGGAGCGAAGTTCGTCGCCGGGCACCTGAACTCCGGCGTCTCGATCGCCGCCTCCGACGTCTATGCCGAGAACGGCATCGTCGAGATCTCGCCCTCGACCACCAACCCGTCCTTCACCGAACGCGGCCTGAAGAACGTCTTCCGCACCTGTGGTCGCGACGACCAGCAGGGCGCGGTGGCCGGCGCCTATCTCGCCAAGGCCTTCGCCGGCAAGAAAGTGGCGATCATCAACGACAAGACCACCTACGGCCGCGGCCTCGCCGAGGAGACCCGCAAGGCGATGGCCGCCGGCGGCATGAAGGACGTGCTCTTCGAGGCGGTCAACGGCGGCGACAAGGACTACGGCGCCCTCGTCTCCAAGATCAAGGCCGCCCAGGCCGACGTCGTCTACTTCGGCGGCACCCATGCCGACGCCGGTCTGATCATCCGTCAGATGCGCGATCAGGGCGTCATGGCGCCGCTGATGGGCGGCGACGGCATCAACTCCTCCGAACTCGCGGCGATCGCCGGCACCGACGGCATCGAAGGCACGCTGATGACCTTCTCGCCCGATCCGCGTAAGAACTCGGCCGCCGCGGAGGTCGTCGCCCGCTTCCGCGCCAAGCAGATCGAGCCCGAGACCTTCACCCTCTACACCTACGCCGCCGTCGAGGTCTGGGCCGCCGCCGCGGCAGAGGCCAAGAGCACCGACGCCGCCAAGGTTTCCGCGGTGATCCGCTCGGGCAAGCCGTTCGCCACCGTTGTCGGCACCCTCACCTACGATGCCAAGGGCGACATCACCACCCCGGCCTATGTCGTCTACCGCTGGGCCAAGGGCGCCGACGGTAAGATCGACTACGCGGAAGTGAAGTGATCCCGAGCGCAGGACGTCGCCACCCCGTCGCGGCGTCCTGCGCCGCGGCCCGTCCGAAGCGGCGCCGAACGGTCGTGCCGAGGGCGGCGTCACCGGCGCGAAGGTCGCCGGCCGGCGGCGGAATCCGTGCTTCGTCGCCCCGCCACGGCCGAGACGCCCCGTCCGCGGCCGGTCGGCCGAGCGATGTCGTCGCTTGCGCCGCGGCGCCGGCCGGGAGTGTTCGAGGCGGCCGCGTGATCCCCGTCGTCGCCGATCCAGTATTGCAATTGCGAACTAATCGCATTAAATTCTGATCGGTTTCGCGGTCGGGCCGTCGGTTCGCGTCGGCACGGTGGCGGCGGCGGTGTTATCGTCGCTCGTTTCACCGCGCCGCGGAGCCGTGTGACACGGACGCCGTCGGGATCCTCGCCGCGAGGCTCGGCGCCACCCGGCGAGCGCCATCGGGAGACCTCGTTCATGACCGTCGAAGCCGTGCCGACCGAGATCAGCCGCCGGGAGGCCCTGCTGCGTCATGCGCGTGGGCATCTGCCGCAGGCGCTCGGGCTCGGCATTGCGATGGCCGTCGTCCTGGCGCTGATCGTCCTCTCCAATTGGCGGATCTTCGCCGGCGAGCCGGTGCCCGGCCTGCGCCTCGCCTTGATCGGGGGCGCCATCGCCTTCGCTGCGACAGCGCTCGGCGGTCTGCCGGCCCTCGCCATGCGAGCCATGCCGCAGAAGCTCGAGGACAGCCTGCTCGGCATGGCCGCCGGCATGATGCTGGCGGCGAGTGCCTTCTCGCTGATCCTGCCGGGGCTCGAGGCGTCGGCGAAGATCGCCGGCCCCGGGCCGCTCTCGGCCGGCATCGTCGTCCTCGGCATGGCGCTCGGGGTTCTGCTGATGCTCGGCCTCGAGGCCTTCACCCCGCACATGCATCCGGGCGTCGGCTCCGTCGGGCCCGGCACCGAGCGCTGGAACCGCATCTGGCTGTTCGTCTTCGCCATCGCTCTGCACAACCTGCCCGAGGGTATGGCGATCGGCGTCGGTTTCTCGCGTGCCGACCTCGGAGTCGGCGTGCCGCTGACCAGCGCCATCGCCATCCAGGACGTGCCCGAGGGTCTCGCCGTGGCGCTGGCGCTGCGCGGTGGCGGCATGAAGCCGCTTTCCGCGGTGTTGCTCGCGGCCGCGACCGGGCTCCTCGAACCGATCGGCGCTTTCATCGGCGTCGGTCTGACCGGGGGTCTCGAACTCGCCTATCCGATCGGCCTCGGGCTCGCCGCCGGCGCGATGATCTTCATCGTCTCGCACGAGGTCATCCCCGAGACCCACCGCAACGGCCACCAGACCCCCGCCACCATCGGCCTGATGGCCGGCTTCGCCCTGATGATGGTGCTCGACACCACGCTGGGGTGAGGCGAGGGAGCGGCGTAGTAGCCGGGTGTTACCTCGTCGTCGTGGTTTCGGTCGATCCTGCCACGCGCCCCCGGGGCTCGCCGCGAGACCGCGCGAGCCGGTGAACGAGAGGGGCGTCCTGGGAGGAAAGACATGTCCAAGAAGATCCTGATGCTGGTCGGCGACTTCGTCGAGGACTACGAGGCGATGGTGCCGTTCCAGACGCTCCTCGCCGTCGGCCACCGCGTCGACACCGTCTGCCCCGGCAAGAACCCCGGCGACGCCGTCGCCACCTCGGTGCACGACTTCGAGGGCCAGCAGACCTATTCCGAGAAGCGCGGCCACAACTTCGCGATCAACGCCGCCTTCCCCGCCTCGGCCGCGGCCTACGACGCCCTGGTCATCCCCGGCGGCCGGGCACCCGAGTATCTGCGCCTCGACGCGGCGGTGATCGCCCTGGTCAAGGAGTTCGCCGCGAGCAGCAAGCCGATCGCCGCCATCTGTCACGGGGCCCAGATCCTCGCCGCCGCCGACGTCATCCGCGGCCGCACCGTCTCGGCCTATCCGGCCTGCGCGCCCGAAGTCCGCGTCGCCGGCGGCACCTACGCCGACATCCCCATCGACGGCGCCGCCACCGATGGTAATCTGGTGACGGCGCCCGCCTGGCCCGCCCATCCCGCCTGGATGGCGCAGTTCCTGGCGGTGCTCGGCACCCGCATCACCCACGCCTGAGCCCGCCACGGGCGCCACGACCGAGCGTCGGCATCGACCATCCTCCCCCGGATCGCTTCCGCGAGCGGTCCGAACGGGGAGGGCGGGGGCCGGCGCGTCTTGGGAGGGGAGGTCGTTTCCCGTGTGCCACGTCTTCGCGTCCACCGATCCGGAACTCTTCGAACCGCAGACGCGCTCGGTGCGCATCGGTGGTGTCGTCACCAGCCTGCGGCTCGAGGCCGCCTTCTGGCGCATCGTCGACGACATCGCCCGCAGTGCCGGCATGACCACCGGTCGCTTCCTCTCCTCCCTCTACGACGAGGTGGTGGAGTTGCGCGGCGAGGTCGGCAACTTCGCCTCGCTCCTGCGGGTGATCGCCTGTCGCTGGATCTCCGGCGAGGTCACCGGCGTCGCCCAGCCGAGCCTCTTCGCCGCCGCGGCATCCGAGGCGCCCCGGTTGGTCGCCGACGCCTGAGCCAGCATGGAGCCCGAAAAGGCGAGAGCCCCGAGAGCGTCGCTCCCGGGGCTCCGAAGTCGTCGTGGCCGTGCCGCGATCAGCCGATGCGCGAGAAGTCGGCCACGGCGTGGCAGGCGGCGCGGATCCGCGTCAGCAGGCGCAGCCGGTTCTCGCGCACCGCCGCCTCGGGCGCGTTGACCAGGATGCCCTCGAAGAAGGCGTCGACCGGGGCCCGCACAGCGGCGAGCGCCGACATCGCCGCGGCGAAGTCCTCCGTCTCGACCGCCGCCGCAGCGGCGGCACGGGCGGTGGCGACGGCCTGCGCCAGTGCCTTCTCCGCCGGCTCCGCGAGGAGCGCCGCCTCGGGCTCGCCGTCGAACGAGCGGCCGTCCTTCTTCTCCTCGGCCTTGAGGATGTTGGCGGCGCGGGTATAGCCGGCGAGGAGCGCCTTGCCGTCTTCCGTGCCGAGGAATCCGGCCAGCGCCTCGACCCGCTTCACCACCAGGACGAGGTCGTCCTGGGGGTTCTCGGCCGTGCCGAGCGCGAAGACGGCATCGACGAGATCGTGCCGCGCCCCGGCGTCGCGCAGCTGCACCTTGAGGCGATCGGCGAAGAAGGCGAGGAGGTCATCTGTCCTAACCCGCGCTTCCACGGCGTTGCTCTTTGCGTCTTCAACAATGCCGGCGTCGGATATCGCCCTCTCAATAGTGCCGGTGGTTGTGCCAGCCTCAAAGACGCCCTTTTCCTCGAGGGCCTCGATGGCGGCAGAGTCCCGTTTCAATGCATTCAGGCGTCTATCCGCATAAATTTCCGCCATCGCGCTTATCAGCAATGGGGTCAGCTTCAGCCGCACCCCGTTCTCCGTCAGGATCCGGATGACGCCGAGCGCCGCGCGTCTGAGCGCGAACGGGTCCTTCGAGCCGGTCGGCTTCTCGTCGATCGCCCAGAAGCCGGTGAGCGTGTCGAGCTTGTCGGCGAGCGCCACGGCGATCGACACCGGCTCGGTCGGCACCCGGTCCGACGGACCCTGCGGCTTGTAGTGATCCTCGATCGCCGCGGCGACCGCCGGATCTTCGCCTTGCGCCAGCGCATAGGTGCGCCCCATCAGGCCCTGCACCTCGGGGAACTCGCCGACGACCTCGGTCATCAGATCCGCCTTGGCCAGCGTCGCGGCGCGGGCCGCCTTGTCCGGATCGGCGCCGACCAGCGGCGCCAGCTCGCGCGCCAGCCGGACGATGCGGTCGATGCGCTCACCCTGGGTGCCGAGCTTCTCGTGGAAGACGACGTTGAGCGCCCTGAGCTTGGCCAGACGCTGGTCGAGCGGCTTGCCCCGATCCTTGTAGTCCGGCAGGTCGGCGAGGTCGGTGTGGAAGAAGTGGCGGGCGTCGGAGAGGCGGGCGCGGATGACCCGGCCGTTGCCGGCGACGATCTTCTTGCCGCCGTCCTTGGCCTCGATGTTGGAGACCAGCAGGAACTTGGCGGCGAGCTTCTGGTCGACGTGGTGCGAGCGCAGCACGAAGCACTTCTGGTTCGCCCGGATGGTGGCGCGGATCACCTCCGCCGGCACCTCGAGGAAGGCCTCCTCGAAGGTCCCCATCAGCGTCACCGGCCATTCGACTAGTCCGGCGACCTCCTCGAGCAGCCCCTCGTCGTGGACGAGTTCGAGGCCCGCCGCGAAGGCCGCGGTCTTGGCGTCCTCGAGGATGATGTGTTTCCGGCGTTCGGGATCGAGCACGACCTTGGCGTTCTGGAGCTTCTGGTCGTAGTCGTCGAAACGCTTCACCGAGAAGGCGCCCGGGCTGAGGAAGCGGTGGCCGCGGGTGATGTTGCCGGCATGGATGCCGTCGACCTCGAAGGGCACGATCTCCGGCTCTTCGGTCTCGGTGCCGAAGGTGCAGACGATCGAATGCAGCGGCCGCACCCAGCGCAGGCTACCCGAGCCCCAGCGCTGCGACTTCGGCCAGGGGAAGGCGCGGATGGTGGCCGGGACGAGCTCGGAAAGGACCTCGACGGTCCTGCGGCCGGGCTTCGCGATCTTGGCGACGTAATAGTCGCCCTTCTTGTCGGCGACGACGGTCGCCTGATCGAGCGTAGCGAGCCCGGCGCCGTCGAGGAAGCCCTGGATGGCGCGCTCGGGCGCACCGACGCGCGGACCCTTCTTCTCCTCGTTGACGTCCATGCCCTTCGCCGGCACGCCGACGACGTGGAGCGTCAACCGGCGCGGCGTCGCATGGGCCTTGGCCGCCTCGTAGGTGATTCCGGCCGCCACCAGCCCGTCGGTGATCATCTTCTTGAGATCCTCCGACGCCTTGCGCTGCATGCGGGCGGGGATCTCTTCGGAAAAGAGTTCGAGAAGCAGTTCGGGCATGGGCGGGCTCGGATCGTCCAAGGATTTCGTCGGCCCTTTCGATAGGTCGGCGAACGCCCCCTGTCGAGAGACAAAACGTACGACCGCCGCTCCTTGTCGAGCGGCGGTCGCGGGATCTCTCGTCTTTCGGCCCCGACGCGTCGCGTCGAGCTGGCGTTCACAGCGCCTTGTGCGAGCCGTCGCAGAGCTGCGGCGTCTTGGAGTGCTTGCAGCCGCAGAAGTAGACGGTGCCGTCCTTCGCGGCCTCGTACTTCGCCGGGGTGAAGTCGGTGCCCTTGTGCGAGCCGTCGCAGAACGGCTGCTTCTGCGACTTGCCGCAGGAGCACCACCAATAGGCCTCGCCGGCCTTCACCTCGACCGGATAGGGCGCCTTCTGCGCGATCACGGGGTCGGACATGGGAAATCTCCTCCTCTCGGCGGCGAGCGGCGCCGCGTCGCGGAGGAGATTAGAAGGCTTCGAGAAAGGAGTGTAGGGGACGGCACGGCCGCCGAAGGAAACGCATCGTTCGACGGGTGTGAACGAGGGCGAGCCCCGCCTCACGCCACTCCGCCGCCCTCGGTCGCCAGCCACGCCCGGCCGCAGGCCTTGGCGAGTTCGCGGACGCGCAGGATGTAGTTCTGCCGCTCGGTGACCGAGATGACGCCGCGGGCGTCGAGCAGGTTGAAGACGTGGCTCGCCTTGATGCACTGGTCGTAGGCCGGCAGCGCCATCAGATGGCGCTTCTCGTCCGCGTTCTCCCAGCCGGCGGCGACGTATTTCTGCGCCGCCTCGGCCGCCATCTCGAACTGCTTGAACAGCATGTCGACGTCGGCGTGCTCGAAGTTGTGGCGCGAATATTCCTTCTCCGCCTGGAGGAAGACGTCGCCGTAGGTGACCTTCTCGGCGCCGTCGCGGCCGTTGAAGTTGAGGTCGTAGACGTTGTCGACGCCCTGGACGTACATGGCGAGGCGCTCGAGCCCGTAGGTCAGCTCACCCGACACCGGCGAGCACTCGAAGCCGGCGACCTGCTGGAAATAGGTGAACTGGCTCACCTCCATGCCGTCGCACCAGCACTCCCAGCCGAGCCCCCAGGCGCCCAGCGTCGGGCTCTCCCAGTCGTCCTCGACGAAGCGGATGTCGTGGGTCTTGGGGTCGATGCCGATGGCATAGAGGCTCTTCAGATAGAGCTCCTGCAGATCGGCCGGCGACGGCTTTAGGATGACCTGGAACTGGTAATAGTGCTGCAATCGGTTGGGGTTCTCGCCGTAGCGTCCGTCCTTCGGCCGCCGCGACGGCTGCACATAGGCGGCGTTCCACGGTTTGGGGCCGAGGGCGCGCAGGGTGGTCGCCGGATGGAAGGTGCCGGCGCCGACCTCCATGTCGTAGGGCTGCAGCACCACGCAACCGTAGTCGGCCCAGAAGCGCTGGAGGGTGAGGATCAGCCCCTGGAAGGAGCGATCGGGGCGCATGTGGGTCGGGGTCGCGGGGTCGATCATGGCTCGAACTCGTCGGAGAAAAATCGAGCCGGACCCTAGCCATGGGGGCGGGTCCGGTCAACGGGCGATCGGCGCCGCACCGGAGGTCTCTCTGTCGCGTTCGGTTCGAGGCCGTCGAGGTCAGATCCCGGCGACGAGGGCGGCGAGTGCCAGCGCCGCCGGTACCGCCTGGACGAAGAGGATGCGCCGGCTCGCCGTCGCCGCGCCGTAGACCCCGGCGACCACCACGCACAGGAGGAAGAAGGCGACGATCGGCTGGCCCGCTGCGCCCTGCCACACGCCCCAGATCAGGCCGGCGGCGAGGAAGCCGTTGTAGAGCCCCTGATTGGCGGCGAGCACCGCCGAGGCCGCGGCGAACTCCTCGGTCGTGCCGAACACCTTGCGGACCCGCGGCGTCCGCCACAGGAACATCTCCATCACCAGGAACCAGACGTGGAGGGCGGCGATGGCGAGGGCGAGGGTCGTGGCGATCATGACGTGCGAACCTCTCGAGCACCGCATCCGCGCGGTTCGCCGCCACTGTGGCGCGGCGGCGCCATGGCGGCAATCGGCGATTCCGGCAGGGGCGCCGAAACTTTTTTCGCCGACCGCGATTTTCTTTTGAACCGATCGGTCGGCCGGCGCGACCCACGGATGAGAGGCGGGAAGATCCCCCGCCCCGAGCCCCCAGGAGAGCCCCCATGTCGACCATCTCTCGTGCCCATCGCGTTCAGCTCACCATCGCCGTCGCCGCGCTGGCCTTCGCCCTCGTCGGCGGTATCGCGTCCGCCTTCGCTCAGGCCGCCGGTGGCAACGGTGGCCGTGGTGGCGGCGGTGGGAATGGTGCCGGTGCACCGGACCCGACGGCCGTCCTCGTCTACGGCCTGCCCGGCAACTGCCCGCCGACCATCGCCTGCGGTCCGGGACACACGACCCCTCCGAAGATCGTCAAGATCAAGCGGTTCGACCCGTGTGGCGACTTCCGCGCCGGCAGCCGCCTCTATCGCCAGTGCCGCGCCGAACTGTGACGATGGCACGGTTCGCCCGAAGATCGACCGGCGACCCGCGAGCGCTCGGCGCTCGCGGGTCGCGCCGCGTGCGATCGCGTCGCCCTCGTCGGCGGCCGGTCGAGACCGGCATCCGGTGGACGACGACCCGGGATTCTTTTTCGAACTTCTGAGCGGATTCGGGCGGTGGTTCAGCTGCCGTTCAACCGTGGATGTTACAATTGAGAAATATCGGAGCTCACTCCGACGAACCGAACAGAGGAGGATGTCATGTCCTTCAGGTACACTGTTCTTCCCGCCGCGGCGATCGCCACCGCACTGGTTCTGGCGGCGACGGGAGCCGCCTTCGCACAGGCCGCCGGGGGCCGCGGCGGCGGAAGCAGCTCCGGTTCCGGCGCCGGGGGCGATCCGACCAAGGTCCTCACCTACGGCTTGCCGGGCAACTGCCCGCCGACCATGGCCGGTTGCGGCGAGGTCCAGAAGCCCAAGCCCACGATCGTCAAGAAGAAATACGATCCGTGCGGTGACTTCGCCATCGGCACCGCTGCCTATCGCGAATGCAAGCGCAAGCAGTGACGGGTCTCATTCGGCGCGCGGATCGCGACCGCATTCGGCGGCGATCCGCGCGCCGATCGCGTTCGCGAACCGGGCGAGAACCGGGTGATCGGTCGTATGACGGCGCCGATCGAGACGGGCGACCGGAACGACGAGCCGTACGGAATTGGTGAGGAACATCGCCTCGGCCTTCGCGAACTCCGCGGGGGGGCGTGACATCTCCTTGGTGCACATTCCGAAATCGCGTGCGATCTCGAGCACCACGGCGCGCGTCGTGCCCGTGAGGATGCCGTCGTCGGGCTGCGGCGTCGTCAGAACATCGCCGTCTACGGCGAAGATGTTGGCCATCGTGGTACAGGCGACGTCTCCGCGGCCGTTGAGCAGCAGCGCGTCGTCCGCGCCCTTCGCCTCGGCCTCGGCCAGGGCGGCGACCGCATCGACATAGGCCAGCGTCTTCCACCGCGCCGACGGCGAGGTCTCGTTGCGCCGGATGGTCGAGGTGACGAGCTCGACCGGCCGCATCACCGGATCGGCCGACCACGGCGCCGCGGTGACGATCACCGTCGGGCGCGTTGTCGCCGGCCGCTTCAACCCGCGCGCCCCCGGACCTCGGGTCAGCGTCACCCGCACCACCACCTCGCCGGCCGGCAACCTGTCGAGCAGCAGATCGAGATCGGCCTCGAGCCGGTTCCGATCGATCGGAATGGCGAGGGCCGCGGCTCCGCCGATCATCCGATCGAGATGGGCGACGCGGCGAAACACCTTCCCGTCGACGGCGAGCATCGTCTCGAACAGCCCGTCCGCCAATGTCAGGCCGCGATCGCCGGGATCGAAGCTGATGGTGTCGCCGTCGTGGAGCCGCCCGTCGAAGACGATCATGCCGGGATCCTTTCTCCCGCGTGGAAGGCGCGGACGATCGCCAGGAAATTGGCGAAGAGAGAGACGCCCTCGGGCGTCAGCACCGATTCGGGATGGAACTGCACGCCGTGGGTCGGATGGTGGCGGTGGCACAGTCCCATGATCTCGCCGACCTCGCTACGCGCGGTGACCACCAGGTCCGGCGCCGACGCCGCATCCCGATCGACGATCAGCGAATGATAGCGCCCGACGCTCATCGGCCGCGGCAGGCCGGCGAAGAGGCCCGAGCCGTCGTGGTCGATCGCCGAGGCGCGGCCGTGCATCGGTTCGCGGGCGCGCACGATCCGCCCGCCGAACACCTCGCCGATCGCCTGGTGGCCGAGACAGACGCCGAGGATCGGCAGGTGCCCGGAGAACCGGCGGATCAACGCCTCCGACACGCCCGCGTCGTGCGGACGCCCCGGCCCGGGTGAGATCACCAGCGCCCGTGGTGCCAGCGCCTCGACCTCCGCCGGCGAGATCGCGTCGTTGCGCACCTCGATCGTTTCCACCCCGAGTGTGCGCAGATAGCGGCCGATGTTGGCGACGAAACTGTCGTAGTTGTCGAGGACGAGGATCACTCCGCCGCCTCCCATCGCCGCGTGGCCGTCGCCGTCGCCGTGGCCTTCGCCTCGCCGTCCGCCGCAGCCAGGATGCGGGCCGCCTTGATGAGCGTCTCTTCGTATTCGGCCGCGGGGTCGGAGAGCGCGGTGATGCCGCCGCCGACCGAGAAGGTCGCCTCGCCGGCGCGGAACACCACGGTGCGAATGGCGATGTCGAGGTCCATCGCGCCGTCGTGGCCGATCCAACCGATCGAACCGCAATAGACCCCGCGTCCGTGTCGCTCGAGTTCGGTGATGACCTCCTGCGCCCTGATCTTCGGCGCCCCGCTGATCGAACCGCCGGGGAAGGCGGCGGCGAGCGCATCGATCGCGTCGCGTCCGGTGGCGAGCCGTCCGGTGGCCACCGAGACCAGATGATGGATGCCGGCGTAGGACTCGATCCCGCACAGCACCGGCACGTCGATCGAATCGTCTTCGCAGACCCGCGACAGGTCGTTGCGCATCAGGTCGACGATCATGACGTTCTCGGCGCGATCCTTCTCGCTCAAGGCGAGCCGGGCGGCGGCGAGCCCGTCCTCGGCCGGATCGTCGAGCCGCCGTGCCGTGCCTTTGATTGGCCGTGTTTCGATCCGGCCGTCCCGCACCTCGAGGAAGCGCTCCGGCGAAGCCGATGCGATGCTCACGTCGCCGAAGTCGAGGAAGGCGGCGAAGGGCGCCGGATTGACCCGCCTCAATCGGCCGTGGAAGGCGAGCGCGTCGAATCCCTGCGGCAGAGGGGCGACGAAGCGCTGCGCCAGATTGACCTGGAAGACATCGCCGGCGAACACGTGCTCGATCGCCGCCGCCACCCGCGCCTCGTGCGTGGCGCGATCGATTGTCGGACGGAAGTCGAGCCCCGGGCTCGGTCCACCGCCGCGTCGCTCCGGCCCGTCGAGCCGCATCAGGACGAGCTCGGCGCGAGCCCGGGCGCGCCGCCGCCGCCCCTCGGCGCTCGTCTCCGGCCGGCCGGTGGAGATCAGACGGACCCGCGACTCGGCGTGATCGAACGCGAGGAACGTGTCGTAGAAGCCGAAGACCATCTCCGGCACCGGTTCCCGCGCTGCCGGCTCCGGCAGGCGCTCGAGCCGGCTACCGAAATCGTAGGCGACGTAGCCGATCGCTCCGCCGGCGAAGGGCGGCAGATCGCTCGCCTCCTGTGGACGACCGGCGAAGTCGAGCAGGCGGCGGAGTTCGTCGAGCGGCGATCCGGGGAGTTCGACACCGTCTCGAAAGACGCGACCGTTGCGCACCACCAAGGTCGTCCACGGATCGGCGGCGACATAGGACCACCGCCCGAGCCGCGCATGGACGCCCAGCATCTCCGGCCGCATGGCACTGTCGAGGAACACCAATCCCGGCAGATCGGCGAGCCGACGGGTCGCCGTGAAGGCATCGACCGGAGGGAGGTCGCGGACGATCATCGGCGGTCGGGGGTTCGCGGTTCAGCGTTCCGGGCGATAGACGCCGTCGGCGCCGCGCACCAAACTCGGCGCCTCGCCGATCTCGCGTGGCACCCTCACCTCGGCGAGGCGCTCGCCGACCCGGATCATCTCACGCCGAACCACCCGATAGGCGGCATAGGCGGCCGCCCCGGCGGCGGCGACCAGCAGGAACTGCGGCATCGAGCCCTCCCTCACCCGCGGCGGACGGCGTCCGCGCCGGTCCTTCCCCTACATCGATACGATGAGATGGGGTCGACGGGAACCGCTGTCGAGAGCGGACGGCCCATCGGATCGCAGAAATCGTCGCGGACGATCGCGGCGGGAGCGAGGCGCCGCGATCGACCGCTCCGTCAGCGACCGCCGTAGGCGCGCGCCGCTTCGCTCGCGGAGGGTCCCTCTCCACTTTCCTGGGCTCGTACCAGCAGGGCACGGAGCTGATCGGCGACACCGGGTTTGGCCGACCCGGTGGCCTGTGCCGCGGGTGCACCGAACCCGGGGGGCGACACCGCGCTCGCCTCCGCTTGCGCGGTCACGGCAGCCGTCTCACGCGCCGCCGCCTCGGGGCGGATGTAGGAGAAGGATGATCCGATCGACGTGATGGTCATGAGGCACACTCCCGTCCACGGTCGAAGGACCCCACCCTCGGGGTCGTTCCCACCTGTTCGAGACATGCGCCCGACGCTCTCGAGGAAGCGCCAACCGAATCTCTAAATTTCGAGGGATTCCGCGGAATTTCAGCGGTCCGGCGGCGAGATTTCGGCCAGCGCCCGCTTCACCGCCAGGAGGTCGCGGAAGGCGAGGCGCTTCTGGATCGGCTGGCGCAGCAGATAGGCCGGATGCAGCGTCGCCATCGCCCGGATGCGGCGTCCGCCGATGGCGTGGTCGAGCCAACGACCGCGCAACCTCAGAATACCCTCGGTGGTGCCGCTCAACGCCGCCGCCGCGGCACCGCCGAGGAAGACCAGCACGTCGGGGTCGACCAGTTCGATCTGGCGCACGATGAACGGCTTGCAGATCTCGGTCTCCTGCGGTGTCGGCGTGCGGTTGCCGGGCGGGCGCCAGGGCACGACGTTGGCGATGTAGACGGACGCCCGCTCGAGGCCGATCGCCTCGAGCATACGGTCGAGGAGCCGCCCCGAGCGACCGACGAACGGCAGCCCCTGTTCGTCCTCCTCCCGCCCCGGCGCCTCGCCGACCAGCATCAGCCGAGCCTTCGGGTCGCCGTCGGCGAAGACCAGCCGCTTGGCCGTGGTCCTCAGATTACAGCCCTCGAATCGCTCGAGCGCCGCGCGCAACTCGTCGAGCGTCGCTGCGGCGCCGGCCGCCTCGCGCGCTGCGCCGACCGCCGCATCGCCGGGAACCGCCGCGCCCAGCGTCGCTCGCGCCACCGGCTGTGGCGGCGGCTCGAACCGGGGCCGCTCCGGTGGAGCCTCGAACCGGCGCGGCGACGTGCCGCGTGCCTCGCCGACCGGCCGCATCGACCGGGGGTCGACGCGGTCGACGCCGAGCGGTGGCGGAGCCTCCGGCCTCGCGGACCCGCTCGGCGCGACCGACGTCTCCGGCCCGACCGACGCCTCCGGCCCGACCGGCGGTGCGGTGCGCACCCGCGCCTGCCGTTCCTCGGCGTCGCGCAGCGACTCCAGGAAGCGGTCGACCGGCGTCTCGCCGAGCCCGACATCGACGCCGGCGGCCACGTACCAATCGAGAAGGGCGGTCAGTTCATCGGTCTGCATCAACGTGCGGCATCATGACCTATACGACACTTAAGTCCCCCTTGGCGGAAGTTGCGAAAGCGTCTAAGTGGTGCTGTGCAACATAGCGATGGGCGCCCTTTCTGGCGACTCCGAAGCGTCGATCCCGTTCGATCAATCGATTCGAAGGGCGAAACGCGGGGAGAGACGGAAGCGGCCCGGTGGCGCGAAATGCGCGGCGGTTCGGCGGTCGGCCCCGGTGGCGCGGAACGCGCGACCGTTCGGCGAACGGCGAGGAGTTCGACGGCATGAGCGAGGCGATGGAGCTTCCTGAGCGCGATGCGATGGAATTCGACGTGGTGATCGTCGGTGCCGGCCCTGCGGGCCTGTGTGCCGCCATCCGCCTGAAGGAGATCGCAGCCGAGACCGGTCAGGAGATCTCGGTGGTGGTGCTGGAAAAGGGCTCCGAAGTCGGCGCCCACATCCTGTCCGGCGCCATCGTCGATCCGATCGCCATCGACAAGATCTTCCCCGACTGGCGCGACGACCCGACCCATCCCTTCAAGACGCCGGTCACCGACGACCACTTCCAGGTCCTCGGCCCCGCCGGCGCCATCACCCTGCCGAACTTCATGATGCCCAAGCTCATGAACAACCACGGCAACTACATCGTCTCCCTCGGCAACGTCTGCCGCTGGCTCGCCGCCAAGGCGGAGGCGCTGGGCGTCGAGATCTATCCGGGCTTCGCCGCCTCCGAGATCCTCTACGACGACGAGGGGCGGGTGATCGGTGTCGCCACCGGTGACATGGGTGTCGGTCGTGACGGCGCCCCCAAGGACAGCTTCACCCGCGGCATGGCGCTGCTCGCCAAGTACACCCTGATCGGTGAGGGCGTGCGCGGTTCGCTCGCCAAGCAGCTCATCGCCAAGTACCAGCTCGACAAGGATTCCGATGTGCCGAAGTTCGGCATCGGCATCAAGGAGCTGTGGCAGATCGATCCGAAGAAGAGCCGGCCCGGCCTCGTCCGCCACTCCTTCGGCTGGCCGCTCGACCTCAAGACCGGCGGCGGCTCGTTCCTCTATCACCTCGGCGACGACCAGGTGGTGGTCGGCTTCGTGGTGCATCTCAACTACGAGAACCCGCACCTGTCGCCCTTCGAGGAGTTCCAGCGCTTCAAGACCCACCCGGCGATCCGCGACGTCTTCGAGGGCGGCAAGCGGCTCGCCTATGGCGCCCGCGCCATCACCGAGGGCGGCTGGCAGTCGGTGCCGAAGCTGACCTTCCCGGGCGGCGCGCTGATCGGCTGCTCGGCCGGTTTCGTCAACGTGCCGCGCATCAAGGGCAGCCACAACGCCATGCTGTCGGGCGAACTCGCCGCCGAGACCATCGCCAAGGCGCTCGCCGCCGGCCGCGCCCACGACGAGCCGATCGAATACGAGACCGGCTGGCGCAAGTCCCTGATCGGCAAGGACCTCCACAAGGTCCGCAACGTCAAGCCGCTGTGGTCGAAGCTCGGCACCATCCTCGGCGTCGCCTGCGGCGGCCTCGACATGTGGACCAACGAGCTCTTCGGCTTCTCGCTGTTCGGCACGCTGAAGCACGGCAAGTCGGACGCCAAGTCGCTGAAGCCGGCAGATCAGTGCAAGCCGATCGCCTACCCGAAGCCCGACGGCAAGATCTCCTTCGACCGTCTCTCCTCGGTGTTCCTGTCGAACACCAATCACGAGGAAGATCAGCCGATCCACCTGAAGCTGACGGATCCGGCGTTGCAGAAGTCGTCGGAGCTAGGCGTCTACGCCGGCCCGTCGACCCGCTACTGCCCGGCCGGCGTCTACGAGTGGATGGAGAAGCCCGAGG
>ERZ1645187.1548-NODE-1548-length-21072-cov-20.419660_pt1 | contig 21072 bp, 22 predicted proteins | sample MGYA00575352_ERZ1645187 | MGnify/ENA primary metagenome ERZ1645187 (study PRJEB40837, sample SAMN11349314) | freshwater sediment metagenome | isolation source: river sediment | host: Sediment | place: India: Wazaribad , New Delhi | collected 2017-02-21 ... | reverse complement strand
CAGGGGAGCTCGACCCGGACGCCCCGGACGGGTTCGCCTCGGTCCCGACGCGGCCGGCGGTGTGAGGCGGGGCGGGCGGAGCCGGTCGAGTCGGCCCACGAAAAACCGTGACGGGGTTGTCACTTCCTCGTCGGATCTGACGATTTCTCGACACTCTTCGCCTCGAGCTCCCTCAGCTTGCCATCGAGGAAGCGGGCCTCGTGGGGGTCCTGCAGGCGGCCGGACTCGAGGAGCCCACCGACCAGGACCCGGGCGGCCTCGAGCTCACCCATCTCCTCCAGCACCAGCACCGTCATGTCCCGCGCCCAGGGGGGCACCGAGGGGCCGGTCGCCCGCTCGGTGATGGCGCGGGCGTACTTCAGGGCGAGCGGCAGGTCCTGCAGCCGGTGGCGCGCGACGATGGCCGCATGCGCGAGCCAGGGCCAGCGCCGGTCCGGATCGGCGAGGAAGCGCTCGTGCACGAAGTCGAGCATCACCCGCTGCTTCTCGGGCACCGGCACCTCACCGTAGAGCCGGCTGGCCGCCAGCAGCGGGTACTGGCCGCGGGGGTCGAGGTCCAGGACCCGGCCGAGCCAGGCCCGCACGCGCCCGTAGTCGAGCTCCCGGAAGGGGATGCTCAGCCCCGGCTGGTTGTCGAAGGCCTGCAGCCAGAGCATCAGGGCGCGGGCCAGCGCCACCGGGTCGCCGAGGCTCGCGACCCGCAGCACCGCCCCGGCGGGAGGCTCCGCAAGGGCCTCCGCCCGCGCCGTCGGGCCGGGGCGCCACGCGTGCCAGGACACCTGCGCCGCGAGCCCGAGCGCGAGCAGGAGCAGCGCCAGGAGCGGCACGTCCCTCACGGGTCGCTCGCTGCGCGTCGCCCACCTCGTCCCCGTGCCCCGGCCCGGCATCCTCCCCCGTCAGAAATTCTTGCGGTACAGGTCGAAGAGCGCCGCCCCCGCGAGGAGCGTCACGTACACCGCGGTCTGCGCCAGCACCGGGCCCAGGTCCGCCACGCTTCCGGTGCCGTAGGCGAGCCACTCGCTCGGCGTGAACCGGTAGAGGTCCGGGAGCAGGAAGGCGATGCCGTCCACCAGCCCCGCGATGACGCGGCTCGAGAGCGCCCCCGGGTCCACCAGCGGTCCCTGGCTCATCAGCTGGATCGCGCCCATGCCGCGCGCGAGGAAATAGAAGGCGAGCACCACGGAGAGCGCCACCGTCACCTGGCTGAACGTGAACAGCGCGAGCAGGCTCGCCGCGACCACGACGAGCAGCTCCGCGAAGAGCGAGAGCGTCCACAACAGCACCTGCACCGGCGGGGCGTAGACGAGGAGCAGCGCGCCGAGGAGCGCCGCGGCCACCCCCGCGCAGGCCGCGAAGCCGGCGAGCTTACCGAGGTAGTACGCCGCCCGCGGGAGCGGCAGGGACAGGTAGAGCTCCAGCACCTTGTCGTTCTGCTCGCGCACCACGCTCGTGATGACGAAGAGGCTCGTCACCAGCACCGCGGCGAGCCGCAGCACCGCCCCCAGGATCGCGGCCTGGGTCTGGCGCGTCTCGGTGATGGCGAGCGCGCCGAGCAGCTCGGCGAGCCCCAGACCGGCCAACAGGATCAGGGCCACGAGCCAGAGCAGGCTGCCACGCAGGGCTTCCAGGAGGGTCAGGCCGGCGATGGCGCGGACCTGTCGGGCGGCGGTCACGGGGGGCTTGCCTGGCGTGCTGAGGGGCGCTTCTCGCGGTGCTGGCGCTACTATAGCACTGCCCCCGGAGGGCACCGACTGCGGATGTCCCCGGCCCGAGGCCGTTGATCGAAATGACCTTCGTACGACTCGCACGGCTCGACGAGCACTGGCTCCTGGCCGCCATGCTGCCGCCGCTGCACGGCGCCATCTGGGGCGGCTTCGGCAGCGCGCTGTCCCGCTCCCTGATGCTGGCCCACCTGGGGCTCTTCCTGCTCTGGCAGCCCATCTGGAGGAGCGACGAGCGGCTCGACCCGAAGACCGCGGCGGCCTTCATCGTCTTCGCCTTCGCGTTCGTCGCCTGGATGAGCGGCTGGCTCGTCTTCCTCTGGCTGCTGGTGCTGATCGGGCTCATCGGCGGGCGCGTCTTCGTCGACCGCCGCGAGCGGCTCGCCTACGGCGTGGCGCTCTTCGTGCTGGTGGGCGAGCTGGTCATCGGCACCACGAGCCAGGCCTTCTCGGTACCCCTGCCCGCGGACGTCGAGCGTCTGTTCTACGTGGGACTCCTGCTCACGCCCCTGCTGCTCCTGACGATCCCGGTCCCGAAGCGCCCCGCCGAGCAGCCGGTGGACCTCTTCCACGCCCTGACCGCGGCCACGCTGACCGCAGTGCTCGCCCTCGGCGCGCTCCTCGTCATGTACCGGACCGGCGAGTCCTACCCCGTCGCGGTCCTGCAGACCCTGGTGGGCATCGCCGCGTTCCTCTTCGCCATGAGCTGGCTGCTGACCCCACGCCCGGGGTTCAGCGGCCTCGGGCAACTCTGGACCCGCTACCTGCTGAACGTGGGCTCGCCCTTCGAGCAGTGGCTCGCCCGGCTCGCGCACGCCGCCCGCCAGCACTCGGAGCCGGAGCCCTTCCTCGAGGCGGCGATGAGCCAGCTCGCCAATCTCCCGTGGGTCGAGGGCTGCGCGTGGACGAGTCCCGCCGGAGAGGGCCGCGCCGGGCGCGAGACGCGCTACGCCAACCCCCTCCCGGGCGAGGAGCTGAGCGTGACGCTCTACACGCGGCGCTCCCCGGGCCCCGCCCTGCTCCTGCACGCGAAGCTCCTGAGCCAGGTCATCGGCTTCTTCTACGCCGCCAAGCGCGCCCAGCGCGCCCTCGCCCGCCAGGCCCACCTGCAGGCGATCCACGAGACCGGGGCGCGCGTCACCCACGACATCAAGAACCTGCTGCAGTCGCTCTACATGATGGGCACGGTGCTGCAGGAGACCGACCCACGCCGCGCCGGGGAGGCCCACGCCCTGGTGCGCCGACAGCTGCCGCACCTGACCCATCGCCTGCAGCTCGCCCTCGACAAGCTCAGGTCCCCGGGGGAGACGTCGAGCGGGGTCGAGCTCGGCAGCCTGCAGGCCTGGTGGCGGGAGCTGGCCGACCGGCACGCCGCCGACGGGGTCGCCTTCGCGGGCGGGGTGGCGGTCGACCGGGACCTGCCCGTGGACTTCCTCGACAGCGTCACCGAGAACCTGATCGAGAACGCCCGGGTCAAGCGCCAGGCCGAGCCCGGCATCGAGGTGCGGGTCACGCTCGTGGACGACGGCGCGACGCTGCGCCTCAGCGTGTGCGACACCGGCACGCCGGTGCCCCCCGCCGTCGCCGCCTCGCTCTTCCGGGAGCCGGTGGACTCCAAGAGCGGCCTCGGCATCGGCCTCTTCCAGGCCGCCCGCCAGGCCGAGGGCCTCGGCTACCGCCTCGCGCTCACCCGCAACGAGCCGGGCGCGGTGTGCTTCGAGCTGAGCGGTGGGTGAGTGGTCAGTTCACCCTGAAAGGGTTCTCCACCGTTACGCCGTCATAGTCCTGACCGTGGCTGAGGTCCTCTGAATAGACCACCCGCGGCGACCGCGTCCGAATGGGTCATCACCGCCCGCGGCGGCCGGGTCACAACCCGTCAACGCTCATGAGCCCGCTCTCGCGACATACGGTCGGACGCCCGGAACCCGCGCGCCCGGTCCAGCGCTTTGAACAGCGACTCGGTGGCCTCGGTCGATTCGTCGGCCGACCGGGCAACGCTCTGAAGGTAGTCGCGAACCAGCGCGCTGACCGTCGTGCTCCGCTTCGCCGCGGCGATACGAGCCAGCCGGTACGTGTCGTCGTCGATGGACAGTGTGATGTTCTTCATGGACTCCTCACAGCTTCACATTTCCACATTTTCACAGTTCCACAGTTTCACGGCAGCCGCCCCGCGGTCACCAGGCGGTTATAGAGGACGTGGGGCGAAACCCAGAGGAGCAGGTCGTCGAACTCGCAGGGCGGCGCCGCGGCGGCGCTGTCCCGGCAGCCCGGGGTGGGGGCTGAGCGGTCGCGGGCGACGAAGGTCGCGTCGAGGTCCAGGTTGCGGAGCTCGTCCTCCGCGCCCGCGGGGGGTGCTGACAGCGGCGCGCCCGCGGCGTCGACCCCGCCGAGACCGTTGGGTCCGAGCGACAGGACCACCGCCGCCAATTCCCGGGCCACGAGGCGCTCGGCGCGGGTCGCGAGGTCACGCCCGTGGACCGAGATGTCGCCCGGGTCCCCCAGCTCCAGCACGCAGGGGTTGCGCGGGGCCACAGCGGGGACGGGGGTCACACAGGCGGCCGCCGACGGGTCGCCCACGCGCCGCGTGAGCTCGCGCGTCACCCGGTAGCGCAGCCGTCGACCCCAGGCGTCGCGCGGGCTGACGCCGAGGGTCACCCAGGGCACCCAGCCCCCGTACTCCCCTCCCGCGCAACCGTCCTCGGGCGGGTCGGCGCCCTCCACCCGGGGGTCCTCCAGGCCGTCCCCGTCCGCCAGGCGGTCCGGGCAGGGCAGGCGTCCCTGCACCGCCGCGAACCCGAGAAGGCCCTCGCGCACCTCCTCCAGGAGGCGCCGGGTCTCGGCGGTCTTCTGCGCATCCTGCTGGGCCGCGAGCGGTGCCAGGAGCCCCCCGAGGAGGAGCCCCAGGATCACCACGACGACGGCCATCTCGATGAGCGAGAAACCGCCCACCCGCGAGGGCGCGCCCGAGCGGCTCGAGGCCTCCCTGGCAACCCGCCCCTGCGCCATCCCCCTCACGGCACCGCCCGCTCCCTCACAGGAACATCCCTTCCCCGACCCCGAACCGCTGGGCGAGTGCCCTCGCCTGCCGCAGATTGATTCGCCGCTTGCCCGAGAGGACCTCGCTCACCACGCCCTGGGAGCCCAGCTCCGGCAGGTCTGCCTGCCGCAGTCCGTTCTGCGTCATCAGGTGGCGGAGGACTTCGACCGGCGTCGCGGCTGGCGGCATCACGTCCGCCGCTTCCCACTCCGCCACCAGCGCGCCGAGATAGTCCGCAAGCCGTGCCAGAGGGTTCCCCTCCTCGGCCCCACCTGCGTCCAACACGCGGTCGAGCGCCGCCACCAGCTCTTCGTACTCACTCCGGTCACTGGCCGGGGTGAGAAGCGCCGCCACCGCTGGCCAGTGCCGGATCGCTTCCTCCACACGCTCGTTCACGGTCCGCCCTCCTTCCAATGCCCTCGGTCGTACTCCGCATGGGTCAGCACCGAGCGTACGAACAACCTGCCGCTGCCGAAATGAATCGCGGCGATGAGTCGCAGTTTGTTGCCGCCGATGTCGAACACCCAGTATCGACCCACCCTGTCCACGGTGCCGAACAGCGCACGCAACTCCGCAAAGCTCTGCGGCGCGGCCTTCTTCACCAGCCGGTACCACTGGTCCAGCGCCCCTGCCGCTTGAGGGTAGCGCGCCATTGCTTCCCTGATGCGCCGGTGGGTGATGACGTGCATCGATGGAATTATATCTCAAACCGCGATATATGGAAGGAATGTGCAGAACCGGGATGACTGTGCCCAGCGCTCACGGCGCAACCTCCAGGACCCGAAGACGGTCGTTGCAGCGAGGGCCCGGCGCCGCCAGGGTGAAAACGTCGTCCCCGTTGGCGTTGTCCCCCTCCAGGTAGGCGCGAAGCCCGCCCGGTGTGGAGCCAGCGGCGCCGGTGGCCGCCGGGTCGCGCTCCTGACCGGGGAGCGGCGGGCCGGCGGCGAGCACCAGCGCGGGCACATCGTCCCGGAGCGGCAGCCCGGTCCCGTCCCGCAGGGTGAGGCAGTCGACGCCGGCGCGGCAGCGGCGCCCCGCCGCGACACCCGGTGCTGGCTCCACTCCGGGCAGCGCTGCGGGCACCACTCCGGGCGCCGCTCCGGCGGAAAGCGCCAGGTAGGTCTGGTGGTCCCAGCCGTTCTTCGCGTACCACTCGGGCAGGGCCGGGTAGAGGCGGATGCCGGAGACCTGGACGGTCCCGACGCACCCTCCCCCGTCCGCCCAGAGCTCCCCCGAGCCCCGCTCGCCGCCGGCGGAGTCGTAGTCGGTCACCCGCAGGAGGGGGCCCTCCCCGGCCGTGACCGCGCCCGAGACCACCGACACGTCGCGGGTGGCGTGGCGGGCAGCCGTCGGCGGGTGCACCGTGGGCGTTCCGGTGAAGACGAGGTCGAACTCCCAGACCCGGCGTGCGACGCCGGGCGGCAGGGCGCAGACCGCCCCCGCCCCGGCACAGGTCTCGACGGCCTCGCCGCGGCAGGCCACCGTCCCCAGGCTCGACCAGGCGCAGCGCCCGGTGCCGGCGCTGCCCGTCACGCGCTGGCCTCCACCGCGCACGAGCACCCCGGAGTCCACGGTGCCCGGTCCGCCCCGCCCCGGGAGCACCGTCCCGCCGGCGAACTCCCAGGAATCCACGACGAAGTCGGTCGCGAACCAGGCCCCGGGGACGTGGACGGGGAGCAGCCCCTGGCGCGCGGGGGTCTCCCCCGCCCCGTCGAACGCCGGGTCCGTGCCGAAGGGGAGTGGCCAGGGGAAGGCGCCCCCGTCTCCCCGGTCCGTCCAGCGGGCGTACTCCGCGAGCGCCCGGCCCACCTCGGAGAGCACCCGCTGCTCCACTGCGGCCATGAGGTCGGCCCGGGTGATGGCGAGTGCCCGGTCGTTCGTCGCCGCTCCGCCCGTGAGGAAGTCCCTCGCCCCTGGCGCCGCGCTCCCGCCCTCCAGATGGTCGCCGATGGCGAGGTCGGCGCTCGTGCCCCTCCCCCTCGCCTGCCCCTCGAGTGCCTCCCCCGGCGCGAAGAGGACCGCGACCACGTCGGCGCGGCCGTCGAGCGAGAGCCGCCCGGGCGTCTCGCTGCTGAGGGGCGTGGGGGCTCCGGCCCGGTACTCGTCGGTCACGGCGTACCAGAGCCGCTCGCCCGCGCCATCGCGCAGGTCCTCCAGGCGCAGGGTGTAGGTGGGCAGCCAGCCCGTCAGCGTCCGGCAGTGCGTGCCCCGGTAGTCCTGGGCGACCGTGACCCGGCCGTCGCCGTCGAAGTCCGGGCAGGGCAGCTCCCCGGGGCGGTTCGGGTCGGAGGCCGCGTAGCCGATGAGCGCCGCCCGGGCCTCGGCGAGCGCCGCCGCCGTCCGGCGGTCCATGAGCTGGCGAACCCCGCCGGCCGAGAGCCTCCCGGCCAGCATCGCCGTGGCCATCACGACGCACGCTGCCACGAACAGCAGCAAGGCCGCGCCGGCGTCCCTCCTTCGGCGCCTCGTCCCGTCCATGGGCACCCCGTTCCTCGGTGAAGGGGCCTGGCCGCGACCGCGCAGTGCGTGCGCGGTCGGTGACTCAGCGCCGGAATCGCGGACCGGCGGTCAGTGGAGGCCCCTGGGACGAACGCTACGCCGGCGGGAGCGGGCGGTCTGGAGGGAAAGTTCGACGCGATGGCGGGAGTTTCGCGACTGCATGGCCCCCCTGCGTGCCTTCACGGGCAATCGCCCACGCGCCGCGCCTTCAGCGTCTCCTTGCGCTTCCCGCCGCCGGGTCCCACCTCGCCCGAGGACTCGATCTCAACCGTGTAGGCCGTGTCGCTCTCTACCGTGACGACACTCTGGGAGACCACGTCGCCCATACCGGACCCCCTGCAGTCGGCGACGAAGCTGTAGACGCTGCCCCTGCGGTCGACCGGCGAGACCTTGCAGCCGGCCTTCGCGAACATCCCGTTCTGCCGCCGCATGTCCTCCCCCGGCTCCGTGCAGCGGCGGGAGGAGAGGGTCTTCGCGCCGCCGCCCATGTCCATGGTGCGCTGGAACTCCCAGAGGCCACGGCGGAAGGTGGGGAGCTCCTCCGCCTGCACCGCCTGCGGCGCCAGCCCGAGGACCAGGACTGCGAAGACGGCGTGAAGGGCAGCGGTCGTGTTCCGGAACTTCGATGGGATGCGTAGGCTTTCCATGGATTTTCGAGGCTCCCCGTCGGTGTGCGGCTCGGCGTGCGGTGGTTCCGGGTCCGCTCTGGCTACAAGGCGAAGGCCTTCTCCACTGCCTGCAGGTCGATGGCCTTCAGGTAGCCCTCGACCGCCTCCGGGCCCTTCAGGCCCTGACCCTCGACCTGCACGAGGATCCGATTCGCGACCAGCAGGCTGATCTCCCACTGGTCGCTGCCCGCCTCGTGCTTGAGGGTCCCGCGGTACGCGCCGTGTCGGTACAGCTTCGTGCTCGGGTCGGACTGAATCATCATCGGGTTCGAGAGCACCATCGCCATCATGGGCAGGAACGGCGAGTCGGCCATGATCTGCACCTGCACCGACTCCCCCGTGTCCTCCTTGAGGTAGCGGCGCGACACCTGCGTGCCGCCTCCGAGCATCGCCATGCCGAGGGTCTGGGACTCGGCTGCCTCGGCTCGCCAGCCCGCCAGCGGCTCGGGCATCAGCGCGCCGTAGTTCCCCTGAAGCTTCTCCTGGATGCGCACGATGGCGTCCTGGAGACCCTGGACCGCCTGACGCAGGTCCCCCTGGCTGTATGCGCCGCGGGCGGAGTCGATCTGGTCGGTGACTTCGTCCGCCCCCGCCGGGCTCGCGCAGAGCAGCGCGCAGAGGGCGAGGGGCAGCGTCGGGGTGGCAGGTCGTCTCATCGGAATGCGCTCCGCAGAAGGGGTTCCGAAAGTAGAGACCTCCCCGCGGGGCGCTGCAAGCCCCTTCCGCGGAGCACGCGCGCGTCCAAGCCTGTCGGTGGCCTTGACACGGGGGGTGGTCCGCCCCGGCCACGGCGCCGCCAGAAAAACCTTGAGGCAAACAAAGGGTTCCGAGGCCTCCCGGGACTGCGGACAAGACGACGGACTCCGCCGCGGCTGTCGTGGACCTTTACACCGCCCTCGCGTCCGACCTCATGACCCGGCCATAATAGACTGAACTACTTAGGTCATTTGGATGTGGTCCCACTCTTGCCTGTGGAGGGGACAAAGCCTGGGTCGACGCGGGCCTCCCTGGGGGACGGTGCGCGTGTGGCGGTCCTCCGCCCGCCCGGGCATGAATACCAAGAATGGCCCCCAACCCGCGTGAGGGGGGTCCAATGAGAAAAGGGCATCATCAAGCACGCCAATGAGCGGAGGACTGTGGGTCGTTCCCTTTGGCGGAGAAGCCTGCACCCCCCGGCGGAGCGGTGCTGATAAGCACCCCCTCCTGGTACACAGGACCGGTTAGGCTGCCCTGAAAGCGTGTGACTGCGAAGGGACTAAACATGGCAAGGCGGCGCGGCACGTATCTCTCTCTGACGGCCCTCTTGGTGACTGCCTCTGTCGTGCCATGCAGCCCAGCCTTGGCCGCAGAAGCATTCCCCTTGCTGGAGGTGATCACCTCCTTGTCAGACTGGAGTGCCCGCTTTCCAGCGGAGCAAACCGCCTTTCAGGACTTTTCGAGCGTTGCGCCTGGCCCGCTCAGCGTTCCCCCCGGCCTGAACGGATACGCCCTGTCTTCCACGGGCGGTGGGCTCCAGGCCGAATTGACCGTGACGATTGATGCAAATCCGGAGGGTTACACCTTCATCGGCAGCGAAACGGGCGACCGATTCATGCAAGTGCGGCTTTGCACACCGAGCTCGACGTCCTGTGGCAGCGGCACGAACTTGCTTTCCTTCACGTTCTCCCAGCCGGTCAACGGCTTTATCGCCGACTGGGACTCCCCTGCCAATGCGGGGGGGCTGAACTTCACGGTCAGCGGGGTCACCACCTCCTTCAAGTCCCAGTTCACCGGCACGAGTGGCGGCGTGCTCGGCGTCGTGTCCCCTACTCCCTTCGACACGGTAACCTTCGGTCTCGACGACCCTTCCTCCCTCGAGTCCTTCAGGGTCGACGACATCGCCGTGGGAATCGTGCCCCTGCCGAGTGCGTTGCCCCTCCTCGCATCCGCCCTGGGGGGGCTATCGCTCCTCGGTCTGGGAAGACGGCTGAAAGGCTAGAAGCCGGCCAGCCGCCTCCTCACGACGCCATCCGCCACCCCCGCCCCGCGCTTGCGGGCTCAGCCGGTCCGTTTCCACCCGTTACAGGGGTGTGTAAACCTGCGGAATGCCTCCCTCAAGACGCGGCCCCTCACGTGCTAGACTTTCGGGCTATGTAGCCATGCGGGAATGCCGGTCGCGCGAACCATAGGGCCTCCCCGCCAAGGCAGGGGCCTCACCCCTCGGAACCGCTTGCGATGACCCGAAACAGCCCACTTCAGCCATCACGCAGCAATTCAGGTGGATTCAGCCTGATCGAGCTCGCGGTCGTGCTCGTCATCATCGGCACCCTGCTGACGCTGGGGATTGCGGCGTTCAACGCCCAAACAACCTCAAGCGCCTACACGAAAACCAAACTGAAGCTGGACACCCTCCGAGAGGCGCTTACGAGTCATCTAGCCACTCGTGGCCACCTGCCCTGCCCTGACGCAGATCTCGCAGCGCCAGACGGTAGAGGGAACGATGACCGCAAAAACGACGTGGGCGCGGGAACGGAATTGCGGGACAAGCCATGCTCCGTGGCGGTCGGCCTGATCCCCTATGTTGAGCTGGAGCTCCCGCGAGACGCGGCTCTGGATGGGTGGGAAAACTTCTTCACCTATCAGGTTGCCGTTGACAAGCAGGGTGCCGTTGACAAGCAAGAGTGTGACCACGCAAACCCCGCGAGCTTTGATAGCAACAAGGATTGGACCAGACTGCACTGCTTCTTCTCGGGTAACGACGGAAACATTTCCGTCACGACGAAAGACACTGCGGGAGCGACCGTATCTACCGTTTCCAACGCAGCCGTCGTGATCGTGTCGCACGGCTCGAACGGATTTGGGGCTCAGGCTGTGAAGGGCACGCTGAACAGCCTTCCATCAGAGGACAGTGATGAGTACGCCAATACCTACCAGTCAGCCACGGACACCTTCGTCGTAAGACCGCTCACCGACGACACCGATCCTGGCAATCCTGCCTCAGGGGATCCCTTTGACGATGTCGTATTTGTTCTGCTTCCCTCACAACTCCTGTCCGCACCGAAAGCGGCCAAAGTGATGTTATGGGAATATGGCGAGCTTGGAGAACTGTTTGCCGCAGTCCGGGACGCGACCAGGGCATACGTGGTGACCCACCGATCAAAGGACTCGGGTTCGGTTTGTTACGAGTATAAGCGTCCCGGCTGGGCCGACATCAGCGCCGATGTCCTTCAGCGCCTGCCCCCGCAGAAACGCAACGTGCTGGATCCCTGGGGAAGCGCCTTGGTTTACCCCCTCTCGGCCGAGACAATCAAACACAACTCGGGGTCGTCTGCGGTGCAGTTGGCGTCGCTAGGACCGAATCGAGCCGATGACCTTTGCAGCACTGCCAGTGATGACATCTGCGGAGCAATCGACATCTTCAGCCCGGCGGACTTTCCCAATGGGCATTGGGACGTAGGGCCGGGCGACACCTGCCCGGACTGAAGGCCGGCTCGGACGACACGGGAATGCTGGCCGCAAACCTGTCTATCCGGCGCCCTCTGAATCTCGATAGTGGATGGGGCGGAGCCGTGACGGTTCGCAAGGAATTGGAGGCGCACGTGCGAGCTGAACGCACCCAAGCGGGGTTCACCCTTTTCGAGATCGCGGTCGTTCTCGTCATCATCGGCCTTCTGATCGGGCTGATACTCTCTGGCTCAGCGGCAATGAAAGACGGGGAGACAAAGGACGTGATCGCCACGGTAAAAGACATCTCCAGCTCGACCCGGCAGTTCAAGGAGCGTTACCACTATCTCCCAGGCGACTTGCCCAAGGCCCACGAAGAATTTGCGGACCTCGTGGAGACGGACTGTGCCAATGCGGATCTGCGGCAAGGCCTCGGTAACGGTCTCATCGACACGAACATGGACGTTGCCTTTGAATTGATCCCGCCCGACGTTGAAATATCCTGCGCCCCTGTGCACCTCGCGAAGGCCGGCCTGATCCGCGATCCCGGAGGACCAATCGTCAAGAAGTACCATGACGGAGAGGTCAGGGTCTTGCTCGTCGCACGCAAGAGTTCGGCCTTCAAGAACTCCACCTCATACCCAGTCATCGTGCAGAACTTGGTCCAGTTATCGTCGGTCCCCCTGAGGGCCGCGCTCGGTCTGGACAGCGCGCTCGACGACGGAAATCTGAGGACGGGGCAGGTTCAGGGCTGCAAGGAGGACTTCAGCGCCTTCACAGCCGCGGAGTCATTGCCCGAATTCATCCCCTACGTCGCCGCTCCGCTCTGATGGGGCAAGACGCACATTTGGGTTGCTGGTCAGGGGGCAAGAAGGGTAATCGGGCGCGTGTTCCTCCACTGGGTAGCGCCCCAGATTCAGGGCTGATGCGCCCGCTTCTCGCACCGGTCCGTGAGGGAGGTCGACGGCGGTAGCACCTCGACAACCAGGCCGGGGGGGCATCCTGCGCGCACTGGCGCTCCACAGTCGAGGTAGTCCCGGACGGTGCAGTGGCGGATGGGGTCGGGATGGGAACCGCGCGCTACCGCCAGGGATTGAGGACCTCGGCGCCCCGCCGAGACCGCACGAGCTCGTGCACCACGCAGGTGTCGGAAGAAACGGGGTCGAACTGAATTTCACATCGTCGGTTTCGCCCGCGCTTCCCGCCGGTGAAGGGAAACTCAGTTCGACCCCTTTTCTCCACCCTTTTCTCCTCGCGTGCCGCCCGAGGACCAGGACACCCCTGTTCCCTATCTGGTGGTACCGCTTTCATAGGGGGAAAAGACCGCCGGCGCTTCTTGTACGGTGGCTGCGCGCCACCCCAAGAGCCGGGCCAGGGTGACGACGAGCCCGGGTAGACACACGAGCCGCAACTCGTCTTCGGGCCCGAGAACGGCGGAGGGTCCGTATCGCCCATCGGCGCCCAAGCGAAAGTACTCCGCGTAGTGCTCAGCCGGATCGGCGATCAGGTACTCCGGCACGCCGTGCGCCTCGTAGAGCGCGCGCTTCTCGCGCCGGTCCTTGAGCGAGGTCGAGGGCGACAGGACCTCGACGACCAGGTCGGGGGCGCCCTGCACGCGCTGGCGGTCCGCGGTCTTGGCGGGGTCACAGACCACGACCACGTCGGGCTGGACGACGGTGTCCCGCGACAAGACGACGTCGACCGGGGCGACGAAGACCCGGCAGGGGCGTCCGGCAGGGCCGGACTCGCCTTCGCCGGCCGCCGCTTGCAGAGCCGCGCCCAGGGTGAGGACGACATCCTGGTGGTCCAGCGACAGCGCCGGCGTCATGTCGTAGACCTGCCCGTGGATCAGCTCGCAGCGCACGTCGTCCGGCCAGGAGAGGTAGTCCTGGACGGTGTAGCGACGGATCGGGTCGGGGGCTGACACGGGCCGCTACCGGGCTTCCGCCGGCGGGTTGTGAGGGCGGTCAAGCCAGTCCACGACCGAGGTCCCCGAACGGGTTGAGCAGGCTGATCCCGCAGCCCTCAAAGAAGGCCTCCATCCACCCCAGCACGCGCGCGTTGGGACGCCGGGCAAGGCCGAAGGAGATCTCCCTTCCTCCAGCGTCTCCAGGAATCCGCTGGCGCGGGTAGAGCGCGGGGGTAACTCCAGCTCGCAGCCTTCCTCCCGCATGAGCTCGCGCAACTCCGCGAGCTCCTCGGCAAGGTTGCGGGCGGCCGTCCGCTCCGCCCACTCCCTGAAGGCGCGATACTCCTTCGCATCGATCACGGCAGCGACCAGGCGCTCGCGGTTGTAGATGAGCTGGGGTACCTCGGCGGCCTGGCGGAGGAGCTCCGAGAACCGTTGCTTGGCCTGGGCAATGCTCCAGGGCATCGCTGTCTCCTGATGTCCAGATCTCCTGTCCATCATAGACATCTTCACAGGAAACGGGGGCGGGTATTTCAGTTCGGCCCCTTTTCTCCCCGGCGATCCGCAGATCTTGCCAATTTTTGCCAATGCACCTACGCTAGCACCATGACTACGATGAACATCTCCCTGCCCGATGCGCTCAAGTCCTTCGTGGACGAACAGGTCAGCCAGCGCGGCTACGGCACCAGCAGCGAGTACGTGCGCGAGTTGATCCGCAAGGATCAGGACCGGATGAAACTGCGCGGGCTGCTCTTGGCCGGTGCGGCTTCGGCACCGGGAGCGCCGGCCGACGCCAGCCACTTCGAAGGTCTGCGCGACCGAGTGCGCAAGGTGGCCAGCCTCCGCACCAGGGCGTGAAGTGCAAACCCGTCATCCCCCGTGAACAGGCCAACCGGGATGTTGACGAGGCCATTGCCTACTATCTGAGTGCCGCCACCGAAGCCGCCACGCTCGGCTTCATTGGTGCGCTGGAGCAGGCGTACGCCCATATCGGCCGCCATCCGGCCACGGGTTCCCCCCGCTACGCCCACGAGCTCAGTCTGCCGAGCCTGCGTGCCTGGCCGCTGGCCCGCTATCCCTACCTCGTGTTCTATGTCGAACGGACAGACCACATCGACGTCTGGCGAGTTCTGCACGGCCTGCGCGATATCCCCGCGTGGATGCAGGACCCCGACTAAGGTGCGAGGAGCTCAAACGGGGTCGAACTGGATTTCACGTCGTCGGTTTCGCCCGCGCTTTCCGGCGGTGGAAGGAAACTCAGTTCGACCCCTTTTCGCCTCAGTTCGACCGCTTTTCGCCCTTTTCCCCTGCTGGCGCCGACGGCGCCTCGTAGCGCTCGGTCAGGCGGCCGGAGTCCGGGACGTAGGTCTGGCCGGGCTTCAGGCGCACGGCGCGGCCGCTCTCGAGGACGGTCACGGGGGTGCCCGCGGCGCTGGTGTGGCGGGTGTCGATGCGCACACCCTTGTCGGTCTCCTGGGTGCTGAGGACCGGCTGACCGTCGACCCAGACCGTGTTGGGACCCCGCGACCGGACCACCAGGCCGTTCATGGTGAAGGGCTCGGGCGGGGGCGGCGGCGGAATGTCGATGCTGGTGTGGCTGGTCTCGGTCCGCCCCTCCTCCACCTGCGGCTGACGCGCCTGCGGGGGCCGGGCACGCCGCAGCTCGTCCAGGTGCGCCCGCTCGGCGGGGGTGAGAAAGAGCCTGCCGGGCAGCGCGCTGGGCGGGGCCTGGGCCGCGGCGTCCTGCCCGGGCAACGCCCCGAGCGCGGCCAGGACCACCGCCAGGGCGACCGAAAAGGGGTCGAACTGAATTTCCCATCGTCCGCTTCGCATAGGCCCTCCCGCCGGTGGAGAGAAATTCAGTTCGACCCCTTTTCGCATGCTGGGCACCTCACCCTGCCTTGGCCTCGCCGGGCTGCCGGATGGTGAGCCAGAGCAGCTCGCACTCGGCCTCCAGGTTGGGCTTGGCGGGGTCGGTCTGGACCGCCGGCGCGGCGCGGCGCAGCGTGCAGCGCTCGACGCTGAACTTCCCGAGGGCGCGCTGGGCTAGAGTGTCCAGGAACCGGAACAGGTCGTCCTCGTGCAGCAGCCCCAGCTGCACCCGCATGGGGCTCGCGTACACCCGCAGGCCACCGGTGGAGACGGCGACCGGCGGCTGGTACTCCTTCTGCGGCTGGATCTCGTAGCGCATGGAAGGCAGGCGCACGGAGGCGCTCACCTCGCGCAGGGTCTCGATCCAGGCGAGCCTCTGCTCTTCGCCGACGACCCCGGACTGCTCCAGCTTGCGGTAGCTGGGGAGGTGCGTGGCGATCAGGCGCTCCTCCTCGTCGACCGCGAGGTAGCGCCGGCTGTTCGTCTGGAAGCGCCGTTGCTCCTTGTCGAAGCGGGCCTGCGTCTCCTTGTGGAACCACTGGCCGCCCCCCACCAGGGCCACGCTCGCGGCGAGCGCGAACACCCCCAGGATGAGCGAGCCCCGCAGGACCGACCAGTCGACGTCAGGCAGCCGCATCGTCTTTCCGGAACACCACCCGCACCGAGAAGTCCTGCTTGCCGCTGCCCTGCCGGGTCTGCAGGTCGCCGCGCAGGCTCTCGGTGGAGCTCACGTTGAGGGGCTGGGTCAGGACCTTCACCTCGCGCACGCCGGGCTGGGTGCGCAGCGACTCGGCGAAGGCGCTCACGGTCTCGAGCGCCCTGCGGAAATCGCCCTCGGGCACGGTCACCCGGCCGTTGACCAGGACCAGGTGGTAGAGGCCCTGGGCCGGCGCCGCGCCGACCCCCCCGCCCCGTCCGGGCGGTGGCGCCGCGCGACCCCCGGTCCCGGAGCCCATCGCGGCCTCGGGACTGGGGTCGACCCGCCACTCGAGGTTCTCCACCTGCAGGTCGGGGTTGGCGTCGAGCGCCTGGCTCACGGCCGAGAGCAGGGGCAGCGGCAGGGCCCGGGCCCGGTCCAGGGCGTCGGCCGTCTCCACCGCCGCCTTCAGGTCGGCTGCCTCCACCGGCGAGGGCGGCAGCCCGCCCCGCGCCTCCTCGTAGCGCATCCGGTAGTAGTCGGCCTGCTGCCCCGCGGCCTGTGCGCGGCGCTCCAGGACCAGGCCCTCGGTGACGCCGAACCCGCCGCCCACGAGCCCCCCCACCAGCAGCGCCACGCTGCCGGCCCGCAGCGCGCCGCGGGCCCGGTAGAGCGTGTGGTAGCGCGTCTCGGCGGGCAGGGCGTAGTGATTCGCGGGGGGCGCCGAGAGCAGCAGGTGCGCGAACACCGCGTCGGCGTAGGGCGTGACGAAGGCCGGGCTCATCCCGATCCGATCCGCCAGGTCGGCGAGGTCTGCCAGGTGATACGCGGTGGTGGGGCTGCCGACCGCCTGGCGGCGCAGCTCTTCCATCACCGGGCCGTGGGCCAGCACGTAGACCTGCAGCGCCGCGTCCCGGCGCAGCAGGCGCAGGCTGTTCAGGTAGCGGCGCAGCTTCTCCACCTCGTCGAGGGTGGTCTCCACGACCCCCTCGGGGGCGAGCAACGGCATGTGCGCGAGCCGCGAGAGCTTCAGGTCCCGGTCCACGAAGAAGGACTGGCGCAGGTTGCCGGTGCTCTGCAGGCTCACCAGCAGGACTTCGCCGCGGCTGGCCTCCATCACGGGCAGCACCGCGGCGCTCACCAGCGGCAGCGAGTAGATGCCGGCGAGCGGCACCTTGTGCTCCTGGATGCGCTCGACCCAGGGCTTGACCAGCCCGGGGTTGGTCACCGCGCTGATGAGCAGGCGGTCGTCGCGCCGGCCCTCGGGCTCGCGCCCCTGGATGTGCCCGTGCCAGTAGGGCGTCTCCCGGAAGGCGCGCTCCACCCGGTACTTGATGACGTTGCGCCGGTCGCCGCCGAAGACGTGGGGGATGGTGTCCCGGCGATACTCCTCCTCGACCAGGTCGAGGAGCATGTACGAGGGCACGTCGGCCTGCTCTTCCAGGTAGGTCGCGAAGTCCGCGAGCCCCTCGTCGCTGCGCTGGAACAGCAGCGCGTCGGTCAGCGTGCCCCGGCGCCACTGGTAGACGGTCAGGCGGCTGCCCGAGAGGTAGAAACAGCGCCGCGGCCCGCGGCTGAATCTCGAGCTGAATCTCGACGAGCTAAATCTTGATCTGAGTGATGAGGTCATAGATGGGACCCAGCACGGAGAACATCACCCAGGCGAGTATCGCCCCCAGGAAAAGCGTCATCGTGGGCTCGATGAGCGACTGCAGCCGGTCGACGGACTCCCGCACGTCGCGGCTATAAAAGTAGCCGACCTGACGCATCGCGTCCTCGAGCGCCCCGGTGCTCTCGCCCACCCGCAGCATGCGCAACACCAGCGGCGGGAACACCCCGGCCGACTCGAAGCCGCCCGAGAGGCTCGCCCCGTCGGCGATCTGGCGCCCCGCGCGCTCGATGGCGTTGCCGAGCGCCCGGTTGCCCACGATGTCCTCGCTCACCTTGAGCGAGTCGAGCACCGGGATGCCGGCCCCGTACATCAGCGCGAAGTAGTTCGAGAAGCGGGCGAGCAGGCTCTTCTTCAGGATCGGCCCGATCACCCAGAAGCGCAGCTTCCAGTCGTCGAGGGTCGCGCGCACGGCCGGGTTGACCCGCGCGAGATAACTCGCGAGGGCAACGAGGGCGACCGGGACGAGGATCACGAGGTACCAGTACTCGGCGACGCCGTTCGAGACGGCGATGAGCGCCTTCGTGTGCAGCGGGATCTCCTTGCCCATCGCGGTGACGAAGGACAGGAGCTGCGGCACCAGGTAGATCATCAGGAAGAAGATGACGCCGATGACCACCGTGCCGACGATGGCCGGATAGGTGAGCAGCTTGCGGGTCATCGCCATCTGCTCGTCCTGCCACTTCAGGTTCTCGGTCAGGTTCTTGAACACGTCCGAAAGCCGCCCGGTCTGCTCGCCGGCGCGGATGAGGCTCAGCATCACCCCCGGGAAGACCTTCGGGACCGCCCCCATCGCGTCCGAGAGCGTCGCGCCGCCCTGGATCGACTCGATGACCGCCGTGATCACCTCGCGAAAGCGCGGGTGGTCGAGGCTGTCCCGCAGGTCCGAGAGCCCCTCGATGATGGGCACGCCCGCCGAGGTGAGCTGTTCCATGTGCAGGCAGAAGGTGATCAGGTCGCGGCGCTTGATGGCGCGGGTGCCGAAGCGCGGGATGGAGCGCTGCACCTCCCGGGAGCGGATCACGTCGAGGGCCATGCGCCCGAGCCGCAGCTCCAGGTCGGCGGCGTTCGCCGCTTCCATGGTCCCCGTCACGAGCTTGCCCCGGGGGTCCATCGCCTTGTACTGGAACTGCGCCACGGCGCGTCAGCCGGCGAGCCGGTCCGTGAGGTCGATCACGCGGGAGACCTCGTCGAGCGAGGTGATCCCCTCCAGCACCCGGCGCACGCCGTCGTCGGCGAGCGTGCGGAAGCCCTTGGCCTGCGCCGCCCTGGCCAGCTCGCGGGTATTGGCGCCGCTCGCGATCTGGGCGTCGAGGTCAGCGTCGACCCGCAGCACCTCCATCAGCGCGAGGCGGCCCTTGTAGCCCTGGAAGTCGCAGGCCGGGCAGCCCTTGGCGCTGTAGAGCGCGGGCGCGGCCTCGGTCGCGTGCAGGCCGAGGAGCTGGCGCTCCACGCGGCTCGCCGTGTAGGTCTCGCGGCACTTGGGGCAGAGCTTGCGCACGAGCCGCTGGGCCAGGATCCCGATGATGTTCCCGGCCATGATCTCGGGCCGGATGCCGATGTCGAGCAGGCGCGAGATCGCGCCGACGGCGGAATTCGTGTGCAGGGTCGAGAAGACCTGGTGGCCGGTCATGGCCGCGCGGAAGGCCATCTCGGCGGTCTCCTCGTCGCGGATCTCGCCGACCAGGATGACGTCCGGGTCCTGGCGCAGCATGGTGCGCACGCCGTTCGCGAAATCGAGCTTCACGGCCTCGTTGATGGAGGTCTGGCGGATCATCGCGACCGGGTACTCGACCGGGTCCTCGAGGGTCATGATGTTGACCGTCTCGTCGTTCAGGTGCATCAACATCGAATACAGCGTGGTGGTCTTGCCGCTGCCGGTCGGGCCGGTGACGAGCAGGATCCCCTCGGGGCGCGCCAGCATGATCCGCAGCAGGTCGAGCTGGTCCTCGTAGAGCCCGAGGCCCTCGAGCGGCACGATGCCCTTCTGCCGGTCGAGGATGCGCAGCACGATGTTCTCGCCGTGGGTGGTCGGCATCGCCGAGGCGCGGAAGTCGATGGGGCGCCCGTAGAGCGAGAGCGAGAAGCGCCCGTCCTGGGGCGCGCGCATCTCGGCGATGTCCATCTGCGACATCACCTTGAGGCGCACGGCGAGCGAGGCCCAGTAGTTGCGGTGCAGGCTCCGGATCTGGCGCAGCACGCCGTCGATGCGGTAGCGGATGCGCAGGAATTCCTGCTCGGGCTCGAAGTGGATGTCCGAGGCGCCGCGCTTGACGGCATCGGAGAGCAGCGCGTTCACCAACCGCACCACCGGCTGGCTGTACTCGTCGGTCTCGCCTTCGAGGCTCTGGTAGTCGACCTCGCCGGTCTCGATCTCCTTCAGGATCCCGTCGACCGAGAGCTCGTAGCCGAACACCTGGTCGATGGTCTTGTCGATCTCCGCCTCGCCGGCGAGGAACGGCAGGATCTCCACGTCCACGCCGAGCAGGGTGCGGATCTTGTCGAGCGCGACCACGTTGAAGGTGTCGGCCATCGCCACCGTGGCCCGGTTGGCCGCGGGGTCGAAGGAGATGCAGAGGACGTGGTAGCGCCGGGCGACGTCCTTGGGGATCAGCTTGACCGCCTCGGGGTCGACGACCACCTTGGCGAGATCGATGCTCTGCTGGCCGAGCTCGCCGCCCAGCACCTCGCGGATGATCGCCTCGGAGGCGAAGCCGAGACGCACCAGGAGCTTGCCCAGGTGCTGGCCGGTCTTCTTCTGCTCGGTGAGCGCGATGGCGACCTGGTCGCGGGAGACGACCCCCTTGTCGACCAGGATCTCGCCGATCAGGCGGGGCTTGCGCCGCACACTCATGACCCCTCGCGCGACCCCGCGGCTTCGAGGACCTGGATCCGGGTGCGCACGGCGTCGGTGCTGAAGGCCGACTGCTGACCCGCCGTCTCCAGGGCCCGGCGGTAGTACTCGAGGGCCTGGCGCGGCTTACCCAGCCGGTCGAGGCTGACGGCGAGGTTGAAGGCGTAGTCGGCGTTGCGGCTGTCCGCGCGGTAGGCGTTGAAGTACGCCTGCTGGGCCTCGGACCAGCGCCGCTGGGAGGCGTAGAGGTTGCCAAGGGAGAAGTTGAGGTACGGCGCCCCCGGGTCCTGGGCCAGGGCCTGCTTCAGGCGCGCCTCGCCCTGGGGCGCCGCCGCGCCCGGGCCCATGCCGAGGTTGCTGATGGCGGCCGTGGCGACGCGGTCCCCAGGGTTCTGGCTCAGCACCCGGCGGTACACCGCCTGCGCCTGCTGGCCCTCGCCCTGGGCGGTGGCGACCGCCCCGAGCCCGAGCAGGGCGTCACGGTTGCGGGGGTCGCGGGTGAGAACCTCGCGATAGAGCTGGCGGGCCTGCTCGTAGTCGCCGGACTGGAAGGCCTGATAGGCGCGATCGAGCCGGACGTAGGTCGGGTCGGGCTCGCTGCGGGACATCACCCGCACGGGGGACGAGGCGCGCGAGCGCGTGGACGGCAGCGCGCGCACCACGGGCGCGCTCTCCGCAGACGCCGGGGGCGACGCCGCGCGGGCCGGTGCCGAAGCGGCGGCCGTCGGTGCCGCTGGGGCCGGTGCCGACGCGGCAGACGCGACCGGCCCCGCTGCCGGGGCC
>ERZ1645187.1547-NODE-1547-length-21120-cov-14.718395_pt1 | contig 21120 bp, 21 predicted proteins | sample MGYA00575352_ERZ1645187 | MGnify/ENA primary metagenome ERZ1645187 (study PRJEB40837, sample SAMN11349314) | freshwater sediment metagenome | isolation source: river sediment | host: Sediment | place: India: Wazaribad , New Delhi | collected 2017-02-21 ... | reverse complement strand
TGATAATGGTTGATTATTTATTGTGACTGCTCGTTTTTTTATAAATTCAAAATAATTTAGTACGAAATCCACTGCTCTTGAGGTTTGGTATCGCCGAAAGAGCGGATACCCAGTCCATATCGCTTTTCGGTACAATAAGCCGATGCGTCGTATGCTTGCCATCCTCCTCATGCTGATCGTTCCTTTCCAGTTCGCCTGGTCGGCGGTGGAGAGCATGGATGGTCATTTGGATCACGAAGGATCGGCATCCGTTTTCCATTATCACGATGACGACCATCACCATGATGGCGATGTTGATCATCACGACGAAATGGCTGGTGGCCTCGCCGAGCAAGGCCACAACGATGACGGTCACCACGACGGCCATTTCCATCCCGTCCTCAACATTATCGTCTTCGAACCCCAACTGAATCTGGGCAAAGCCTTGCCCCACGACCCGCCCATGCGGCCGCCGTCGTCATTTACCTCGCACATTCCCTCGCTTTTCGACTGGCCTCCATCGGTTCTGCTGTAGAACCGGTGGGACCGTTTTAGCCGACGCCGTTACTTGCGGCAGTCCGGCCACGTCGCCCGCCGGTGACCTCGACTCTATTTTTTCGTCACGAGGAATCCGATGCGACACCTGTTATCCGCTTTACTGTTCACGCTGCCGCTAGCCGCGTGGGCGCAAACCACACCCCTGACCGAGGCCGAGGCGGTGCGCCGTGGCTTGGCACGTCCCGATCTGGCCGATCTGGAAGTCGGGCGCGTTGAATCCGCCAAGGCCGAGGCCACTGCTGCCGGAATGCCACCCAACCCGACACTCGGCTATACCCGAGATCGCAAAGGTGGAGCGCCAGATTCAACCGAAGAAACCTGGCAGCTTTCCCAGACCTTCGACCTTTCCGGCCGGCGTGGACTGCGCCGCGAGGCCGCAGAGAGTCGCGTCGAAGCCGCCTACGCCGGCAACAACCTGCGGCGTGGCGAACTGGCCGCCGAAATCCGCCACCGATTCCATGAGGCACTGTTCAAACAAGAAGCTGTACTGGTCACCGAGACCTGGGTTCAACGCTTCTCCCGTGTAGAACGTATTGTCGACAAGCTAGCCCGTGCAGGTGAAGCCTCGGGTTATGACCGGCGCCGTCTGGCCCGCGAGCGGCAGACAGCGGAAGCGCGGCTGAGCAACGAAAGAGCCGACCTGGATCGGGCTAGCGAACGACTGGCCGCCTTGCTTGGGACTTCTGGCAAAGCGGTGGAATCCGTCACCGGCGTCTTGCGGCCCACCGTTCCCGCGCCGCTTGATAGCGCCCTTTCCCGTCTTGAGCGCCGCCCCGACCTCCAAGCGCTTGCCCGCCGCGCCGAAGCAGCCGATCTTGAAGGCCGTGCCGCATCCCGGGGCTGGGTGCCCGACGTCACGCTGGGATTCGGCCCCAAGCGTATCGACAACGGCATCACCCGGGAAAACGGCTCGGTAATCTCTGTCTCGATCCCGCTACCGGTTTTCGACCGCCAGCAGGCCGGCCAGCAACGCGCTGCGGCTGAAGCGCTCAACGCCCGAGGCGAACTCAGTTTCGCCCGCGCCCGTGCCGAAGGTGATCTGCGTGGCCTGCATCGCCAGGTGGAACGACTAGTGGCAGCATCAGCGGACTACCGCACCCGCGCCGTCGGAGAATCGGCGGAACTGCTCCGTATTGCCGAAGCCGCCTACCAGGGCGGTGAATCGACCCTGCTTGAACTCCTTGATGCCTATCGCGGTGCGCTGGAAGCCGAAATGACGGCCCTCGACCTCGAATGGAAAGCGCGCCAGGCGCGTATCGACTATGACCTGCTGACCGGGAGCGTCACCGAATGAACAAGACCCTGATTGCCACCTTTTGTGCCGCGCTGCTGCTGACCGCCTGCGGCGAGGCCGACCATCCCCATGCCGCGGACGGCAGCCACCCGGCCGCCGCCGAGGCCGGCCACGGCCATGCTCACGGCGCCGGTGGTGAAAAAATCACCCACTTCACCGACAAGACCGAACTCTTCGTCGAGTTCCCGCGCCTCGTCGTCGGGGAAAAATCCGCCTTCGCCGCCCACCTGACCCGCCTGGCCGATTTCCAGGCGCTGGCAGTCGGCAAGGTCAGTGTCATCCTGAGCGGCAGCGGCCAGCCAGACGAGATATTTACGACAGACACGCCGACCCAGCCCGGTATCTTCCGGCCGGAGGCCATGCCGAAACAGTCCGGAGAACGGGAAATGGCCATCGAAGTTGCCACCCCGGACTACACCGTGCGCCACTTGCTCGGCCCGGTCACCGTCTATCCCGACCGCAAGAGCGCCGATGCCGTGGCCGGCGAGCATGATGAGGGAGGTATCGGCTTCACCAAGGAACAGCAGTGGAAAGTCGATTTCGCCACCGCCGAAGTGACGAAACGGCCGTTGCGCGCCGCCATCACCGCGACCGGCACGCTTCGCGGCCGGCCCGACGGCGAAGCCCTGCTCATGGCCCCGGCACCGGGGCAGGTGCACAGCGCCGGCAAGTTTCCGGTGCTCGGCCAGAGCGTGAAGAAAGGCGACATCCTGGCCTACCTGGCACCGCGTCTGGGTGGCGACACTGACCTGGCTTCGCTCCAGGCTGAAGCCCGCAAGGCGAAGGTCGAACTCGATCTGGCCGCCCGTGAGCATGCCCGGATGGACACCCTGTTCAAGGATGAAGCTGTGCCCGAGAAACGCCTGCTGGCGGCCCGTGCCGCCGAGGCCTCGGCGCGCGCCGGCTTCGATGCGGCGCAGGGTCGCCTCGGACAATATGGCGGCGGTGCCGGCGGCATTCCGCTGCGCGCCCCGGTGTCGGGCACGATTGCCGACGTTCGCGTCGCGCCCGGCGCCTTTGCCCAGGAAGGCGCCTTGCTCTTCCATATCGCCGACCGCCGCGTGCTGTGGCTGGAACTGCGCGTTCCCGAATCGGAAGCGGCGCGCCTGACGGCGCCAAGCGGTGCGACTTTCCACGTCGACGGCGTCGAACAAGGCTTCGAGATCATCCCCGGCAAGAACGGGCGTCTGATCGCCACCGGCGGCGCGGTCGATGCGACCACCCGCACGGTGCCGGTGCTTTTCGAGTATTCCCAGCCGGATGAGCGCCTGCGCATCGGCATGGCGGCCAAGGCCCAGGTGTTTGCCGGTGCTGCCCGCGAGGCGGTGGCCATTCCGGCTTCCGCCGTCATCGACGAAAACGGGATGGCAACGGTGTTCGTGATGATCAATGGCGAATCCTTCGAGCGTCGCCAGGTCCGCACCGGCGCCCGCGATGGCGACTGGGTCGAGATTGTCGATGGCCTGGAGCCGGGGCAACGCGTGGTTTCCCGCGGTGCCTGGCTGGTCAAGCTGGCTTCCACCAGGACCGGTGAAATCGGTCATGGCCATGCGCACTGAGCGGAGCACGACATGATCGGACACATCATTGCGTGGTCGCTGCGCAACAAACTCTTCGTCGTTCTCGCCGGCGTGTTGCTGCTGATCTGGGGCGGCTGGCAGGCGAGCCGGACACCGGTGGACGTCTTTCCCGACCTCACGGCCCCGGCCGTCACCGTCGTCACCGAGGCCCACGGCATGGCGCCGACCGATGTCGAGAGCCTGGTCACTTTCCCCATCGAAACGGCGCTGAACGGCGCGCCCAATGTGCGGCGGGTACGCTCTGCCACCAAGATCGGCCTGTCGGTCGTCACCGTCGAGTTCGCGTGGGGCACCGACCTCTATCTGGCCCGGCAAGTCGTGGCCGAACGGCTGCAACTGGCCCGCGCCGGTTTGCCACCCGACCTCCCTGCCCCGGCGATGACCCCGGCCTCCTCGATCATGGGCGAAATCCTGTTCATTGCGCTCCATTCCGAGAAGCATTCCGGCATGGAGTTGAAGAATGCCGCAGAGCAAGTATTGAAGCGCCGCATCCTGGCCGTGCCTGGCGTCGCCGAAGTCCTGCCTATCGGCGGCGATACCCAGCAGTTCCAGGTCACCGTCAAGCCCGAACGCCTGGCGGCCTACGGCCTGACACTGGATGAAGTCAGCCAGGCACTGCGCGACTCGAACCAGAATGCCACAGCCGGCTTCTATGTCGAATCTGCGCAGGAGTACCTGATCCAGGGCCAAGGCCGGATCAACGTGCTCAACGACATCGCCGAGACCGTGGTCGCCTTGCGCAACGGGCAGCCCGTGCTGATCCGCCATATCGCCGAAGTCGGTATCGGGGCGGCGCCGAAACGCGGCGTCGGCTCGCACAATGGCAAGTCGGCGGTGATTCTCGGCATCCAGAAGCAACCCGGCGCCAACACGCTGGAACTGACCGACCGCCTCGACCGCACGCTGGATGACATCCAGGCCGGCTTGCCAGCGGGCATGAAAATCGAGCGCCACATCTTCCGTCAGGCCGATTTCATCCGGGTCTCCATCGACAACCTGTTTACGGCACTGAGCGAAGGCGCCGTACTGGTCATCGCCATCGTCTTCGCCTTCCTGCTCTCGGCACGGGCCACGGCCATTACCTTGATCGCCATCCCGCTGTCACTGGTCGCGGCCATCCTGTCGATGAAGGTGCTTGGCGCGACGATCAACACCATGACCCTGGGCGGCATGGCGATCGCCCTTGGCGCGCTTGTGGACGACGCAATCATTGTTGTCGAGAACATCGTTCGCCGCCTGCGCGAGAACCTGGTCAAGCCGGAGGGCGAGCAGCAGGCCACGCTGCATGTCGTGTTGGAGGCGACGAAGGAGATTCAGGGGTCCATCGTCTTCGCGACGCTGATCATCATGCTGGTCTTCATGCCGCTCTTCTTCCTCTCCGGGGTCGAAGGAAGGCTGATGGTGCCGCTCGGTTTCGCCTACGTGGTCTCGCTGGCCGCCTCGCTTCTTGTGGCGATCACCGTGACGCCGGTGCTGGCGGCGCTGTTCTTGCCCGGCTCGAAAATCGTCCGCGAGAATGTCGAACCGCGCTTCATCCATTTTCTGCATGCGACCTATCGTCGGTCACTGGAAGCTACGGTCACCCGCTGGAAGTTGCTGACCGGGGTGAGCGTTGCCGCGCTGCTCATTGCCCTGCTTGCCTTGTCTTTCGCCGGACGAGCCTTCCTCCCAGACTTCAACGAGGGCACGCTGACCATCAGCACCGCCACGCTGCCGGGTACGGCATTGGCAGAATCCGACCGACTGGGGCAAATGGTCGAGCAGATACTGCTGTCGCATCCGGAGGTAGTGGCCACGGCCCGCCGTACCGGCCGCGCCGAGGGCGATCCGCACGCGATGGACGTTTCGGCTTCCGAAATGGAGATCACGCTAAAAATGGGCGAACGCAGCAAGGAGGACTTCCTCGCCGCGCTGCGTGCCGATCTGTCCAGTGTACCCGGGACTCAGATCGTCGTCGGCCAGCCGATTTCCCACCGCATCGACCACATGCTGTCGGGTAGCCGTTCGAATATTGCGGTCAAGATTTTCGGCCCGGATTTGGCCGAATTACGCCGGTTGACCGCAGCAATCAAGGGGGTTGTGCAGAACGTCGCAGGCGCGGTCGACGTCACCGACGAGCAGCAAAACGACATCCCCTTCCTGACCATGCGCTTCAAACGCGACGCGCTGGCTCGCCATGGCTTGTCGATTCGCCAGGTAGCGGAAACCGTCGAGACGGCCTTCTCCGGTATGGCGGTGAGTCGCGTCCAACAGGGCCAGGCGACCTACGATCTGACGCTGCGCTTCGACCCTGCCAGCAAGGCCAGCCTCGATGCCGTGCGCACCACGCTCGTCACCACGGCGGGCGGTGCCCGGTTGCCGCTCTCGGCCCTGGCCGACATCCGCAACGACCGGGCGCCGTACTACATCACGCGGGAGAACGTGCAGCGCAAGATGGTGGTGATGGCCAACGTCGCCGGGCGCGACCTGGCCAGCGTGGTGGACGACATCCGGCGAAATGTGGGCAGCGAGGTGCAACTGCCAGCGGGCTATCACGTCGAATACGGCGGACAGTTCGAGAGCGCCGAGGAAGCCGGTCGCGTCCTATTATTTCTGGGAGTCGCCGTCGTCGTCGGCATCTTCCTGCTGCTCTTCGTCGCTTTCAAGACGACCCGCGATGCGCTGCTGGTCATGCTCAACCTGCCGCTCGCCATCATCGGCGGGGTGATCGGGGTCTTCGTTTCCGGTGGCGTCCTGTCGGTGGCCTCGATCATCGGCTTCATCACGCTGTTCGGCATCGCCACCCGCAACGGGGTGATGATGATCGCCCACATCCACCATCTGGTCGAACATGAGGGCGTGCGCGACGCAGCCGAAGCGGTCAAGCGCGGTGCCGAGGAACGCCTGGTGCCGATCCTGATGACCGCGCTGGCGGCCGGACTCGCCCTTGTGCCGCTGGCTCTTGCCGCCGGTCAGCCGGGCAGCGAAATTCAGTCGCCGATGGCGGTCGTCATTCTGTTCGGGCTGGCCAGTTCGACGCTGCTCAACATGCTGGTCGTGCCGGCGCTTTACCTGCGCTTCGGGTCTATCCGTCAGAAACTCGAAAGCGGCTAAACCCGGCGCCGAAGAACCAGCGATGTCCTTGACGAGTCTTGATTCTCCCTTAACCCAAAGGAACAACCATGCAAAATAAACTTGGTAGATGCTTCAAACCGGTCATCGCCCTGGCGCTGTCGTTCGCCGTCGCGCTACCCGTTGCCCTGGCGCAGCAGAATGCCGAGGCGCTGGTCGCCAGCAAGCGACCGGCCGACATGAGCTACCGCGATCTGATGCAGATTCTCGGCCGCGCCTTGAACTGGGTACAGGACGGCATCCTGCTGCAAAACAAGCAGCTCGTGCGCGAGGGTGTCGCCGTGATCGTCAATCATCCGGCCCCTCGCCACAAACCCTGGACCATCATGGAAGCGGCCGATCAGGACAGCTTCAAGCAGTCGTTACTGGCCTACGACAAGATACTTGACGCCAAGGCTAATGCCGTCGCCTCGGCAGCGGAGAAATCCGAATGGCTGGAGGCGTCGGCGGCCTTGGCCGAACTCCAGACGGCATGCGTTTCCTGCCATACCCAATGGCAACACAAGGCACGGCGATAAATCGCACCAAACCGACTGTCAAACGATTCAAGCATGAGGAGATAGGAACAATGAAGAAACTACTGATTGCTTTTCTGGGTGCCGCCACACTGGTCGTGACGACCGTCCATGCCGGGGCAGGCCATGACCACGGGCCGAAGCACGGCGGCGTGGTGCGCGAGATGGGATCGTTCACCTACGAACTGGTTGCCAAATCCGATACGCTGACCGTCCATGTCTCCGACCACGGCAAACCCATCGCCACCGCAGGTGCAAAGGCCGAAGTGACGATCTACGCCGGCAACGACAAGACCGTCGTCGCCCTTGAGCCGGCAGGCGACAACCGCATGGCGGCGAAGGGACGCTTCAAGGTCGGTGTCGGCGTGCGTGCCGCGCTGACGGTCACGCTGGCCGGCAAGCCCGAGGCTAAGGCGACTTTCAACCTGAAATGAAAACCCCGCTTGCCGTCTGGCTTGCCTTGCTGGCTGCCGCCCTGTTCGGTGGCAGCACCCCTTTCGTCAAACTGCTGATCGGCGAGACATCACCACTGGTACTGGCCGGATTGCTCTATCTCGGCAGTGGCTTGGGGCTGGCCGTGATTCGGCTATGGCGCGACCGGGGCTGGCAAAGCAGTGGCCTCTCAGGCAAAGAGTGGTTCTGGTTTGCCGGGGCTATCGGTTTCGGCGGCGTCATCGCTCCCTTTCTGCTGGTGCTCGGTCTCACCTCTACCGGTGCCGGCACGGCCTCGTTGCTGCTTAATCTGGAAGCGGTCCTCACCGCTGCCATGGCCTGGGTGGTCTTCAAGGAACATGCGGACCGTCGTATCGTCGCCGGCATGGCCTTGATCGTGGCCGGCGGTGTTGCGCTCTCCTGGCCAAGCGGCGCAACCGCCATCGGCGAGTTGTCCGGGCCGTTGGCGATCATGGGCGCCTGCCTGTGCTGGGCCGTCGACAACAACCTGACGCGCAAGGTGTCGGCCTCGGATGCCCTGTTTATCGCGGGCGCCAAGGGTCTGGTTGCCGGAGCGGTCAATCTCGGTCTGGCGCTGATGCTGGGCCATTCCTTGCCCGCCTGGCCGCTGGCCGGTGCAACGATGATCGTCGGTCTGCTCGGCTACGGCTTGAGTCTGGTTTTCTTCGTACGTGCGTTACGCGAACTGGGCACCTCACGCACCGGGGCCTATTTTTCCACCGCACCTTTTGTCGGCGCCGCCTTGAGCATCCTTTTGCTCGGCGAGGCCACGCCGCCGCCATTCTGGGTGGCGGCGGTTCTGATGGGCCTTGGTGTCTGGCTGCACCTGAGCGAGCGACATGGGCACGAACACGCCCATGAAAGCATGTTGCACAGCCACGAACACAGGCACGACGAACATCATCAGCATGTGCACGATTTCCCGTGGGATGGGCAGGAGCCGCATAGCCATCCCCATTTTCACGCGCCGCTACGACATAGCCATGGCCATTTCCCGGATATTCATCATCGTCACCGGCATTGAGCGAATAGCGATTGAATGAAGTTTCTGTCTTTGTCACAAAGCGAAATTTCCCAGAGGCAAGGACAAGATTGCCCGCAAGCCTCCGCCTGAACGATTTTCCAGAACGACATCCCCACCGTGACCCCGCGCAATCTGTCTGACGATGGCCAGCCCCAATCCCACGCCGCCCGTTTCTCGACTGCGTGACGACTCCAGACGATAAAAAGGCTCGAAAACCCGCTCCAGTTCATTCTCTGGCAGGCCGGGACCAGAGTCGCCGATAGTGATCTGCAAGTATCCGCCGTCCTGAACCACCTCGATACGCACCTTGCCTCCGTACTTCAATCCATTGTCAATCAGGTTGCCAATGGCACGGCGCAATGCCTGCGGTCGACCTTCCAGGCGCAAAGATTCCGGTGCTTGCAGGTGAATGCTCTCGCCGATATCGGCGTAGTCGTCCACCATGCTTTCCAGCAATGCGGTCAGATCCAGGCGCTGGATGGCTTCATCGACCGCCTTGCCGTGAAGAAAATCGAGTGCGCTGCCAAGCATGCTTTGCATTTCGTCCAGATCGTGGACAAATCGCTCGCGAAGATTGGGGTCTTCAAGCATTTCACTGCGCAAACGCAAGCGCGTTACCGGGGTTTTCAAATCGTGAGAAACAGCGGCCAGAAAACGCTCCCTTTCTTCAATGCTGCTCCGGATGTGCCGTTGCATGGAATTGAATGCCTGTGCCGCGGCGCACACTTCCAGTGGACCGCTCTCTGGCAACGGCGGACTCTTCAGGTCATCGCCCAGGGCACGTGCCGCCTTGGCCAGGTCCGTCAGGGGGCGTACGGTCATGCGAACAGCAAGCCAGACCAGGACGAAGACCAAGAGCAACATGAGGCCCAGCGTCATGAAGTGATGCAGGGGCAAGGCGATGATTTCTTGGGGGGCTTGCCCGCGAATGCGCAGCCAGTCACCCGCGCTCAGTTTCAGGTAGAGATCGAAAGAGAAGACCCCGGGCCGGGGAGTGACCACGGGGTTCAAAGTGATCGTCAAGCCCAGTGCCTCGCGGACTCGACGCAGGAACTCGTTTTCCACCGAATCATTTTCCGGCGTGATTGGCGAGCTGGATTCAATACTCAGTTGCTGGCGCGGGGAACTGAGCAATTGGGCAAGCCGCGGGCGCTCCAAGGCTGGCTGGCTATCGATGGTGCGATACACCGCCGCGACACGCTGGGCAAACTCGGCATTGATCGTCGTGCCGATCATCCGCTGACGCTCGGCCATGTTCATGGCGGCGCCAATCAGTTGCGTCAGGATGAGTCCGCCGGCGATCAGGAGAACGAGACGGCCGAACAGTGAGCGCGGCAGCAATCTCACGACTCGCTCTCCACCGATGCCGCCAGCACATAGCCCTCGCCGCGCACGGTCTTGATCAGCACCGGCTCCCGGCTGTCATCGCGCAGACGCTTGCGCAGCCGGCCGACCAGCACGTCGATGCTGCGATCGAACAGGATGGCCTCGCGCCCATTGGCCAGTTCCAGCAACTGCTCGCGCGTCAGCACGCGCTGTGGATGATCGAGAAAAACCCGTAGCAGACGATATTCCGCACCTGAAAGCGGCACCACCAATCCATCCCCAGCGGTGACATTGCGCGTCGCCACATCGAGTGCCCAACCGGCGAAGCGCAGGATGTGCGCCTTGTCGGTTTTCATATTGGGCGGCAGTGCCTGGGCACGGCGCACCACACTCTTGATCCGGGCGAGCAGTTCACGTGGGTTGAAGGGTTTGGCGAGGTAGTCGTCGGCGCCCATTTCCAGGCCGATGATCCGATCCACTTCATCGCCGCGTGCGGTCAGCATGAGGACGGGCAGGTTGGTCCTGCTGCGCAATTCGCGGCACAGCGTTAAACCGTCTTCGCCCGGCAGCATCAGATCGAGAATGACCAGATCAATGCGGTTTGCCTCCAGCACACGGCGCATGGCCTTGCCATCGCCGACTGCAGTGACGCGGTAGTCGGCCTGCTCCAGATAGTCGGTCAGCAGATTGCGGATTTCCTTGTCGTCGTCGACGATCAGCAGATGTTCTCGATTGGCACTCATGGCAAATAGACTACCTGATCTTTATTCCTGTTTCTTCGGGGATTTCACGACCTTCGCCGGCCTCTTCTTCCGTGCGCCCGTCGCGGATGTGGTAGATGCGCTTGAAGGTTGGGATGATTTTTTCGTCATGGGTGACAACGATGATCGCCGCGCCATAGCGTTGTGCCATCTGGTTGAGGATGCGCATGACGGCGAGAGCACGTGTTGAATCAAGCGGCGCGGTCGGCTCATCGGCCAGGATGACCGGCGGCTGATTGACCAGCGAACGGGCAATCGCCACGCGCTGCTGTTCGCCGCCAGAGAGCATGTTGACCCGCACGCCGGCGCGGTGGCCGACATCGAGCGCCTCAATCAGTTCACGCGCCCGAAGCCGAGCTTCGTTGTTAGGCACGCCGGCCAGCATGGGCAACAGTGCCACGTTGTCGGTGACATCGAGAAAGGGAATCAGGTAAGGCGCCTGAAAGATGAAGCCAATGCGATCACGGCGCAGGGCGCGTAGATCCTTGATCTGCCAGCCGCCGGTCTTGCCGTCAAAAATGCTCTCGCCACCCAGTTCAATCTGGCCGTCGGTCGGTTCGATCACCGCACCCAGACACTTGAGCAGCGTGCTCTTGCCGGAACCGCTTGGGCCGACTAGTCCAACCACTTCGCCTCGCTGGATGGTCATATCGACGCCGCGCAAGGCGTGCACCGCGGTATTGCCGCTGCCGTAGGTTTTGGTCAGGCCGCTGAGGCGAATGGCAGCGGTGTCGTTGTTGCTTGTCGTCATCTCAACCACCAATCGCATCGGCAGGATCGACACGCAAGGCAGCGCGAATCGCCAGAACGCTGGCCAACGAGCAAACCAACAGCGTGACGACCAACCCGCGCACGGCATCACCCGATTCGAGCAGCACGGTCTTGGGGAAAAATGGTGCCCATAAAGTGGCAGAAATCTGACCAACCGCGTAGCCAATCAAGCCGAGGGCGATGGCTTGTTGCAGGATCATCAACGCGATACTGCTGTCGCGGGCACCAATCAGCTTGAGGACGGCAATTTCGCGCTGCTTGTTGAGGGTCATGGTGTAGATGATGAAAGCGACGATGGCGGCACTGACGACGGCAAGAATGACGAGGAACATGCCGATCTGCTTGGCTGATGTGGCGATCAGCTTGGCGACGAGGATGTCTTCCATATCGGCACGCGTCCAAGCGGTGAGATGTTTCCAGCGAGCGATCTCGGCCTTGACTTCATCGGCCGGATAGTCAGGAGCGAGGCGGATCAGCACGGCATTGACGTTGTGGCTGGTGGTCTGGCTGGCCAGCACGGCATCGAGCAGCCCGGGCACGCCGGGGCGGTTGAGTGCCGGGTTGGCAGCGGTGCGGGCACGCTCGGCGACCAGGCTATCGTTGTCCTTGAGAAACTGGACTTCCTGCGCGTCTTTCAGCGGAATGAACAGCATCGGATCGCCGGAGGAGGATTTGGCGTTACGCGTAAGGCCCACCACGCGGTAGTCATGACGGCGAATGGTGACGTTATCGCCGACGCTCAAGCCGGTTGCCTGATCGGCCACGGCTTCGTAATGGCTGTTGAGCAATGGGCGACCACTGACGATTTGCGCCGGTTCGCCCAGCGCGCCGGGTTCAATGCCGGCCAACATGACGCGCACGTCCTGACCTTTAACCGGCACCTGCATGGTCAGGTAAGCGACGTTGGCGGCTTCAGCAACGCCGGGTAAAACGGCGAGGGTGCGATAGAGATCATCACGAATCGACGATGGTTCGGCCCATGGGCCGAGGGTGTCTTTTTGCACCACCCAGAGATCAGCCCCCGAGGCGGCAATTACCGCCTTGCCATCCGACACCATGCCGCGATAAACACCGGCCATGGTCAGCGTGACGCCGATCAGCAGCCCGAGGCCGATGCCGGTGAACACGAAACGCCCGAGATGATGGCCAATGTCGCGGCCAGCTAGATTGATCATGGGCGCGCTCCAGCATCACTACTGACGCGCAAACGGTCGCCCTCAAGCAGTGGCTTAGATTTTTGCGTCACCACTTGCGCGCCTTCAGCAATGCCATCGAGGATTTCAACCGAATTTTCGGTGCGAATTCCGACGTTAACCGTAACAAACCGGGCGTGCCCATCTTCCACCGTAAATACCCCGGTTTGCCCGTTCTGCCTGACCAAGGCAGCCGGTGGCAGGGTCAGGGCGTTGCTGCGTGCCGGCAAGGTGAGCGTGACTTCGGCCATTTCGTTGAGCGTCAGGCCCACGGGCGGCTGATCGAAAGCCACCATGACCAGACGCTCCTCGGTCACGGCATCGGACAACTGCTCGATGCGCGCCAGCTTGCCGCTGAAACGATCACCCGGACGGCTGCGCAGCTTGATATTGGCCGGCAGGCCAAGCGCCAGGCCGGCCGAGCGCCCTTGATCGATACGCACACGCAGCCACAGCGAATCTTTTTCGGCCAGACGCAACACCGCTTGCCCGGCCACCGCCGTACTGCCCGGTTCAACATCGCGAGTAATCACCAGCCCGGCCACCGGTGCAATAAGCCGGGTATTGGCCAACTGCTTTTCCAAGGCTGCGGCTTCCGCATTCAGGCGGGCGGCATCGGCGCTGGAAACGCCAATATTGGCCAGACTGGCCTGCAATGCGGCGTCGGCGGCACGGGCTTCGTGCCCCTTGCTGCGCTCGGCTTCGGTGCTGACGAAACCGCGCTCGCGCAGCGCGGCATACCGCCTGGCGCTGGCGTCGGCCGTCGCCTTGCGGCTCTCCGCTTCCTGCGCCTGCGCCTGGCTGGCGGCGACGGATGATTTGGCGCGCAGCATGGCCTGGCGGCTGGCACTCAGGCGTTCGTTCAGATCGACCGGGTCCATTTCGGCGAGTAGTGTGCCGGCCTCAACCTGGGCGCCTTGTTCGACATAAACCTTGGCAACGCGCCCGGCAACAGTCGGGCCGACGAGAATGTTGCGCTGTGCTTCAATCACGCCGATGCCAAACAGTGTCGGTTTGAGATCGCCGCGCACGACTTTGGCCGCGCTGACCTGAGCGGCCCCCGGACCACCACCGCGCAACATCATGATCGCGATGCCAGCAACGAGAGCGAGCGTCGCCAGAGCAATGGCCTGTTTGCGACTAACAGAAAACTTTTTCATCAAGGTGCCCGCTGTCGAAGGAGATTGCAGTTTATCGGCCACCCAAACGCATCCGTGACAGCAGCCCATCCTTGACGATGAACTGGTGCCACAAGGCAGCCAGGATATGCAGGGTAATCAGCCCCATCGCGAGGCGCGAAGCCAGTCCATGAATCTTGCGCGGGGTAAATTGTTTGAAATCTTCCGGTAAAATGCCGCTGCCGAAGACCGCATCAAACGTACCGCTTTGCAGGCTGAGCATGACGCCGCTGAACACCAGCAGAAGAATGATCAGATTGAGGGCCATATGTCCGGCCAGAGCCAGCTTGTGACCCACCAGAGCAGGTGGTGCCGGAAAGCGGCGGCGCATGATGATACGACTGATAACCAGCAGCCCGGCCAGCCCGCCGAGCAACATGTGAATACGCAGGTTGCCGATTTTGGCAGCGGTATTGGGTAGGTCAGCCAGTACCAGCGTGCCGGTAACGAGCAGGAAGGCGATCAGCGCAGCGGCCAACCAGTGAATGGCAACCTGGGGCCTGGTGTAACGAAAGGCTTGCATGGAAATCTCCTGAAAGTTGGTGTGAGCCTATTTTCGGGATTGCCTGGCTGGCTGTCCTGATGACTTGGTAACACAGTGTGTCAAATCTGATGTTGTCATGGTGGCTTACCAAAAGCCCCCTTTCCGGACATAACTGGCTTACATCTGGCGCTCAGACTTCATCTTGCCATGTGGCGTACTTATCGCAGGAGACTTCCATGAAAACCTCTATTCGCAATCTGATTCTTGCCGGTGTGACCGGTGTTTCCCTGATCTCTGCCTCTGTCGCATTGGCCGGTGGCCCCGGCGGTTGTGGCGGCGGCAACTTTGGACCGGGTTACTCTAATCACGGCCCAGGCATGATGATGGGGCATGGCTGGGGTGGCCCGCACCATGCCGCTTTTTCACCGGAGGAAATGGCCGGCAATCAACTGGAATGGCTCAAAAAATCACTTAAGCTGCAACCGGATCAGGAAAAACCGTGGAATGCCTTTGCGGCTGCAGTGGAAACGCAGGCCAAACGTATGGGCGAGATGTATGACGAGAACTCCGGTGCCGCCAAAACGATGCCCGAGCGTATGGACCTGGCCAGCAAATTCGCCAAGGAACGTGAACGTAGCTTTGACGAGGTCAGCAAGGCCATGAAGGGTTTGTATGAGGTGCTGACACCCGATCAACGCAAGGTGCTGGACCGTCGCGGGCCATGGATGCGTGGCTGAATATTCTTGATGACGTTCGGTCCAAGAACATTTGGAAGGATAAATGTTCTTGGACCGAGCAGGGGGCATCTCAGAAAACGGAAAATAATGCACGCTAAGCTATTTCCGTGCGGCTCAGTGCCAGCTAAGTCAGTACCCGTAGTCTCTCCATTGCGCAAATACCTGCGTTTTTTTGGAGAAACACCATGAATCGCTACAGCAAACTTTCCCTCCTGGCCGTCGCCATCGCTACTGCGGGTAGCGTTGCCTATGCCGCCCAAGGCGGCATGGAAAACGATGCAATGGACATCACCAAGGCCAAGATCCCGCTTGCCCAGGCTGTCACCGCGGCCGAGCAGCATGCGCACGGCAAGGCTTCGCGCGCCGAGTACGAGAACTCGAAGCGCGGCTGGGTCTACGACGTAGAAGTCGTGAGCGGGGCCAAAGTCTTCGATGTCAAGGTCGATGCCGACAATGGCACGGTTATTTCGTCCGCTGAAGACAAAGCGGATCACGATGACGACCACGACGAGCAAGATTAACTACGCGCCAGCATAGCTGGGTCATCCCTGCGGGGTGATCCGGCCATGAAGACCAAATGGAAGACCTCAATCACGCATTATTTCTCTGGCTGAATGCACCAGAGAAACCAAGCACGTTGGTTCTGGTTTGGTCAGCCTTGCTGAGTGCCTGGTTGGCCTTTCGCTTGTATTTGCCCGCCACCTACAGCCTACTCCTCCGCCTTCATCGAAATCTGTTTGGAAACCTCATTCAGATTGGATGGGTGCGCAAATGATGGCACCTATGGCTGGGCTAAGTTTGGCCAGTCAGAGTTGCCACAACAACAACCCGCCATGTAGGAAATAACCCCATGAAGACACTGACCACGCCTTCCACGTCAAACTGGCTCAATAAAGTCCCGGAAGTGACTCTCTCGTTCTGGGTCATCAAGATCATGTCCACCACGGTTGGCGAAACTGGCGCTGACTTTCTGGCGGTGAATGCTGGCTGGGGTCAAGGCATGACCCGTGCTGTCATGGGTGTGCTGCTGGCTGCAGCCCTGTTCACTCAATTGCGCACACGACGCTACACCCCTTGGATTTACTGGTTAACGGTCGTGCTGGTAAGCGTGGTTGGCACCCAGATAACCGACTTGCTCACGGATGGTCTGGGGGTGAGCCTGTATGTCAGCACATCGGTTTTTGCCGTGGCGCTCGCTGCTATTTTTGCGGTCTGGTACTGGGCGGAGCGCAGCCTTTCCATCCACGATATTGTTACGCGCAAGAGGGAACTGTTTTACTGGTCAGCCATCCTCTGCACGTTCGCACTTGGCACGGCGGCCGGCGATTTGGCGACCGAAGCCATGGGCCTTGGCTTCACTTGGGGGGCGATGTCATTCGGCGCACTGATCGGTGCCTCCTACGTGGCATGGCGTATGGGCGGCAACGCTGTACTGACCTTCTGGATTGGCTACATCCTGACACGCCCATTCGGCGCTGCACTCGGAGACATGCTGACACAGGCCAAGACCTATGGCGGCCTTGGCATGGGTGCCATGTGGACCAGTGCCTTGTTCCTGACCGTGATCGTGATGCTGGTGAGCGTTGCGCAATTTGGCCCGGGCAGCCGCAGGAACGTGCAAGCCACCGAGTAACCTCAACCTATAACTCAAGGAAAAATCATGCACTACCTTTATTCATTTGCCCGTCCAGTTGCCATAGTGTCTGCTATCGTCGTCCTTACGTTTGCGGCAGGGTGTTCCAAGCCAGCCGATACGACGGTGACAGCCCCATCAACAACAGCTATGACTACCCCTGTCCCGCAGACAAAGACAGCATCCAAACTGGGCGACCTGTCTTCATTTAGTAGCATTGCAACAGATGTAGCCACCATCGTTGACAAGGGCGATTTGCCAGCAGCCAAGACACGAATCAAGGATTTAGAAGTTGCATGGGATTCAGCAGAAGCTGGCTTGAAACCACGCGCAGCGGAAGATTGGCACGTCTTGGACAAGGCCATTGACTACGCATTGTCCGCACTACGTGCCGATACGCCCAATCCAGCCGACTGCAAAAAGACGATAACAGCGTTGCTGAAAACCTTTGATTCATTGCAAGGCAAAATTTGACCAGCGAGCATGAATCATTATGAATAATCTAACTCAAAGCGCCTTGAGCAAGGTGCCAGAAGTCACCTTGATGTTTTGGATCATCAAGATTGCGGCGACGACGCTTGGCGAAACAGGCGGGGATGCTGTCTCGATGTCAATGAATCTGGGCTACTTGATCGGCACGGTTATTTTTGCGGCTGTATTTCTTGCTGCGGTGATTGCCCAGATCAAGGCCAAGACTTTTCAGCCGTTACTCTACTGGACAACGATTATTGCCACCACTACGGTTGGAACGACACTGGCGGATTTTGCAGATCGCTCCCTTGGTATTGGGTACGCTGGCGGTTCAACATTATTGCTAGCTCTGTTGTTTGGATCGCTTTTCATCTGGCATCGCACCCTTGGTTCCGTCTCGGTCAACACAGTCAGTTCGCCAAAGGCTGAAATATTCTACTGGGTGACGATCATGTTTTCCCAGACCTTGGGGACAGCGCTGGGTGACTGGACGGCCGACACGGCAGGACTCGGCTATGCCGGCGCTGCGATTGTGTTCGGTGGACTGCTGACGTTGGTTGTGGCGGCTTACTATTGGACAAAAATCTCGCGTACCCTACTTTTCTGGGCTGCCTTCATTCTGACCCGTCCGCTGGGTGCCGTGGTCGGGGATTTTCTGGATAAACCGCTTAGTGCAGGTGGTTTGGCACTGAGTCGATATTCCGCATCGGCTGCGCTCTTTGCCTTTATTTTGATCAGCATCTTGCTGTTCAAACATCGAGCAGCAAAAACGGCTCATTGACATTGAGTTACTGTTATCGGACGGAGGGGAAATGCGAGTATTGCTGGTCGAAGACGATCACATGATTGGGGAAGCTATCCAAGGGGCATTGAAAGATGCCACCTACGCTACCGACTGGGTGAAGAACGGCCAAACTGCCCTCACGACATTGGGTTGCCAGCACTACGACCTGGTGTTGCTCGATCTTGGCCTTCCTGGCAAGGATGGACAGGAGGTACTGACCAGTATCCGTGCCAAAGACAACCCCGTTCCCTTACTCATCATCACCGCTCGCGATGGCCTCAATGACCGGCTGCGTGGTTTGGACGGCGGAGCCGATGATTACGTGCTTAAGCCGTTCGAGATGGCGGAATTGCTCGCCCGCATGCGCGCCGTGCTGCGCCGTAAAGGCGGTAGCGCAATACCGGTCCTCAGCAATGGCGTCGTTTCGCTCGACCCGGCCACGCGGGAGGCCGTGGTTAGCGGCAGCGCCTCGGTGCAACTCTCTAACCGGGAGTTCTCGCTCTTGCAAGCCTTGCTGGTGCGGCCGGGTGCGATTTTATCTCGCAGCGACCTGGAAGACCGTATTTATGGATGGGGAGAAGAGGTCGAAAGCAATGCCGTCGAGTTCCTGATCCATGCATTGCGGCGCAAGCTGGGCAGCGAAGTCATTAAAAATATAAGGGGGGTGGGATGGATGGTTTCAAAGGACGCTTAAACGAGTCGATTCAGCTCAAGCTGTCCTTCTCCCTTTCGCTGGCCATTCTCGTTGTCGCGGTGGTCGCAGGCATCTTCTCCTTCGTGTCAGCGTTCGACGAAGCGCACGAGTTGCAAGACGATACGCTACGACAAATTGCCGCACTGTTTGATCGGCAACACCTCACGCTGGCACATCTTGGAGACGACGGGCAAGCCAAAGACAGCGATGAAGAATCCCGCGTCATCGTCCAATATCTAGCCGATGGCAAAAAAACGGTCGATAACGGGTATGCGGGAATGCCGCTGCCACTCTCGACCACGCTGTCTGATGGCCTGCATACGCTGGATGTGGGCAGCGAGCCGTTCCGCGTCCTGGTCAAGACAACGGCCAGCGGGGAGCGGATTGCCGTGGCGCAAGAAACCGGTGTTCGCGATGAAATCGCACGTGATAGTGCCTTACGTACCTTGATGCCGTTCCTGATACTGGTTCCCATCCTGCTCCTGATCGTCGCCAATCTCGTGCGCAAGATGTTCCGGCCGATTGCTGCGCTATCGACGGAAATCGACCGCCGTGCCGAGCAAGAATTACATCCTGTTCAGGACAATCATCTTCCGGTCGAAGTGCGTCCGTTTGTTGTGGCGATCAATCGCTTGCTCACTCGCGTTGCACAATCGATGGACGCGCAGCGCCGATTTGTCGCCGATGCAGCGCATGAGCTTCGCTCTCCATTGACAGCAATATCTCTGCAAGCGGAGCGGTTGGCAGAGGCAGAAATGTCCGACTTGGCCCGCGAACGACTGTTAACACTTCAACGTGGAATCGAACGTGGCCGTAATCTTCTGGATCAACTTCTGAGCTTGGCCAAAGCCCAAGCAACACCCGATATCCCCAAGTCACCGATTTCGGTGCAGGGCATTTATCGCCGGGTTCTGGAAGACCTTATGCCGTTGGCCGACGCAAAGCGTATCGACATTGGTGTTGAGGGGGAGCAAGACGCTCAGGTATTGGTGAGCGAGCTGGACATGATCGCCATCGTCAAAAACCTGGTCGATAACGCTATTCGCTACACCCCGGAGGGTGGGCGAATTGATATGTCCATTTCCACTGCGGAAGGGCGTGCCGCACTGAGCATTCAGGACAACGGGCCAGGCATTCCGTTGATGGAACGAGAACGGGTCTTTGATCCTTTCTATCGCACTCTTGGCAGCGATCAAGTCGGGTCCGGCTTAGGGATGTCCATCGTCAAGACAATATCAGATCGAATTGGCGCTGAGATTCAGCTAGGCTTTTCAGATGAGGCGAAAGGTTTCGGCCTGTGCGTCTGGATACTTATTCCGCTGGCAAGTGGTTATCAGGGATCAGCCCATAAAACTGAATAGAGAAGAGACATGGCGACATCAACCAGCTGGTTTTATTGGGCAATTCTGTCCGCCGTTTTTGCAGCACTGACCGCCATCTTTGCCAAGATAGGTATTCAGGGCGTCGACTCCGATCTGGCAACATTGATCCGAACAGTAATTATCTTCATCGTGCTGTCGGTGTTCGTTGCCTACACAGGAAAATGGGCTAATCCTTTGGAGTTGTCACCCAAGACATGGCTTTTCCTCGGGCTGTCCGGCTTGGCCACAGGCGCATCTTGGGTGTGCTACTTTCGTGCGCTCAAGATCGGCGATGCATCCAAGGTCGCGCCGGTAGACAAATTCAGTCTCGTTCTCGTGGCAGTGTTTGCGTTCACATTTCTGGGAGAGCGTCCGTCGCTTCGCGAGTGGTCAGGTATCGCGATGGTGGCTGGTGGCGTTCTGTTACTCGCGTTCAAGCGTTGACGTGTCAGAGAAACAGGTGCTAACCAGCGACTTGGCGGTAGCGGAACCGGTCATTCAATAGGTTGCCCGCCAAGTCCGTGTTGAAACTGGCGCGTAGACAGAATGAGGAGAGGGCGATGAAAGACGGCGAGAACATCTCCAGGAACTGCGCGTCTCTATCGGTTTGTCAGCGTTTGGGCTGTCTGACTTTCGCTTTCTGGTAAGGCCTAACCGATTTGGCTATACAGAGTGACAAGGGCTTGGTACTCGACGCTCAAGCGCTGGAGATGCTACGGTATGGCAATCTGAAAACAGCGCCCGATTCACCGAGCAGGATATGATAGACGACCACAAAACTCATACTCAAATCGCTTATGAGCAGGGTTGATTTCTACCTTGATGCAGCACAAAGAGCCAACACGCGACTTAGCTACACGTCGGCCATCAGGCACTTCGAAGTCGAGTGGGGTGGTCTGTTGCCGGCGACCATCGATTCAATTGCTCGCTATCTAGCCGCATACGCTGAATCCCTGTCGGTGAACACGCTGAAGCACCGCCTTGCGGCGTTATCGCGCTGGCACCAGGATCATGGTTTTCCGGACCCGACCAAGGCCAGCAAGATCCGGCAACTGCTCAAGGGTATCCGGACCCTACATCCGGCTCAGGAAAGGCGTGCCAAACCGCTGGAACTGGAAATCCTGCGCGACGTCAGCGATTGGCTAATTGAAGCCACGGCAGCTGCGATCAGTCGAGGTGACTCCATCAGTGCCCTACGGCAGACGCGGGATCG
>ERZ1645187.1546-NODE-1546-length-21124-cov-11.984622_pt1 | contig 21124 bp, 16 predicted proteins | sample MGYA00575352_ERZ1645187 | MGnify/ENA primary metagenome ERZ1645187 (study PRJEB40837, sample SAMN11349314) | freshwater sediment metagenome | isolation source: river sediment | host: Sediment | place: India: Wazaribad , New Delhi | collected 2017-02-21 ... | reverse complement strand
ATCGAGGCCCTCGGCCTCGGCGAGAAGGGCCGCTACATGACGGCCCTGACGTTCGGCAACGTGCACGGCGTGTACAAGCCGGGTGCGGTGAAGCTCCGTCCCGAGATCCTCGGTGAGATCCAGCGGATCGTCGGAGAGAAGTACGGCAGGGAGAACCCGTTCGACCTCGTGTTCCACGGTGGCTCCGGCTCCACCGCCGAGGAGATCGCCATGGCGGTGTCCTTCGGCGTCATCAAGATGAACGTGGACACGGACACGCAGTACGCGTTCACCCGCCCCGTCGTGGACCACATGTTCCGCAACTACGACGGCGTCCTCAAGATCGACGGCGACGTGGGCAACAAGAAGGCCTATGACCCGCGCGCCTGGGGCAAGGCTGCGGAGGCCGGCATGGCCGCCCGCGTTGTCGAGGCCTGCCAGCAGCTCGGTTCGGCCGGCAAGAAGATGTCCTGACCCAGCACCCCTCGGGGGCCGTCGCACCTGGTGCGGCGGCCCTCGTCGCGTCACGCCCGGCGCTACGCCGAGCGCCACTCCTGTGGCAGGTCCTGCGCCACGTCGGTGAAGATCCCGGTGACGCCCCAGCCGAACAGCTCCGCGGCGCGCTCGGCCGAGTTGACCGTCCACACGTTGACGTCCCGCCCGGACTCGCGGATGCGGCGCACCCGCTTCTCGGTCAGTCCTTCCAGTTCCGGGTGGATCGCGCACGCGTCGAGGAGGTCCGCGATCGGGCCCCACATGCCCGCCCACCACCGGTCCTCGAACAGGCACGCCACCGGCCACTGGGGCGCCAGCCGGTGGAACTCCCCCAGCAGGACGGGGTTGAAGCTGGAGACCAGTACCTCGCGTTCGGGTGCGAGCGCCGTGAGGTCGTGGGCGACGGCGGCCACCAGCCGCCGGGCGTGGGCGGCGCCGGCGCCGGAGGACTTGATCTCCAGGTTGGCGTCGAGCCCCAGCTCGTTCATGAGCGCGATGACCTGGGGGAGGGTGGGCAGGCGCTCGCCGGCGAACCCGGCGCCGAACCAGGAGCCGGCGTCGATCAGCCCGAGGTCCGCGGCCGTGAGGGCGTGGTAGCCGCCGGTGTGGTCCGTGGTGCGGTCGAGCGTGTCATCGTGGATGACCACCACGGTCCCGTCCGCGAGCAGGTCGCAGTCGAACTCGAACCAGCGCACCCCGTGCTCGGCGCAGAGCCGGAACGCGGCCAGCGTGTTCTCCGGGGCGAGCGTGGACATGCCGCGGTGGGCGATCACCCGCGGCGAGCGACGAAGGGCGGGGGCCATGTGCCCACACTAGGGGGGACGGTAGCCTTGGGGCGGCACCGACCGGTGCCGGACGCGAATGGAGGGGGCGGACATGCCTGCCGTGGTGGTGCTCGGGGCCCAGTGGGGGGACGAGGGCAAGGGGAAGGCGACCGACCAGCTCGGGGCCTCCACCGACTACGTCGTCAAGTTCAACGGTGGCAACAACGCCGGCCACACGGTGGTGGTCGGGGACGAGAAGTACGCCCTCCACCTCCTCCCCAGCGGCATCCTCACCCGCGGGGTCACCCCCATCATCGGGAACGGCGTCGTGGTGGACCTCGAGGTGCTCTTCCACGAGCTGGCGAACCTCTCGGCGCGCGGCGTCGACGTCTCCCGGCTGCGCATCAGCGCCAACGCCCACGTCATCCCGTCCTACAACCGCACCATGGACCGGGTGGTGGAGCGCTTCCTCGGCAAGCGGCAGATCGGCACCACCGGCCGCGGCATCGGCCCCACCTACGCGGACAAGATGAACCGGGTGGGCATCCGCATCCAGGACCTCTTCGACTCCTCCATCCTCCGCCAGAAGGTCGAGGGGGCGCTCCTGCAGAAGAACGCCCTGCTCGTGAAGGTCTACAACCGGCGTGAGGCGGACGTGGAGGCGGTGACCGCCGAACTGCTCTCGTACGCGGACCGCGTGCGGCCCATGCTCATCGACTGCTCGCTCGAGCTGAACAACGCCCTGGACGCCGGGAAGACGGTGGTCTTCGAGGCGGGGCAGGCGACGATGCTCGACGTCGACCACGGCACCTACCCGTTCGTCACCTCCTCCTCGTGCACCGCCGGGGGTGTCTGCACCGGCTCCGGGGTCGGCCCCACCCGCCTCGACCGGATCGTCGGCGTGGCCAAGGCGTACATCACCCGCGTCGGCGAGGGCCCCTTCCCCACCGAGCTGTTCGACGAGGACGGCGACCGGATCCGGGAGGTCGGCGGCGAGTACGGGACCACCACGGGGCGGCCGCGCCGCTGCGGTTGGTACGACGCCGTCGTCGCCCGCTACGCCTCCCGCATCAACGGGTTGACCGACCTGGTCATCACCAAGCTGGACGTCCTCACCGGGTTCGAGCGCATCCCGGTGTGCGTGGCGTACGAGGTGGACGGCGTGCGGCACGACGAGATGCCGTACGACCAGTCCGCCATCCACCACGCGACCCCGGTCTACGAGTACCTCGACGGCTGGACCGAGGACATATCCCGTGCCCGGACGTTCGAGGAGCTGCCGGTGAACGCGCAGCGGTACCTGGAGTACCTGGAAGCGGTGTCCGGCTGCCGCATCTCCTCGGTGGGGGTGGGCCCGGAGCGCGAGCAGACCATCGTGCGGGTGCCGCTGCTCTGACGGAGTGTGGCCGCGGCCACAGCGAACTCGGGCTGCCCTTGGGCCTTTTGTCGCGCGATCCCGCCCACAGGATCGGCGAGGATGGATGACGGTAGAACCAACGCCGATTCACGTTCGCGCTGTGGCGCGACCACAAGAGGAGAGACATGACTGTCGACGCAACCGAGATCCAGCAGGGCGCGCCCGCAGCCGCATCCGCCGATCTGGTCGAGTGGGTGACCACGGTGGCCGAGCTGACCAAGCCGGACGCCGTGTACTGGTGCGACGGCTCCGAGGAGGAGCGTGACCGCCTGCGCGCCGAGGCCGTGGCGAGCGGGCAGTTCATCCCGCTCGAGAAGCGCCCGGGCTCCTTCCTGGTGCGCTCCGACCCGGCGGACGTCGCACGCGTCGAGTCCCGCACCTTCATCTGCTCCGAGAAGGAGGAGGACGCCGGTCCCACGAACAACTGGGCGGACCCGGCCGAGATGAAGGCCACCCTCATGCCGTTGTTCGACGGCTCGATGCGGGGCCGCACCCTGTACGTCATCCCGTTCTCCATGGGCCCGCTGGGCGGCAACATCTCCCGCCTGGGCGTGGAGCTCACCGACTCCATCTACGTGGTGCTGAACATGCGGATCATGACCCGCATGGGCGCCGAGGCCCTGAAGCTCATCGGCGAGGGCCAGTACTGGGTCCCCGCGGTCCACACGGTGGGCTACCCGCTCGTCGACGCCGACGGCAACCGGCGGGACGACGTCACCTGGCCGTGCAACGAGGAGAAGTACATCACCCACTTCCCCGAGACTCGCGAGATCTGGTCCTACGGGTCGGGCTACGGCGGCAACGCCCTGCTCGGCAAGAAGTGCTACGCGCTGCGCATCGCCTCGGTCCTCGCCCGGGACGAGGGCTGGCTCGCCGAGCACATGCTCATCCTGAAGATCACCGGGCCGGACGGGCGGGTGTACCACCTCACCGCCGCGTTCCCGAGCGCCTGCGGCAAGACCAACCTCGCCATGCTGCGCCCCACGATCCCCGGCTGGAAGGTCGAGACGGTGGGCGACGACATCGCGTGGATGCGCCAGGGCGAGGACGGCCGCCTGTACGCCATCAACCCCGAGGCCGGCTTCTTCGGGGTCGCCCCCGGCACCTCGCTGGACACCAACCCGACGGCGCTCGAGGCGCTCGACCACGACACGATCTTCACCAACGTCGCGCTGACCGACGACGGCGACGTGTGGTGGGAGGGCATGACCAAGGAGCCGCCGGCGCACCTCATCGACTGGCGGGGCAACGACTGGACGCCGGAGTCCGGCGTGCCGTCCTCCCACCCCAACAGCCGGTTCACCGTGCGGGCCGACCAGGCGGCGTCCATCTCCCCCGAGTGGGAGGACCCGACCGGCGTGCCGATCGACGTCATCCTGTTCGGTGGCCGCCGCGCCTCCAACGTGCCCCTGATCAGCGAGTCCTACGACTGGAACCACGGCGTGTTCGTGGGCGCCACCGTCTCCTCCGAGCAGACCGCCGCGGCGGAGGGCGCCGTCGGTTCGCTGCGCCGCGACCCGTTCGCGATGCTGCCCTTCTGCGGCTACAACATGGCGGACTACTGGGCGCACTGGTTCCGCGTCGGCGAGAAGCTCGGCGACAAGGCCCCGCACATCTTCCAGGTCAACTGGTTCCGCAAGGACTCCGAGGGCAACTGGCTGTGGCCCGGGTTCGGGGACAACGCCCGCGCGATCGAGTGGGCGCTGCGCCGCATCAACGGCGAGGTGGAGGCCGTGGACGCCATCTCCGGCCGCATCCCCGTGGAGGGCGACCTCAACACCGAGGGCCTCGACCTGCCCGAGGGCACCTACGAGAAGCTCTTCGCCCTCGACCCCGAGGCCTGGAGCGTCGAGGCCGACCTGACCGAGGAGTACTTCGCGAAGTTCGGTGACAAGGTCCCCGCCGAGCTGCACACCCAGCTCGAGCAGCTCCGCGCCCGCATCGCGGCGGCCCGCGAGGCCTGATCCTCTCAGCGCGCGAAGGCCCGGCGGCATCCCCGCCGGGCCTTCGCGCGTCTCGCCCACCGGTGAACGCGCCGAGGCCGTCACCCCTCACCGTTAGGCTCACAACGTGAAGATCCTCCTCCTCGGATCGGGTGGGCGCGAGCACGCCATCGCCCGTGCCCTCGTCGCCGATCCCGCCGTCGACGGCCTCGTCGTCGCCCCCGGCAACCCGGGGACGGCGCGGATCGCCCGCAATGTGACGGTCGACATCACGGATCCCGCCGCCGTCGCCGGCCTCGCGCTGGCCGAGACCGTGGACCTCGTGGTGGTCGGCCCTGAGGCGCCCCTCGTCGCGGGGGTCGCGGACGCGGTCCGGGCGGCCGGCATCCACGTGTTCGGCCCCTCCGCCGCCGCCGCACGCCTCGAGGGCTCCAAGGCCTTCGCCAAGGAGATCATGGCCGCGGCCGGCGTCCCCACCGCCATGGCGCGGGTGTGCACCACCCTCGACGAGGTGCGTGACGCGCTGGAGTCCTTCGGCGCCCCGCACGTCGTGAAGGACGACGGGCTGGCGGCGGGGAAGGGCGTCATCGTCACGGACGACTTCGCCGAGGCCCTCGCCCACGCGGACCGCTGCCTGGACCGGCCGGACGAGCCGCGCGTCGTCGTCGAGGACCACCTCGACGGCCCGGAGGTCTCCCTGTTCTGCCTGTGCGACGGCGAGGACGTGGTCGCGCTCGCTCCCGCCCAGGACTTCAAGCGTGCCCTCGACGGCGGTCAGGGCCCCAACACCGGGGGAATGGGCGCCTACTCGCCCCTGCCGTGGGCCGAGCCCGGCCTGACCGAGGAGGTGCTGGAGCGGGTCGCCCGCCCGGTGGTGCGGGAGATGGCAGCGCGCGGCACGCCGTTCGTGGGCGTGCTGTACTGCGGCCTCGCCCTGACCTCGCGAGGGTTGCGCGTGGTGGAGTTCAACGTGCGCTTTGGTGACCCGGAGACCCAGGTGGTGCTCGCCCGGCTCCAGACCCCGCTCGCCGGGCTCCTCGACGCCGCTGCCCGCGGCGCGCTCGCCACGGCGGAGGAGCCGCGCTGGTCGCACGGCGCGGCGGTCACCGTGGTGCTCGCCTCCGAGGGGTACCCCGGCCCGGTGTCGGACGGCCGCGAGATCAGCGGCGTGGCGGAGGCGGAGTCGCTCGACGGCGTCCACGTGATCCACGCGGGCACCCGGATGGACGACGACGGCCGGTTGGTCAGCGCCGGGGGGCGCGTGCTCTGCGTGGTGGGCGAGGGCGACGACGTCCCGCAGGCCCGGGAGCGCGCCTACCGCGGGGTGGGGGCCATCCATTGCGAGGGCGCGCATCATCGTCATGACATAGCCTCTGGTATCGGGGACTGAACGGAATCATCGGTGATCAGGGGATCGCGCACGCGCGCGCGGAGGGATGAGGAGGGTCGCGATGTACGACCTTGACGGCTGGGCGCACGTCTCGTCCGGCAAGGTCCGTGACCTCTACGCACCCCAGGACCCGTCCGCCCACGCGAGTGGGGACGTCCTCCTCGTCGTTGCCTCTGATCGCATCTCCGCCTTCGACCACGTCCTGCCGACCCGGATCCCCGACAAGGGCAAGATCCTCTCCCAGCTGAGCCTCTGGTGGTTCGAGCAGCTGGGTGACGTGGTGCCCAACCACGTGGTGAGCCTGGACGTGCCGGAGGAGGTGCACGGGCGGGCGATGATCTGCCGGCGCCTGAACATGATCCACGTGGAGTGCGTGGCCCGCGGCTACCTCTCCGGGTCCGCCCTCAGCGAGTACCGCGCCACCGGGGGGATCTGCGGCATCACCCTCCCCGAGGGGCTGCGGGAGGGGGACGAGCTCGCGGAGCCCATCTTCACGCCCGCGGCCAAGGCCGAGCTCGGCTCCCACGACGAGAACATCACGTTCGAGGAGATGCGGCGCCGGGAGGGCTCGCTGGCCCCCCAGCTGCGGTCCCTCACCCTGGAGCTCTACGGCCGGGCGCGTCGGATCGCCGCGGCCCAGGGGCTGATCCTCGCGGACACCAAGTTCGAGTTCGGCACCACCCCGGACGGCAGCCTCACGCGTGGGCCGGTGCTCGCGGACGAGGTGCTCACCTCGGACTCCTCCCGCTTCTGGGACGCGTCGGACTGGGAGCCGGGACGGCCGCAGTACAGCTTCGACAAGCAGTTCGTCCGCGACTGGCTGCTCTCGCCCGCCTCCGGCTGGGACCGCCACTCCGACGACCCACCGCCCGCGCTGCCTGACGAGATCGTCGAACGGACCCGGGACCGGTACCTCGAGGCGTTCCGCCGGCTCACCGGCTCGGAGCCCGTGCTGTGACAGGCTGCGGCCGGCCCGACTGACCGCATGGTGGCCGGGAGCCCGGCGGCCACGGTGGCCCGCACTACATTGGGGGCATCGCGAACCGGGAGGTCACTGTGGGACGAATCATCGTCGACGTCATGCCGAAGCCCGAACTCCTCGACCCGCAGGGCAAGGCCGTGGCCGGCGCCCTCCCACGCCTGGGCTTCGAGCAGTTCACCGCGGTGCGCCAGGGCAAGCGCTTCGAGCTGAGCGTCGAGGGCGACGTGACCGAGGAGCACCTCGCGGCCGCCCGTGAGGCCGCTGACCGGCTGCTGTCCAACCCGATCATCGAGGACGTGGTGCGCGTGGCGGAGGCGGAGGCGTGAGGGACGCCCGGATCGGCATCGTCACCTTCCCCGGCTCGCTGGACGACCGGGACGCCGCCCGCGCGGTCCGCCTCGCCGGGGCGACGGCGGTGCCGCTGTGGCACGCCGACGCCGACCTGCAGGGCGTGGACGCCGTCGTCCTGCCCGGCGGGTTCTCCTACGGCGACTACCTCCGGTGCGGTGCCATCGCCCGGTTCGCCCCGGTCATGGAGCGACTGGTGGACGCCGCGAACGGGGGGATGCCGGTACTCGGGATCTGCAACGGCTTCCAGGTGCTGTGCGAGAGCCACCTGCTCCCCGGCGCGCTGATCCGCAACGACCACCAGCTCTTCATCTGCCGCGACCAGGAGCTGCGGGTGGAGAACGCCTCCACCGCCTGGACGAACGCCTACCACACCGGGCAGGTCATCACGATCCCGCTGAAGAACGGCGAGGGCGGCTTCATCGCCGACGACGCCACGCTCGACGAGCTTGAGGGCGAGGGCCGGGTGGTGGTCCGGTACGAGGGGCTCAACCCGAACGGGTCCGCCCGCGACATCGCGGGGATCAGCAACCGGGCCGGCAACGTCGTCGGCCTGATGCCGCACCCCGAGCACGCCGTCGAGGCGGGCTACGGGCCGGACGGACCGCTGGGCCCGCACACCGGCACCGACGGCGCGGGGTTCTTCACCTCCGTCCTCACCCACCTCATGGCGGGCGTCTAGCCGTCCGGGTGCCGACCCGTCGCTCCCGGCGAGAGGCAGCTTGTTTGCCGGTGCTTTGCCAGGGACGCGGCTGCATGCAGGGTGAACGCCGGGTTACCACGGCGCGGTCACGAATGGGCAGAAATGCCCTCCAGAGGTGCGCGGGCTGTGCATAACGCTCCTCGTGGCGGTTGTCAAGCGAGTCCGCGGCGAATCGACGAGACGGGCGCGGGCGGGGCCACTGATCGAGTATTCGTTGTGATTGCAACGATCCCGATGTCGGACCGCACCCGTCCACCGCGTGTCCACAGCGCGAACCGCGGATTCACACCACCGTCCACAGGGGTGTGGACAGCACCTGTGGAAAACCGCCCCGAGCGCCGATTCCAAGGAAAACAGCAGGTGAACGGGGTCACACGGCCGGCGCAGCCACCGACCGTGTCCCCCATATGTTGGTCACGAGGAATTCGCAGCCGGGTCGAGCACGTGACCGGTCAGATGGACCTTCCCGGAGCGCGCCGAGACCACCCGCCACGCGGTGCCACCCGGGACGTCACCGAATTCGAGCACCACGCGGGTGGGCAGCACCACGGGCTTCCCGAACTCCACCGCCCAGTCCAGTGCCCCGCCCCGCGGGACGGGTACCTCGGCCAGCGCACGGGCCGCGGTGTACATGCCGTGCGCGATCGGCCGGGGAAAGCCGAAGGCCTTCGCCCCGAGGAGCGAGGTGTGGATCGGGTTGCGGTCGCCGGAGACCTCCGCGTACCGCCGGCCCGTGTCCGCCGGCAGGCTCCACACGTGGCGGCCGGGACCGGGTTCTGCAGCAGATTCGGCACGCTCGCGGACGTCGGGCCCGGCAGCAGCCTCTCCCTCGGCCGCCACGCCCTCGGCAGCGCCTCCACCTCCGGCAGCGTCCACGCCCTTGGAGAGGTAGGTGGACACGCCGGCCCAGGCGACGTCGTCGCCCACCGACGCGGTCAGGTGGATGTCCACGGTGGTGCCGCGGCGGTGGGGGCGCAGCCCGTCGGCCCAGGCGGTGAAGGTCAGTTCCTCGTCGAGGTGCAACGCCCTGGCCTGGGTCACGCGGTTCGCCACGTGGACCAGACCGAGCAGGGGGAGCGGGAAGTCATCCCGGGTCAGGAGTGCCATCGAGAGCGGGAAGCCGAGGACGTGCACGAACCCGGCCGGCAGCTCGTCGGTGCCGGGTGCGCCGATGAGGTGCTGGTAGTCCGCGAGCCGCTGGGCCTCCGCCCGCACGGGGCCGTGGCGCAGGGCGATCTCCGGCAGGCCCGGCCGGCCCCGCCGCAGCCGGGCACGGGCCGCCCCGGCCACCGCTCGCCGGTACGACTCACCCATGCCGGGAACGGTGCCCACCACCTCCTCCCGGTACCCCTCGGGCGGTCCTGACGCGGGAACCGGCGCCGTCACTGGCCGACCCAGTTCTGGCCGCAGACCCGCAGGACCTCGCCATTGATCCCCCCGGCGGCGGGCGAGGCGAGGAACGCGATCGCCTCGGCGACGTCCACGGGCAGACCACCCTGCTGGAGCGAGTTCAGCCGACGGGCCACCTCGCGGGTCGCGAACGGGATGCGCGCGGTCATCTCGGTCTCGATGAAGCCGGGGGCCACCGCGTTGGCGGTCCCGCCGACCTCGGCGAGCACCGGGGCAAGCGCCCGCGTCATCCCGATCATCCCGGCCTTGGCGGCGCCGTAGTTGGTCTGGCCGCGGTTGCCGGCGATGCCGGAGGTGGAGGCGAGCCCGATGAGCCGCGGGGAGCGGCCGAGCGCACCCTCGTGGGCGAGTTCCACGAACGTCTCGTTCATCCGCAGCGGCGCCTCGATGTTGACCGCGAGGAGGTCCGTCCACTGCTCGGGCTTCATGTTGGCGAGCAGCTTGTCCCGCAGGATGCCGGCGTTGTGCACCACGATGTCCAGGCCGCCGTGGCGCTCCTGGGCGTGCCGGGCGATGCGTTCGGCAGCGTCTGGCGCGGTGACGTCGAGCTGGAGGGCGGTGCCCCGCACCTCGTTCATCACGGTGGCGAGCGAGTCTCCCGACGCCGGGACGTCCACGCCGACGACGCGGGCGCCGTCGCGCGCCAGCGTCCGGGCGATCTCCACCCCGATGCCGCGCGCGGCGCCCGTCACCACGGCCACCTTCCCCTCCAGCGGCCGCTCCCAGGACGGGTTGTCGGCGCCGGGGCCACTCACGTGCAGGAACTGGCCGTCCACGAACGCCGACTTCGCCGAGAGGAGGAAGCGCAGCGCGCCGAGCGCACTCGGGGCGGTGGCGTCCACGCCGTCGCCCAGGACGACGCCGTTGCCGGTGGCGCCGGCACGAAGTTCCTTCGCGAGCGAACGCAGGAAGCCGTCGACGCCCTGCCGGGCGGCGGCCTCGGCCGGGTCGAGGTCCGCGCCCGCGGCGCGGGAGACCGTGACCACCCGCCCCGAGCGGGCGAGCCGGCGCAGCGTGGTGCCGAGGGCGAGCACCGGCGTCACCAGGTCGCCCGGGTGGGTGATGCCGGTGAGGACCACGACGACGGCGCCCCACCGCTGCTCCTCCGGCAGGTGGGTGTCACGGCGCACGTCGAGGTCCCAGGGGAGCAGGGCGGCGGCGATGGCGTCGGCGTCGAGGCGGGAGGCGTCGTCGGACAGGATGAGCACCGGACCGGTGGTCAACGGCTGGTTCGGGGCGTGGCGGCGCAGGCGGACCGGCTTGGGCAGGCCGAGCTTCTTCGCCAGCGTGGCCCCGAGGGGAGAGTTGACGAGGTCGATGTAGGAGTCGCTCACTTCGCCTCCAGGATCATGGCGGTGGCCTGGCCGCCGGCGGCGCAGACTGAGATGAGGCCGAGGGCCGGGCCCTCGCGGTGGTGGGACTCGCCCCGCTCGGCGAGCAGCTTGGCCAGCGTGGCCACGATGCGCCCACCGGTCGCGGCGAACGGGTGGCCCGCGGCGAGGGAGGAGCCCGTCACGTTGAGGCGGTCCGGGTCCACCTGGCCGACCGCGGACGTGCGGCCGAGGCGGGACCGGGCGAAGTCGTCGTCGGCCAACGCCGCCACGGTGGCCAGCACGGTCGCGGCGAAGGCCTCGTGGATCTCGATGAAGTCGAAGTCGTCGAGGGTGAGGCCGTTGCGCGCGAGCAGCCGCGGGATCGCCCGGGCGCCGCCCATGAGGAGGCCCTCCTTGCCGGAGGGGAAGTCGACAGCGGCGGTGACAGCATCGACGACGCTCGCCAGCGGGGCGAACCCGCGCGCATCCGCCCACTCCTCGGAGGACAGGAGCACGGCGGAGGCGCCGTCGGAGAGCGGGGTGGAGTTGCCGGCGGTCATGGTGGCGGGCGCCGAGAGGTGCTTGCCGAACACCGGCTTCAGGCCGCCGAGCTTCTCGAGCGAGGTGTCGGGGCGGAGGGCCTCGTCGCGGGTGAGGCGGCGGTAGGGGGTCATGAGGTCGTCGAAGAAACCGCGCTCGTAGGCAGCCGCCAGCTTCTGGTGCGAGGCCAGTGCGTAGGCGTCCTGGGCCTCGCGGGTGATGCCCCACTCCGCGGTGGTGAGGGCCTGGTGCTCGCCCATGGAGAGTCCGGTGCGGGGCTCGGCGACGTCCGGTGCCACGGGCACCAGGTGGGCCGGGCGCAGCCGCGCCATGTACTTCAGCTTCTCCATGGGGGTCTTCGCGCGGTTCAGGTCGAGGAGGTTCCGGCGGAACTGCTCGGAGACCACGATCGGAGCGTCCGAGGCGGAGTCCGCGCCGGCCCCGATGCCCACCTCGGCCTGGCCGAGCGCGATCTTGTTGGAGATGCCGAGGATCGCCTCGAGGCCGGTGGCGCAGGCGCGCTGCACGTCGTGGGCGGGGGTGTGCGGGTCGAGCGCGGAGCCGAGGACGGCCTCGCGCGTCAGCCCGTGGTCCCGGGCGTGCTTCAGGACGGCGCCGGCGGCGACGTCGTCGAGCCGCTCGCCCGCGAGGCCGTAGCGGGCGGCGAGGCCGTCGAGGGTGGCGGTGAGCATGTCCGCATTGGAGGCGTGACGGTAGGCGCTTCCCACCTTGGCGAACGGGATGCGGTTGGCGCCGACGACGACGGCGCGGCGGGGGATGGGGGGCACGTGGTCTCCTTGTGGGTCCGGATCTTGCCCGATTGCGGTACCAGGAGTACCTGATACTCTCGGTTGCATGAACTCCATCACAGAGCATGGCGGCGCTCCCGTCAACTCGAACGGCGGATTCGGGCCGGGCGCAGGCCTCGGCACCGAGTCCGCGGTCGACGGGCGCGCCACCCGCTGGACGGAGCACCGCTCCGCCCGGCGGCTCGAGATGGTGCGCGAGGTCCGGCGCGTGGTGCACGAGCGGGGACCGGACATCTCGATGGAGGAGATCGCCGGCGCGCTCGGTACGTCCAAGTCCATCCTGTACCGGTACTTCCGGGACAAGACCGCCCTCCAGGTGGCCGTCGGCGAGTACATCCTCGGCCGCGCCCGCGTCCGGCTGGCCGAGGCCGCGACCTCCACCCGTGACCCGCGCCGCGCCGTCGAGGCCATGGTCACCACCTACCTCGAGACCGTGGACCGATCGCGCAACGTGTTCCTGTTCGTGAACCGGCCTCAGCAGGCGGCCTCCGAGGGCAACCTGCGGGTCTTCGTCTCCCAGGTCGAGGACCTCGTCGCCTCGCAGATCTCCCGGCTGGTGGAGGACGAGGCCGTCCCCAGCCACCGCGTGCGGGTGTGGGCGGCCGGCGTCGTCGGCATGGGCCGCGCGGCGGCGGAGGAGTGGGTCGCCACCCCGGCCGACGCACGCCTCAGCAGGGAGGACCTCGGCCGCGACCTCGCCGTCATGCTCTGGGACGGCGCCCACGCCCTGTTCAGCAGCACGTCCAGCACCCCCAGCCGTCCGTCCGCGAAGGAGGAGGAATGACCACCACCCATCCCCAGGAGAGCCGCACCGATCGTGTGGCCCCGTCCGCCACCACACCGAGCTCGACCGGCTCGATCGACGTCGCCTCCCTCCCCAGCCCGGGCATCGAGCAGCAGGTGCCGGAGGGGGAGCGGATCGACGTCGGACAGCTCGGCGACGTTCTCGACGGCCGGTGGAAGGACGTCCGGCGGGACGTCCGGGCGCTCGCGGCGAACCCCGACCTCGTGAAGGTCGAGGGCCTGCCGAAGGAGGAGCACCGCGAGCGCGTGCTCGGCCAGCTGCACCAGCTCGCCGAGCTCGGCGTCCCGACCCGCGGCTTCCCGGACTACGTGGGCGGCTCGGAGAACCCGGGGGCGTACATCGCCGGCTTCGAGGAGCTGGTGCTCCTCGACCCGTCCCTCCAGATCAAGGCCGGGGTGCAGTGGGGGCTGTTCGCCTCGGCCATCTACCAGCTCGGCACCCGGGAGCACCACGAGAAGTGGCTGCCGGACGCCCTGTCCATGAAACTGCCGGGCTGCTTCGCCATGACCGAGATCGGGCACGGCTCCAACGTGGCCGGCGTGCTCACCACCGCCACCTACGACCCGGAGTCCGAGGAGTTCGAGATCGACACCCCGGTGCGGGCCGCGTGGAAGGAGTACATCGGCAACTCCGCGCTGCACGGCCTGGCCGCGGTGGTGTTCGCCCAGCTCATCACGAAGGGCGTGAACCACGGCGTGCACGCCTTCTTCGTCCCCATCCGGGAGGAGGACGGGGCGGGGGGAACCCGGTGGCTGAAGGGCATCACCATCGAGGACGACGGGCTCAAGGGCGGGCTGAACGGCATCGACAACGGCCGGATCCGCTTCGACCACGTGCGCGTCCCGCGCGAGAACCTGCTGAACCGGTACGGCTCGGTGGCGCCGGACGGCACGTACTCCTCCCCGATCGACTCGCCCGGCCGGCGCTTCTTCACGATGCTCTCCACCCTCGTGCAGGGCCGCGTCTCCCTCTCGGGCGCCGCTGTGATCACCGCCAAGGTCGGGCTGGCGACGGCGATCCGCTACGGCACCGAGCGGCGCCAGTTCACGGGGGCGGACGAGCACCAGGAAGTGGTGCTCATGGACTACCAGCGGCACCAGCGCCGGCTGCTGCCACTGCTCGCGCGCACCTACGCCGCGAACTTCGCGCAGGCGGAACTGCTCGACCGCTTCGACGACGTGTTCTCCGGCCGCCACGACACGGACGAGGACCGCCAGGACCTCGAGACCCAGGCGGCGGCGGCGAAGGTGGTGAACACCTGGCTGGCCCTGGAGGCGCTCCAGGAGTCGCGGGAGGCGTGCGGCGGCGCCGGGTACATCGCCGAGAACCGGATCGTGGGCCTGCGGCAGGACCTCGACGTGTACGTCACCTTCGAGGGGGACAACAACGTCCTGCTCCAGCTCGTCGGCAAGCGCCTCATCACCGACTACGGCCGCTCCATGGCCAAGATCGACGTGGCGGGCAAGGCCCGCTGGGTGGCGGAGCGTGCCGCGGACATGACCCTGCACCGGACCCCGCTGCGCCGGGCCGCCCAGTCGATCCGTGACACCGGTTCCATGGCCCGCTCCGCCGGTCACCTCCGCGAGGAGGACACCCAGCGGGAGCTGCTCGAGGACCGCGTGGAGGCGATGGTCGAGGAGGTGGCGCTCGCACTGCGCGAGGCTCGCAGGGCTCCCGCCGAGCGAGCCGCTGCCATCTTCAACGCGAACCAGGACGCCCTCATCGAGGCGGCCCGGGCGCACGCGGAGCTGCTGCAGTGGGAGGCGTTCACAGCGGCGCTGGGCCGGGTGAGGGACGAGCCGACCCGCCGGGTTCTCACCCGGCTGCGCGACCTGTTCGGGCTCACGCTCATCGAGAAGAACCTCGCGTGGTACCTGATGCACGGGCGGCTCTCCTCGCAGCGGGCGCAGGCCGTGACCAGCTACGTCAACCGGTTGCTCGTGCGGCTGCGGCCCCACGCCCGCGACCTCGTGGATGCCTTCGGGCTCGGGGACGACCAGGTGCGGGCGGCGATCGCGACCGGTGCCGAGGCCGCCCGGCAGCACGAGGCCCGGGAGTACGAGCGCAGCCAGCGCGCCTCCGGCAAGGAGCCCATCAACGAGAAGGTCCTCCACGAGGGCCAGAAGCGGGCCGGCCTGGCACGCACCTGACCCGGGCACCGAGCGGGCACTGACCGGAGCGGTCAGTGCCCGCTGGTCACGTGTCGGACGCCCGGGAGACGGTGCCGCCGGCCTCGCTACGATCGGGGCCGTACCGCCACCAAACCCTCGGGGGACGCATGACGACGACGCCGGACACCGTGGAGAATGCCGCTTCCACCCCGGAGGTCGAGCTCCCCTACCGTGACCTGGGCCTGAAGGACAACGAGTACGACGAGATCGTCTCCCTCCTCGGGCGGCGCCCCACCGCGGCGGAACTCGCGATGTACTCCGTGATGTGGTCCGAGCACTGCTCGTACAAGTCCTCCAAGATCCACCTCAAGCAGTTCGGCCAGAAGACCACCCGGGCGATGCGGGAGCACCTGCTCGTGGGCATGGGGGAGAACGCCGGAGTCGTCGACATCGGGGACGGCTGGGCGGTGACCTTCAAGGTCGAGTCCCACAACCACCCGAGCTTCGTGGAGCCCTACCAGGGCGCGGCCACCGGGGTCGGCGGGATCGTGCGCGACATCATCTCCATGGGTGCCCGCCCGGTCGCGGTGATGGACCAGCTCCGCTTCGGCGCGATCGACCACCCGGACACCGCGCGCGTGGTCCACGGCGTCGTGGGCGGCGTGGGCGGCTACGGCAACTGCCTCGGACTGCCCAACATCGGCGGCGAGACCGAGTTCGACCCCTCCTACCAGTCCAACCCCCTCGTCAACGCGCTGTGCCTCGGCGTGCTCCGGCACGACCAGATCCACCTCGCCAAGGGCTCCGGCGCCGGCAACAAGGTGGTGCTCTTCGGCGCGCGCACCGGCGGGGACGGGATCGGCGGTGCCTCGATCCTCGCCTCCGAGACCTTCGAGGAGGGCGGCCCCACCAAGCGTCCCTCCGTGCAGGTGGGCGACCCCTTCATGGAGAAGGTGCTCATCGAGTGCTGCCTCGAGCTGTTCGCCGCGGACGTGGTGGAGGGCATCCAGGACCTCGGCGCGGCGGGCATCTCCTGCGCGACCTCCGAACTCGCCTCCAACGGCGGCTGCGGCATGCACGTGGACCTCGAGAAGGTGCTGTTGCGTGACTCCTCGCTCACCGCGGGCGAGATCCTCATGAGCGAGTCCCAGGAACGCATGATGGCAGTGGTCACACCGGAGAAGCTCGACCGCTTCCTGGACATCTGCCTCAAGTGGGACGTCGAGACCGCCGTGATCGGCGAGGTCGACGACTCCCGCCGCCTCACCATCGACCACCACGGCCACCGCATCGTCGACGTCGACCCGGACACGGTCGCCGTCGGCCCCACCTACGACCGCCCCCACGCCCGGCCGGCGTGGCAGGACGCCCTGAACGCCGACGCCGCCGAACGGCTGCCGCGCCCCACCTCGCCGGACGAGCTGCGCGAGCAGGTGCTCGCCGTCGTCACCTCGCCGAACATGGCGTCGAAGTCGTGGGTCACCGACCAGTACGACCGCTACGTCCAGGGCAACACCGCCCTCGCCCAGCCCGACGACGCCGGCGTGGTCCGCGTCGACGAGCTCACCGGGCTCGGGGTCGCCCTCGCGACCGACGCGAACGGGCGGTTCGCGAAGCTCGACCCGTACGCCGGGGCGCAGCTCGCGCTCGCCGAGGCGTACCGCAACGTCTCGACCGTGGGTGCGCGCCCGCTCGCCGTCACCGACTGCCTGAACTTCGGCTCGCCGGAGGACCCGGACGCCATGTGGCAGCTCGTCCAGGCGATCTCCGGGATGGCGGACGGCTGCCAGGAGCTGGAGATCCCCGTCACCGGCGGGAACGTGTCCCTGTACAACTCCACGGGCGAGCCGGGACTCATCGACTCCTCGATCAACCCCACCCCCGTGGCGGGCGTGCTCGGCGTGATGGACGACGTCTCGCGCGTCATCCCCTCCGGGTGGCACGAGGAGGGCAAGGCCGTCTACCTGCTGGGACGCACCTTCTGCGAGGTCTCCGGCTCCGTGTGGGCGGACGTGGTGCACGGTCACCTCGGCGGACTGCCGCCGCGCGTCGACTTCGACGCTGAGCGCGACCTCTCGCGGGTGCTCGTCGACGCCGTCACTCAGGGCCTGTCCCGCGCCTCCCACGACCTGGCCGCGGGTGGCCTCATCCAGTCGCTGGTCGACAGTGCGGTGCGCTTCGGCGTGGGCGCCGAGATCGACCTGTCGGAGCAGTGCGAACGCGACGACGTCGATCTCGCCACCGCGCTGTTCTCCGAGTCGGGGGCGCGTGCCCTGATCGCGGTCGACGAACGCGACGTCCTCGGTCTCGAGGGCCTGGCCGCGAAGCACGATGTCCTGGCGCTGCGCATCGGCACGACCGGTGGCGACGCCCTGAGCATCCACGGGGTCGGTGACCTCGATCTCGTGGGACTCAAGTCCGCCAGCGAGGCGACGCTGCGGCAGTACTTCTAGACGCCGAACCCACTCCCCATCTTCTGAGGAACCCCATGAGCAACAGCTACATCGACTCCGTCTACGAGCAGGTCCTGACCAGGAACCCCGGCGAGAAGGAGTTCCACCAGGCGGTGCACGAGGTGCTCGAATCGCTCGAGCCCGTCGTCGAGCGCCACCCCGAGTACGAGGAGGTCGCCCTCCTCGAGCGGCTCGTCGAGCCCGAACGCCAGGTCATCTTCCGCGTGCCGTGGGTGGACGACCGTGGCCGGGTGCAGATCAACCGTGCCTACCGGGTGCAGTTCAACTCAGCCCTCGGCCCCTACAAGGGCGGCCTCCGGTTCCACCCCTCGGTGAACCGCGGCATCATCAAGTTCCTCGGGTTCGAGCAGATCTTCAAGAACGCCCTGACCGGGCTCGGGATCGGCGGCGGCAAGGGCGGCTCCGACTTCGACCCGCACGGGAAGTCCGACAACGAGGTCATGCGGTTCTGCCAGTCCTTCATGACCGAGCTCTCCCGTCACATCGGGGAGAGCACGGACGTCCCCGCCGGTGACATCGGCGTGGGCGGCCGCGAGATCGGGTACATGTTCGGGCAGTACAAGAGGCTCGCCAACGCCTACGAGGCCGGCGTTCTCACCGGCAAGGGCGTGGGCTGGGGCGGATCGCTCGCGCGCACCGAGGCCACCGGCTACGGGCTCGTCATGTTCACCGAGCGCATGCTCACCACCAGGCAGCAGAGCTTCGACGGCCAGCGCGTGGTGGTCTCCGGGTCCGGCAACGTCGCGATCTACGCCATCCAGAAGGCCCAGGAACTGGGCGCCACCGTGGTGGCCTGCTCGGACTCCGCCGGGTACGTGGTGGACGAGGACGGCCTCGACCTCGACCTGATCCGCGAGATCAAGGAGCTGCGCCGCGGGCGCATCAGCGAGTACGCCTCCGCAAAGCCCTCGGCGCGCTACGTGGTGGGCGGCTCGATCTGGGACGTGCCCTGCACGGTGGCGCTGCCGTCGGCCACGCAGAACGAGCTGAACCTGCTGGACGCGAAGACCCTGGTCAAGAACGGCGTGGTGGCCGTGGCCGAGGGGGCCAACATGCCCACCGAGCCCGACGCGACCGACTTCCTGAAGGAGAACGGCGTGCTGTTCGGCCCCGGCAAGGCCGCCAACGCCGGCGGCGTGGCCACCTCCGCCCTCGAAATGCAGCAGAACGCCCGCCGTGACCAGTGGACGTTCGACCACACCGCGGAGCGCCTCCAGCAGATCATGGACTCGATCCACGACCGCTGCGCCGAGACCGCGGACGACTACGACCACCCCGGGGACTACGTCTTCGGCGCCAACGTCGCCGGCTTCACCCAGGTGGCTGACGCCATGCTCGCGCAGGGGATCATCTAGGAACGACGCCGCAACACGGCCGTGGCCGGCGAGGGCCCCGTCCACCACCCGGTGGGCGGGGCCCTCCCGCGTCCCCGGGCGATAATGGGTCCCATGCGAGCACGAATCGATCCCGTCCGGGGCCGTGCCGCGCTGACCGCGGCGCTCGGCCCGGAGCCCGCCCGCCAGGACCAGCTCACCGCCGTCCGGTGGACCCTCGGCCTCCTCGCGGACCACCGCCCCGGCCGGAGCGTCGAGGTGCGCGTCCCGCCCGCCGGCGCCGTCCAGGCGATCGACGGCGGCCCCACCCACCGCCGCGGCACCCCGCCGAACGTCGTCGAGATGGCGCCCGAGGTGTGGCTCGAACTGGCCGCCGGTAGGCTGGCGTGGCCCGACGCAGTCGCCCGGGGCCTCGTCTCCGCGTCCGGTACGCGCGCCGACCTCAGCGACTGCCTCCCCCTGAGGATCGAGGACGAGTGACCGACCAGCCCGACGCCGTCGCCGCCGCTGCATCGGACGCCACCGCGTCTCCACCTGCCGCGCCTCCGCCCACCACTGACGCCCCCATCGAGGTCCTCCACCGGCGGGCGCCGCGCTACGGGCGCTTCGTGCTCACCGGCCTGCTGCTCGGAGGCGTCGCCTCCTTCGCCATCGCGATCGCCACGCGGGGCTGGAGCGCCCTGACCACGTCGAACACGTTCTGGCTCCTCCTCATGGTCCTCGGCGTCCTCGGCATGCTGCTCGGGGCGCTCGTCGCCTACCTGGTCGACCGCCGTTCCATCGCCGCCATCGAGGCCGAGGCCGCCGCCGCGCGCGCGGAGGCGGCCACTCCGCGGGTGACCGCCCCGGAGACGACCACCCCGGAGGCCGCCTCGTGACCCAGCGCCACCTGAACGCCGCCGTCGTCCCCGACGACCTTCTCGTGCCCCTCCGCGAGCTCCGTGCCGAACTCGAGATCCCCGAGGGCTTCTCCCCCCAGGCGGAGGCCGACGCCGCGGCGGCCGCCCGCCGTCCCCAACCCGGCGAGGACCGCACGGCCATCCCGTTCATCACCATCGATCCGCCCGGTTCCATGGACCTCGACCAGGCCGTCCACCTCGAGGCCCGCGGCACCGGCACGCGCGTGCGGTACGCGATCGCCGCCGTCGGGCGGCTCGTGGAGCCCGGCAGCGCCCTGGACGCCGAGATCCGGGCCCGCGGCGTCACCGTGTACGGCCCCGGCCACTCCTTCCCGCTCCACCCGCGCGTCCTCTCCGCCGACGCCGCCTCCCTCCTGCCCGGCGCGGTGCGCTCCGCCTACGTGTGGACCATCGACCTCGACGACGCCGGCGCGCCCGTGGCCGCGCGCGTCGAGCTGGCGCGGGTGCGGTCGGTCGCACGCTTCACCTACGCCGAGGTCCAGGCCGCCCTCGACGCCGGCACCGATCTCCCCGGCGCGCCGGCCGACTTCCCGCAGCTGTTCGAGCGGGTGGGGCTTGCTCGGCAGGGAATCGAACGTCAACGTGGAGGGGTGTCCCTCGACATCCCCGAGCAGATCGTGGAGAGGGACGAGTCCGGCGGCTACCGGCTCGACTTCCGCGCCACCCTGCCCGCCGAGGGCTACAACGCCCAGATCTCCCTGCTCACCGGCATGGAGGCCGCCCGCCTCATGCGGGAGGCGGGCATCGGCGTGTTCCGCACCCTCCCGGACGCCCAGGACCGGGACGTGAAGCGGCTGCGCCGGTGCGCGCGCGCCCTCGAGCTCACCTGGCCGGGTTCGATGGGCTACCCGGACTTCGTGCGCTCCCTCGACTCCGCCCTCCCCACGCACGCCGCGTTCCTCGATCAGGCCACCACCCTCTTCCGCGGCGCCGGCTACGAGGTGTTCGACGGCGCAGCGCCGGACGCACCCCTCCCGCACGGCGCGATCGCCGCGGAGTACGCCCACGTCACCGCGCCGCTGCGCCGGCTCGTGGACCGGTTCGGCCTGGAGATCTGCCTCGCCCACAGCCAGGGCACGGAGGTCCCGGAGCACGTCCGCGCAGCCCTGCCCACTCTGCCGGAGACCATGGCCACGGCCACCCGGCGGGCGAACGCCTACGAGCGCGGCGCCGTCGACGTGATGGAGGCCCTCGTGCTGGCACCGTACGTGGGGCGGGAGTTCGCCGCCGTCGTCGTCGACGTGGATGACCGGCCCCGCAGGAACGGGGGCCAGCGGGGCACGGTCATGGTGGAGGACCCGGCGGTCGAGGCGTGGGTGTACGGCGAGGACCTGCCGATCGGCGAGGAGGTGCGCGTCCGGTTGGTGGAGGCCACCCCGGCCACCCG
>ERZ1645187.1544-NODE-1544-length-21128-cov-6.134675_pt1 | contig 21128 bp, 17 predicted proteins | sample MGYA00575352_ERZ1645187 | MGnify/ENA primary metagenome ERZ1645187 (study PRJEB40837, sample SAMN11349314) | freshwater sediment metagenome | isolation source: river sediment | host: Sediment | place: India: Wazaribad , New Delhi | collected 2017-02-21 ... | reverse complement strand
ACATGGAGGGCAAGATCAACATCGATGATCTGATCACCCACACCATGCCGCTCGATCAGATCAACGCCGCCTTCGACCTGATGCACGCCGGAAAATCCATCCGCTCTGTCGTCAGGTTCTGATCGCCCGGGCGTCGTTGCGCCCGTTTCCTTCGTATGGCCGGGCTCGTCCCGGCCATCGACGCCTTGCCCACATGGCCGGATGGGCTCCGGCCGGGCGCAAACACCGGATTGCCGCGTCGTCTCCGGCGCCTCTATTCGATAACAGCCCCTCCGGGACACTCCATGACCCTCGATATTGTCAGCCAGAACCGTTGCTTTGCCGGCACGCAGTTTGTCTATTCCCACGCCTCGCGCGAGACCGGCACGCCGATGCGCTTTGCCGCCTATGTGCCGGATGCGGCGCGGAACAGTCCGCTGCCGGTCGTCTGGTTCCTCTCGGGCCTCACCTGCACCGAGGAAAATGTGACCGTGAAAGCCGGCGCCCAGCGCGTTGCCTCCCGGCTTGGCCTCATCCTGATCGCGCCCGATACCTCGCCGCGCGGGCCGGATGTACCGGATGATGCGGAGAAGGCCTATGATTTCGGTCTCGGCGCCGGGTTTTATGTCGATGCGACGGTGGAGCCTTTCGCCCGCCACTACCGGATGAAGAGCTATATCGAGACCGAACTGCCGGCGCTGGTGGCGGCGCATCTGCCGGTCGATCTCTCCCGGCAGGGCATCACCGGTCATTCGATGGGCGGGCATGGTGCGCTCACCATCGCGCTGCGCAATCCCGGCCGCTTCCGTTCCGTCTCGGCCTTCGCGCCGATCGTCGCGCCGATGGATTGTCCCTGGGGCCAGAAGGCGTTCACCGGCTATCTCGGGCCGGACCGGGCGGCATGGCGCGCCTACGATGCCTGCGCGCTGATCGCCGATGGCGCGCGCCTGCCCGATGTGCTGGTCGATCAGGGCGAGGCCGATCCGTTCCTCACCACACAGCTGATGCCCGAGCGGCTGGAGGCGGCCTGCCGCGCCGCGCAGATGCCGCTGACGCTGCGCCGCCAGCCGGGCTTTGACCATTCCTATTTCTTCATCGCCAGCGTCATCGAGGATCATCTCGATTGGCATGCCCGGCGGCTCGCCTGAGGCAACTTACGGCGCCTTGGGCGCGGTGCCCTCCGCGCCCTGCGGCAGCAGCATGTCACCCTCGTCCTGGCTCGGCCGGCTCTCGATGTTGCGGCCGGTCACCGCATCGGCAATGGTGAAAATCGCCGGCGGCGCGAGGATCAGCCCGGCGTGGCCGACGCCGGGCACCAGAGACACGGACACATCGCGCCGCGCCTCCGTCATCGTCTTGCGCATCAGCGCGGCATCGAACAGTTCGTCCTCCCCGCCCAGCACCAGCGTGATCGGCCGCATCACGCCGTCGATGCTCGCCCGGTAGTCCGCCGGCATCATCGCTTTGAGCAGGCGATAGCTGTAGGTGCCGGTCAGCGGCGGCTCCACCGGCGCGGCGGGGATGGCGAAGGCAATTGCCGCCAGCGCATTGAACAGCGGGATGCCCGCCCGGTTGAGAAGATCGAGCGCGATCAGCCGCGGCAGGAAGGGCGTCGCCCATCGGTCGGTCTGCCCGGCCGCCATGGTGGGCGAGGAGGGGCCGAGGGCAGGGGCGATCAGCACCAGCCGGTCGATCTCCGCGCCGTTCTCCCCGCCGGCATAGGTCAGCGCCAGCCCGCCGCCGGCGGAAAACCCGGCCAGCACCAACTGCGCCTTCGGCAGGGCCTCGCGCATCATCAGGACAAGGCTGTGAATGTCGTCGTCAAGCTGGCTGGCAAACTCGATATCGCCGCGCCGGCCGGTCAGCCCGTGGCCGCGGATATCCGGCACGAAGACGCTCGCGCCCCCCGCCGCCAGCCCCTGCGCCAGCACATGCATGCTGGCCGAGTGGGCAGCGGACCCATGCAGCAGCAGCACCGCCGTCTCCTCCCCTGCGCCATAGCGGCGGTAGGCGATCGGCCCGCCGCGCAGCGCCTGCAACTGCTGCGCTGCGGGAAGAGCGGAATAATCGACCGCGCGGAACGGCGCGGTGATCGCCGTCATCTCCGGCGGGGCCTGCCGCGTGCCGAAGGCCAGCGTGCCGGCCAGCAGCGCCAGCGCGGCAACGACGGAGAGGAAGAGGGAGAAGACCAGTCTGAACATCGGGGCGATTCGCTCCATTTGCGCCAGTGAAACAAGCGGGAGAAAGCAGGGTCAAGGCGCCCAAGCCGCTTGCCGGTGGAAAGGCGCCGAGGATGCGATTTCGCCCGCTGTTCGGCCGTCGAATCTGGCCCGTTCCACGACGAGGAAGGCCGGTTCGTCGCACGGTTCGCCCCGTGCTGGCCACCTGCGCCGGTTTCGATTATGACGGCAGGCAAAGGGCAGGAGCGGCGCGTGAACAACCGGCAGAGGCGACGGCAGGATGACAGCCACCCGATGGCCTATGCCGTCCATGGGCTGACCGCGCTCGGAGCCGCGCTGGGATTTCTGGCGCTGGAAGCGGTGATCGGCGGCGATTTCCGCGCCGCTTTCGGCTGGCTCGGCATCGCGCTGGTGGTCGATGCCATCGATGGCCCGATCGCCCGGCTCATCCGCATCGAGGACACCGCGCCGCGCTATGATGGCCGCGTGCTCGATCTGGTGGTCGACTATCTCACCTATGTCATTGTTCCCGCGGCGATTTTGCTTCAGCCGGAGGTGATGCCCCATCCCCATGGGTTGATTGCCGGAACGGTGATTGCCGCCGCAAGCGCGCTCTATTTTGCTGATACCGGAATGAAGACCGAGGATGGCTGGTTCAAGGGCTTCCCCGCCGTCTGGAATGTCGTGATGTTCTACATCGTGCTGTTCAGGCCGGGCGCCACCATCGCCCTTGGTGGTCTTGTCCTGTTGACCGTCCTGATGTTTTTGCCAGCCAAATTCATTCACCCGTTCCGTGTGCGGCCCTGGCGGCTGCTCAATGTCTCGCTGCTGATCCTGTGGTTCATGGCCTCGGGCTGGGCCGTGTGGCAGAAGTTCCAGCCCGATGTGATCACCCGCTCGGTGATCCTCACCGTCGGCGCCTATTTCCTGCTGCTCGGCCTGCTTCGCCGGTCCGACCCGGCTGAGGATTGAGCCAAAAGCCTTTTGGAAACAGTCGATTAGCCGAGCGTTGCCAGCCAGGAGTCGAGATCGGCCAGCGCGCGCCCGGTCAGCGCCAGCTTTTTCGCCAGCGCCTTGTCCTTGCCCTTGAGGCGCTTGCCGTCCTCACTGCGCGGCGCCAGGTCGAGCGGTGGAAACAGCCCGAAATTGACATTCATCGGCTGAAACGAGCGTGGACCGTTGTCGATGGTTTCGAGATGCCCGCCTGTGATGTGGTTGATCAGCGCGCCGTGGGCGGTGGTGGCCGGCGGCAGGGGCAGGGACCGGCCCAGCCGCTCGGCGGCGGCGCACCGCCCGGCGATCAGCCCGACGGCGGCACTCTCGACATAGCCCTCGCAACCGGTGATCTGCCCGGCAAAGCGCAGCCGCGGCTCGGCCTTCAGCCTCAGAGAACCATCGAGCAGACGCGGCGAATTCAGGTAGGTGTTGCGGTGAATCCCGCCGAGTCGGGCGAAAACCGCCTTTTCCAGCCCCGGAATCAGCCGGAAGATGTCGGTCTGTGCGCCGTATTTCAGCTTGGTCTGGAAGCCGACCATGTTGAACAGCGTGCCGAGCGCGTTGTCCTGCCGCAGCTGCGCGATGGCGTAGGGCTTGACGGTTGGGTTGTGCGGATTGGTCAGGCCCACCGGCTTCATCGGCCCATGGCGCAGCGTTTCGCGCCCCCGCTCGGCCATCACCTCCACCGGCAGGCAACCGTCGAAATACGGCGTCCCCTCGAACTCCTTGAATTCGGTCTTGTCGCCAGCGAGCAGGGCATCGACGAACGCGTCGTACTGGTCCTTGTCGAGCGGGCAGTTGATATAGTCGGCGCCGGTGCCGCCCGGCCCCTTCTTGTCATAGCGCGACTGGAACCAGGCCTTGTCCATGTCGATTGAATCGAAATGGACGATCGGCGCGATCGCATCGAAAAAGGCGAGACCGTCCTCGCCGGTGAGGCCGCGCACCGCCTCGGCCAGCGCCGGAGAGGTGAGCGGGCCGGTGGCAATAATGACGTTATCCCAATCGCTTGGCGGCAGGCCGGCAATCTCGCCTCGGGCCAGCGTCACGTTGGGGTGGGCGGCCAGCGCGGCCGTCACAGCGGCAGCAAAACCGTCCCTGTCCACCGCCAGCGCGGCGCCGGCCGGCACCTGATGGGCATCGCCGCAACGCATGATGAGCGAGCCGAGCCGGCGCATCTCCGCATGGATGAGGCCGACCGCGTTGGTCGCCGCATCGTCGGAGCGGAACGAGTTGGAACAGACCAGTTCGGCGAGCGAATCGGTGCGGTGTGCATCGGTTGTGCGGGTTGGCCGCATTTCGTGCAGGATGACCGGAACGCCGGCTTCCGCGATCTGCCAGGTGGCTTCCGACCCGGCAAGGCCGCCGCCGATGACATGGATGGGGGCAAGAGGGGCTGTGCTCATGCGCCCCTTTTTCCTTGGCTGTCGTCGCAAGGCAAGGATTTGTGCATTGGCAGCTATGAAAAACAGACGCCGGCCCGCAGGATTTCCCGGGGCCGGCGTCTGTTGAGGTCATTTCAGCGGCCCGGAACGCCGGACCGCGCAGGCTGCATCGCGCTTACTGGAAAGCGATGGTGCGGGCGGTATGCTCGATCTGGCCGCGGGCGATGCCGATATCCGACAGCTGCGAATCCGACAGGGCGGACAGTTCACGCACGCTCTCGCGATACTTCATATAGGCACGGATCTTGCTGAGAAGGACGGTAACAAACATGGTCTTAACCTCTGATCATCAACACGGGCGACTCTGCCGCCCGTCGTTGGCGTTCTTGTGCGCTGCAAAAAAGGCATTCTCGTGACGAAGGCCAGTGCCAATTTGTTGCGCGTGGTATGCGTCATACGCATGAGATATTGACAAAATGATAAGACTTCATGCACTGGTTGCGCCGCAGTGCAATATGGCCTGATTCGGAGGACAATCCGCCGGCTACAGTAAACGTCTCGTTTTACTGGGTGTTGTCAGAATCCTTGGCGGGAAGGCCAGTCATTCCGGCGCGCCAGCGTTGCGGCGCAAGGACAATCCGGTTCCGCCTGGCCGCTTCAAAGTCAAGCAGCGGGCGGGCAGGGTCGATGAATTTGCCGATCTGGTCCTGAAAACTTGGCGCATCGCGCCACAGCCCGACATTGTAATAGGTCGTTGCGTCCGGTCGGCTGACCGGCGTGGCCCAGCTCATCCAGGGCCAGGCCTCGCCCGGCTCGACCGTATTGAGGAATTCGGCGATCAGCCCTTCGCGGTTTGCAAGGGTGGAGCGCTTGCTCCAGTAGTCGAGGAAGTCCTGTTCGCGCCCTTTCTTGATCGTCCACTCGACAATGACGGTGCGGATCAACGTTCCCTCGGCGGTGCGCGGGGGCGCCGGGGTTGCGCGGGCAGGCGCCGCCGCTTCGGTTGTGCGCGGTGCGGGCAGCTTGTCGGCCCGCACGGGCAGGCCAAGCACGATCAGCCCCCCGATCAGGGTGGCTCCCGCTCCGATGGCCGACCAGAACCCGGCACGCTGCATTTGGCTCTCCTCGCGGCCGCGCGTGAGGGCGCCGCAGGCGACCACCTGTTCAAAAATGGCACAGCAAGGCAACGTCAAATGCCGGAAAGGGTTAATGCCGGCAAGGCCTCACGCCGGCCGGCGCTTCAGCACCTCATCGAGAAAGCGGCCGGTATGGCTGCGCGGCGTCTTGGCGATCGCCTCCGGCGGCCCCTCCGCCACGATCTCGCCGCCGCCGTCGCCCCCTTCGGGGCCAAGGTCGATCACCCAGTCGGCTGTCTTGATGACTTCGAGGTTATGCTCGATCACCACCACCGTGTTGCCCTGTTCGACCAGTTCGTGCAGCACCTCCATCAGCTTGGCGACATCGTGGAAGTGCAGGCCGGTGGTCGGCTCGTCGAGGATGTACAGCGTGCGTCCCGTCGCGCGCTTGGAGAGTTCCTTCGACAGCTTGACGCGCTGCGCCTCGCCGCCCGAAAGGGTGGTCGCCTGCTGGCCGACCGCAACATAATCGAGTCCGACGCGCGCCAGCGTCAGCATCTTGTCGCGGATCGACGGCACCGCCTTGAACAGCTCCGCCGCCTCCTCGACGCTCATGTCCAGCACATCCGAGATCGACTTGCCGCGGAATTTCACTTCCAGCGTCTCGCGGTCATAGCGCTTGCCCTTGCAGACATCGCAGGTGACGTAGACATCGGGCAAGAAGTGCATCTCGATCTTGATGACGCCGTCGCCCTGGCACGCCTCGCACCGCCCGCCCTTGACGTTGAACGAAAAGCGCCCCGGCTGGTAGCCGCGCGCCTTCGCCTCCGGCAGGCCGGCAAACCACTCGCGGATCGGCGTGAAGGCGCCGGTGTAGGTGGCGGGGTTGGAGCGCGGGGTGCGGCCGATCGGCGACTGGTCGATGTCGATCACCTTGTCGAGCAGTTCCAGCCCCTCGACCCGGTCGTGCGGCGCCGGATGCTCCAGCGCGCCGTTCAGCCGGCGCGCGGTGGCCTTGTAGAGCGTGTCGATCACGAGGGTCGACTTGCCGCCGCCGGAGACACCGGTGATGCAGGTGAACAGCCCGAGCGGGATCTCCGTCGTCACGCCCTTCAGGTTGTTGCCGCGCGCATTGACGATCTTCAGCATGCGCGATTTTTCGGGCTTGCGCCGCTTTTTCGGCATCGGTACCGAGAGCTTGCCGGTCAGATATCGCCCGGTCAGCGAGTTCGGATCGGCCATCACCTCGGCCGGGGTGCCGCGCGCCACGATCTCGCCGCCGTGGATGCCGGCACCGGGGCCGACGTCGACCACATAATCCGCCTCGCGGATCGCATCCTCGTCATGCTCGACGACAATCACCGAATTGCCGAGGTCGCGCAGGCGCTTCAACGTGCCGAGCAGCCGCTCGTTGTCGCGCTGGTGCAGGCCGATGGAGGGCTCGTCCAGTACATAGAGAACACCCGTGAGGCCCGAGCCGATCTGCGAGGCCAGCCGGATGCGCTGGCTTTCCCCGCCCGACAGCGTGCCCGAGGCGCGGGCAAGCGTCAGGTACTCCAATCCGACATCGACAAGAAACCGCAGGCGATCCCGGATTTCCTTGAGAATCCGGGTGGCGATCTCCATCTGCTTGGCGCTGAGAAACTCCGGCAGGGCGCCGAACCACGCCGCTGCCTCGCGCACCGAGAGGCGCGAGACGTTGCCGATGTGGCAGCCGGCGATCTTCACCGCCAGCGCCTCGGGCTTCAGCCTGTGGCCATCGCAGCCGGCGCAGGGCGTCTCTCCCATGAACCGGCCGATTTCCTCGCGCGCCCAGTCGCTTTCCGTTTCCTTGAACCGCCGTTCGAGATTGGTGATGACCCCCTCGAACGGCTTTTTCACTTCGTAGGCGCGCAAGCCATCGTTGTAGGCCATGGCGACAACCTCGCCGCCGGAGCCGTACAGCAGCGTCTTCTGCACACTTACGGGCAGCTTTTCGAACGGAACCGACAGTGAGAAGCCGTAGTGCTTGGCCAGCGCCTCCAGCGTCTGGCCATAATAGGGACTGGTCGATTTCGCCCAGGGCGCGATGGCGCCTTTCTTCAAGCTGATCGACGGATCGGGCACAATCAGGTCCGGGTCGATCTTCAGTTCCGAGCCGATGCCGCCGCAGGTGGGGCAGGCACCGAACGGATTGTTGAACGAGAACAGGCGCGGCTCGATCTCGGGAATCGTGAAGCCCGATACCGGGCAGGCGAACTTCGACGAGAAGGTGATGCGCTTGGCCGCGCCGTTTTCCTCCGTCCCGTCGGCCCATTCGATGACCGCGATTCCGTCCGCCAGATCGAGCGCCTGTTCGAGGCTGTCCGACAGCCGCGCGCCGATGTCCGTCTTGACGACGATACGATCCACCACCACGTCGATATCGTGCTTGATGTTCTTGTCGAGCGCCGGCGCATCGGCGATCTCGTGCATCACGCCGTCGATCTTGACGCGCTGGAACCCGCGTTTGAGGAAATCGGCCAGTTCCTTGCGGTATTCGCCCTTGCGCCCGCGCACCACCGGCGCGAGCAGCAAAAGGCGCGTCTTTTCCGGCAGGGCCAGCACACGGTCCACCATCTGGCTGACAGTCTGGCTCTCGATCGGCAGGCCGGTGGCAGGTGAATAGGGCACGCCCGCGCGCGCCCACAGCAGGCGCATGTAATCGTGGATTTCCGTCACTGTGCCGACAGTCGAGCGCGGGTTCTTCGAGGTCGTCTTCTGCTCGATCGAAATCGCCGGCGACAGCCCGTCGATCTGGTCGACATCCGGCTTCTGCATCATCTCCAGAAACTGCCGGGCATAGGCCGACAGGCTCTCGACATAGCGTCGCTGCCCCTCGGCATAGATGGTATCGAAGGCCAGCGACGACTTGCCGGAGCCCGAAAGGCCGGTAAACACCACCAGTTTGTCACGCGGAATGACAAGATCGACATTCTTGAGGTTGTGCTCGCGCGCGCCACGCACGGCGATCACGCGGCCTCCGCCGGCGCTGGCGGAATCAAACAGGCTGTCGAGAGCGGCAGGTCTGGCTTTGGGCGGCATGATGGTCCCGGTTCTGGCTGGTCTCGCCGATATCGGGTGTCGGCGGTTGAATTCAACCTCGATATCGGGTCATGGCCCGCGTGTCGAACAGTGCATCACGCGCTCCTGGCTGTTGCCCACATCTCCGCACCCACTGGATCAAGCGTGAGTCGCACGCTGTTGACAAGAACAAAAATAGAACATACGCCTTGTTGTGGACAGGCGCATTTTGCTAAGGCCCACCGCGCGGCGGCTGGTTATGATGCGCGCTTTCCGCAATCGGCGAAGTACGCGTTGGAAGGTGAGCGATGGCAGGCAGTCTCAACAAGGTGATGTTGATCGGCAATCTCGGGGCGGATCCGGAAATCCGGCGCCTGCCGAGCGGCGGCTCGGTTGCCAACATGCGGATCGCCACCTCGGAAAGCTGGCGCGACAAGAACACCGGCGAGCGCCGCGAAAAGACCGAGTGGCACAATGTCGTGGTGTTCAACGACAATCTCGTCCGCGTGATCGAGCAGTATGTGAAAAAGGGCTCGAAGCTTTTTGTCGAGGGCCAGCTCCAGACACGCAAGTATCAGGACAAGTCCGGACAGGACCGCTATTCGACCGAGGTTGTGCTTCAGGGGTTCAACGGCAACCTGACGCTGCTCGACGGGCGGGGCGAGGGTGGCGGTGGCCGTGAGATGGGCGGCGGCGGTGGCGGTTCGGATTTCGGGCGCTCCTCGCCGATGGAGCGGCGCCCGGCGCCGCAATCGGGCGGCGGCCGCCCGGGTGATTTCGACGACGATATTCCGTTCTGATCCGGCAGGGAGGCCGGACCGGATGCAACCACAGGGAGGAGGGGGAGATGCTGAAAGGCATTGGGCGACGTTTGGCTGAGATGGCGATGATCGCGCTGATGGCGGGCAGTGCCGTCGCGCAGGATATGATGGTCCAGAAAAAGACCTTCGAGATGCCGAGCTATACCACGGTCTCTGGCACCACGCTGAAGGCTGTCAAAGTCGGCTGGGAAAGCTACGGCACGCTGAATGCCGACAAGTCCAATGCCATTCTGGTGCCGCACTTCTTCTCCGGCACCAGCCACGCGGCCGGCAAGTACAAGCCGGACGACAAGCTGCCGGGCTATTGGGATTATCTCATTGGCCCGGGCAAAGCGGTCGATACCAACAAGTATTTCGTCATTTCGGTCGATTCTCTGGTCAATCTGAACGCCAAGGATCCCAATGTCGTCACCACCGGCCCGGCCTCGATCAACCCGGAGACCGGCAAGCCTTACGGCCCCTCGTTCCCGCTGGTGACAATCCGCGATTTCGTCAATGTCCAGAAGGCGTTGGCCGATAGTCTCGGGATCAGGAAGTTCCATGCGGTGATGGGCGCCTCGATGGGCGGCCTGCAATCCTATGAATGGGCGGCGAGCTATCCCGAGATGGTCGAGCGGCTCATTCCGGTGATTGCTGCGGCCGATCCCGGCCCGTGGCTGACGGCCTGGCTCAACGTCTGGGCCTCGCCCATTCTGGTCGATCCCAACTGGAACAAGGGCGATTATTACGGCAAGGCCGAGCCGGTCGAGGGGCTCAAATCCGCGCTGAAGATCGTCTCGCTGCACGCCAACCACTGGCTCTGGGCTGAAAAGGCCGTTGGGCCGGCCTGGGCGGCGGAGGGCAAGGATCCGCTCGCGGCCTATGATAACAAATACAAGATCGAGACGACGCTGGAGGCGGCGGGCGCGGCGCGCGCGGCCATCTCGGATGCCAACCATTTCCTCTATCTGGTGAAAGCCAACCAGACCTTCGTGCCCGGTGGCGCGAAGACACCGGCAGAGGGGATCAGGAAGATCAAGGCGCGGACCCTGATGCTGTATGCCCCTGGCGATCAGGTGTTCGCCGCTGAATGGGTGAAGGCGACCGGAGAGGCGATCAAGGCCAACGGCACGAGTGTCGAGATGGCCGAGATTGCCGGTAATTTCGGCCATCTGAACGGTGTTCTGGCGCTCAAGCCGCATGAGTCACGCATCTCTGAATTCCTTGCGAAGTGATGCGATTCGCCGCTGCTTCCGGCCCACGGTTCCAATGGGCCGGAAGCGGAATTTAAAGAATATTCCAAGTTATTGATTTTCAATGTGTATTCATGCCGGCCAAACATGGCGTCGGGGCGCTGAATCGCCTATAAGTTCAGGCTGACTCGTACCCCGGATTTTTTCGCTTTGGCCGACGATACCAAGAAGCCGGACGATCCGTCCGAAATTCACCCCGTGTCGATCACGGATGAAATGCAGCGCAGCTACCTCGATTATGCGATGAGCGTGATCGTGAGCCGTGCCCTGCCGGATGCGCGCGACGGTCTCAAGCCCGTCCATCGCCGCATCCTGTTCTCGATGCATGAGAACAGCTACACGCCGGACAAGCCGTACAAGAAATCCGCGCGCGTCACCGGCGACACGATGGGTAAATACCATCCGCACGGCAATCTGGCGATTTACGATGCGCTGGTGCGCATGGCGCAGGATTTCTCGATGCGCCTGCCGCTGATCGACGGTCAGGGCAATTTCGGCTCGGTCGATGGCGATCCGCCGGCGGCGGAACGCTATACCGAGGTGCGGCTGGCCAAATCCGCGCTGCCTCTGCTCGATGATCTCGAGGAAGACACGGTCGATTTCCAGCCCAACTATTCGGGCGAATTCGATGAGCCGCTGGTGCTGCCGGCGCGCTTCCCCAATCTTCTGGTCAACGGGGCCGGCGGTATCGCCGTGGGCATGGCCACCAACATCCCGCCGCATAATCTCGGCGAGGTGATCGACGCCTGCTTCGCGTTGATCGACAATCCGGCGCTGTCGATTGACGATCTGATGCAGATCGTGCCGGGGCCGGATTTCCCGACCGGGGCCACCATTCTCGGCCGCGCCGGTATCCGCTCGGCCTATCATACCGGGCGCGGCTCCGTTGTCATGCGCGCCCGCGCGGCGGTGGAGGAGATCCGCAAGGACCGTGAAGCCATCATCGTCACGGAAATTCCCTATCAGGTGAACAAGGCGACGCTGATCGAGCGGATCGCCGAACTGGTCCGGGAGAAGAAGGTCGAGGGTATTTCCGACCTGCGCGACGAATCCGACCGCAATGGCATGCGCATCGTCATCGAGCTGAAGCGCGACGCGATCGCCGATGTCGTGCTCAACCAGCTGTATCGGCACACCGCGCTGCAATCGACTTTCGGCGCCAACATGATCGCGCTCAACGGCGGCCGCCGTCCGGAGACGATGACGCTGAAGGACATGCTGACCGCGTTCATCGATTTCCGCGAGGAGGTGATCGGCCGGCGAACCCGCTTCCGTCTCAACAAGGCACGCGACCGTGCCCATGTGCTCGTTGGTCTGGCCATCGCGGTGGCCAATATCGACGAGGTTATCGCGCTGATCCGCAATTCGGCCGATGCCGCCACCGCGCGCGAGGCCCTGATGGCGCGCCACTGGCCGGCGCAGGATGTGGCGCCGCTGATCGCATTGATCGACGATCCGCGCCACGGCCTCTCGGCCGAGGGCACCTACCGGCTCTCCGAGCGGCAGGCCCAGGCCATTCTCGACCTGCGGCTGCAGCGCCTCACCGCGCTGGGGCGGGATGAAATTGCCGACGAACTGGAGAAGATCGCCGCGGAAATCCGCGATTTTCTCGATATCCTGTCGTCGCGCACCCGCATCTTCTCGATCATCAAGGACGAATTGACGGCGGTGCGCACGGCGCATGCTACGCCGCGTGTGACGGAAATTCTCGATGCCGACAGCGACTTCGAGGACGAGGATCTGATCGCCCGCGAGGACATGGTCGTCACGGTCAGCCACGCGGGCTATGTCAAGCGCGTCCCGCTGTCGACCTATCGCGCCCAGCGGCGCGGCGGCAAGGGCCGCTCTGGCATGCAGACGAAGGACGAGGATTTCGTCACCCGGCTGTTTGTCGCCTCCACCCATGCGCCGGTGCTGTTCTTCTCCTCGCGCGGGCAGGTCTACAAGATGAAGGTGTGGCGCCTGCCGGTCGCCACGCCGCAATCGCGCGGCAAGGCGATGGTCAACCTGTTCCCGATCGAGCAGGACGAGCGCATCACCACCATCATGCCGCTGCCCGAGGACGAGGCAAGCTGGGAAAACCTTGACGTGATGTTCGCTACGGCGAGCGGCGGGGTGCGGCGCAACAAGCTGAGCGATTTCGTCCAGGTCAACCGCAACGGCAAGATCGCGATGAAGCTCGACGAGGGCGACCAGATCGTCGATGTGCAGATCTGCACCGAAGCCGATGACGTGCTGCTGACGACGCTGCGCGGCCAGTGCATCCGCTTCGCGGTGCCGGATGGGCGCGTGTTCAAGGGGCGCGATTCCACCGGCGTGCGCGGCATTGCGCTGGCTGAGGGAGACCGGATCATTTCCCAGTCGATCCTGCGGCATGTCGAGGCGAGTGCCGAGGAGCGTGCCGGCTATCTGAAGATGCGCCGCGCCATGGCCGGCGAGATCGTGGCGGAGGATGGCGTGGTGGAGGCGGATGCCGAGGAAACCGCCGGCGATGGCGCGCTCCCGCCCGAGCGTTATGCCGAAATGTCGGCTGCCGAGCAGTTCGTCCTCACCGTGTCGGAGAACGGCTACGGCAAGCGCTCGTCGTCGTTCGAATACCGGATCACCAATCGCGGCGGCAAGGGCATCGTCGCCATGGCGGTGAACGAGCGGAACGGCGACCTCGTTGCCTCCTTCCCGGTGGAGAATACCGATCAGATCATGCTGGTCACCAACGGCGGGCAGTTGATCCGCTGCCCGGTGGATGGCATCCGCGTCGCAGGGCGCGGCACGCAGGGCGTCATCGTGTTCAACACGGCGGATGCGGATCGTGTGATGTCGGTCGAACGGCTCAGCGAGCCGGAAGACAGCGACGACGAGGCCGAAGGCGAGTAATCGCGGCGGTCTGGGCAGGATCGGTGCGCGGCTGCGCGCGCCGGTTGCAGGGTTTTATCATCGATGCATACAGCGTGCAAAAGGCACGGTTTGTTTACACTTGAATCCTAAAATGCCACTGATTTCAGATGCTTGACCTTAGGTAAGGCGGGAGAGAATTCAGTGGCGGACTGGCTGTATGGGCTGCGGGTGAAGGCTCGGGCCCTATCGGTAAGGGGTACGATTTTTCTCCTTCTGATTGTCTCTTTCGCGGTCGTCGCGATGGCTGGGCTGGGGTATCGCGAGTTGCGCGATGAAACCAGAAGCAACATCGATGTGCGGATTGACCGTGCCGCGCGCGCCGGCGCGCTGACCATTCTCAAGGCCGCGCGCGGCGTCTTTACTGTCCGGCGCGACGGGCAGGGGCGGCCGCTGGCCTATCAGGTGGCGCATGGAACAGCAGCAGACGTGCTCCGTCCCTCGGCGTTCCTCGACGGTTTGGTGCAGGAGATCGCGGCGGCCAATCAGGGACTGGCCGAGATTTACCGGTTCGACCGTGCAAGCGGCCATTTCCAGCGTTTCAGCGCCACCATTCCCGGTGGGGACGCCGCATGGGTCCGCCATGCCGTGCTCGGCAGTGGTCACCCCGCCTATGCCTCGCTCATCGGCGGCGTGCCGTTTGTCGGCGAGGTGCCGGTCGATGACCGCAAGCGCGTGGCCTCGCTGACGCCGATCCTCGATGAGAATTCGAATGTCGCGGGTCTCCTGAGTGTCGATGTTGGCTGGCGCGATGAGCTTTGGCGGGCCAGCAATGATCTTTTTGCCCGGATGGCACTGTGGACGGCCGGCCTGTTGATCACGGTCGCGCTTGCCGGGGCGTGGCTGATGTATCGCGCCATGCGCCCGCTCAGGATGATCGCCCGCTATGCGCGCGATGTTGTTGAGAGCGACGATCCCGGCCCGCCGCCGTTTGTCGATCGGGAAGACGAGGTCGGCCTCGTTGCGCGTGGCATGGCGGCGGTGGTCCATATGCGGGCGCAGCTGGAAACACTCGCCTTTACCGACGAACTGACGGGCCTGCCGTGCCGCGCCTGGTTGGAACAGGAACTGAGCCAGCGGCTGACCAAGACCGAGGGGCTGGAAAACCCGTCCTGTCTTCTGCTGCTCGGTATCGACAATTTCCGTCTGATCAATGACGCCTTCGGTCACCGGGCAGGCGACGAGGTTTTGCAGTATGTCTCGGGCATCCTGACCTCCAGCCTCCAGTCAGGCGCGCGTCTGGCCCGGTTCGGGGCAGATGAATTTGCGGTCCTGCTCGGCGAGGGGCGGACGAAAAAGGCTGCGTTGCGTCAGGCTTCAGCACTGCTGGCAGCGTTGCACCACCCGATCCTGCTGCGGTTCGGTTCGATCCATCTCAGCGCCTCGATCGGCCTCGTCAAGGTGCCGGATGACGGGCGCACGGTGGAAGATGCGCTGAAAAACGTGACATTGGCCATGCACAAAGCCAAGGCGACCGGAAAGAACCAGATTCTCGCCTACTCTGACGAGCTGGATTATGCGGTTCAGCGCCGGATCGAACTCGAGCGCGATCTGCGCAGCGCAATTGTCGCCGGCGATCTCGCCATCCATTTCCAGCCGCAGGTCCGCTGCTCGGACCATTCGCTGCACGGGGTGGAAGCGCTGGTGCGCTGGCCGCACCGGACCAAGGGCATGATTTCCCCGGCGGAATTCATCCCCATCGCCGAGGAATCGGGCATTATCGTCGAGCTTGGCACCTGGGTGCTGGATGAAGCATGCCGGCAGGCGCGTGCATGGCTGGACAGCGGGTTCGACTTCTCGAAGGTGTCGGTCAACATCTCTCCGATCCAGCTCTGGCAGCCGAATTTCGAACGTCTGGTTGCCGGACTGCTCGAAAAACACGGGTTGGACTCGACCCGACTCTGCCTCGAAGTGACTGAAAACGTCTTCATCAATCGCGAAACGGATGTTGTTCAGGGCGTTCTGCGCCGGCTGGCGTCGGTTGGCGTGATGCTGTCGCTCGATGACTTCGGCACCGGCTATTCCTCGCTCGGCTACCTGCGTTCCCTGCCGTTTGCCCAGCTGAAGATCGACCAGTCGTTTGTCTGCGGGGCGGATGTCGATCCGCGCCGGCAGAGCGTGCTCGCCGCCGTTGTCGCGCTCGGCCGCGGTCTCGGCATGCAGGTGGTGGCCGAGGGGGTGGAGACGGCCCGCGAGGCGGCGATGATCCGCGCCATGGGTTGCGATGCCAGTCAGGGGTTCTATTTCTCACGGCCGCATCCGGCGCTGAATACGCCGGTCGAGGCGCACCGCATCCGCCAGATGCCGTTCGAACAGCAGACGCTGTCCTTGGTCGAGATGCGCCGGGCGTAAAGCCGTCAGCGCGGCGGCAGGGCGGCAAAATAGGCCGCAATCTCGCGCATCTCGGTGTCGGTCATCTCACGGCTCATCACCCGCATTTCCTTGTGCGGCCGCTTGTTCTGGCGGAAGGCCTTCATCTGGTTGTAGAGATAGGCTTCCTGCTGGCCGGCCAGATGCGGCACGTCCCGGTCCTTGGCGATGCCGTCGTCGCCATGGCAGGCAAAGCACTGGGAAATGTGATCGCGCGCGCGCTGCTCCTGCGCAGGGGCGGGCAGGGCGGCCCCGATCAAGGCCAGCGACACCAGCAAGACCCGGATTGTCATCGTCAGAACTCCATTCCTCGCCACGGCCTGCGCCGCGATAGGCCCCGCTGCCCGTTGTGGCCCTCAATTGTTGACATTCGGTTCACCATAGCGTGAGCCGGTCGCCCTTGCCGGCCACGCGCGCGGCCAGCGGCTTGAGCAGCCACGGCAGCAGATAGATGGGGAACTGTGCCAGAGCAAAAAAGAGGTAGGTCTTGGGCGGAACGCCCGCGCCCAGCGCGGCAATCAGCAGGCCCATGTTCCGCTGCGCACCGCCATAGCCGAGGATGAACCGGTCCGTCTGCGGTGCAAACCGCAAGGCCGCCAGCCCGAGGCCGAGGCTGATCAGCGCCAGCGCGAAGGTGAGGCCGATGGCGCCAGCGACGAACCACGGCTCGTTCAGCGCTGCGTGGGTCACGCCATCCATCGCCGCTACGGCAAAAACGAAGTACATGATGACGCCGAAGCCATCGAGCTGTGCCTTGGCAGCGACAATCCGCGCCGGGCCGAACCAGCGCCGCAGCGCGAACGCCACCGCCATGCCGCCGCCGACGAAGATCGCCAGCCGGAGAAACAGCACCGAAGGCTCGAGCGGCACGGCCTGTCCGGCCAGCAGATCGACCAGAATCGGCGCGACAACCGGGCTGAGAATGGTGATCGACAGCACGCTGGCGATGATCAGCGACGGTTCGAACCCGTAGAGGATCGCCACCGCAGGCGAGGACATGATCGGCGGTGCCGCGCCGAGAATCGCCAGGCCGAGCACGAGGCCGGGATCGAGCGTGCCGCGCCCCAGCACCAGAAAGACGAGGCTGACCAGCACCGCCGGCGCCGCGATCAGCCACAGGCACGAGCCGATGAGCCGCGCCGGCTTGCGGATCAGCCCGGCGATGATCGTCAGGTCTGCCCGGAGGAAGACGACGACCATGAAGCAGAAGATGGTGATCGGCAGCACAGGCCGCGCCGTGGCCGCGAACTGCGGCAGCGCAAGGCCCATGAAGATGGACAGGGCGAACCCCTCGGTGCCGCGCCGCCCGATGGCAGCGAGAACCCGGCTGAGAAATGACATGATCCTTGAGCCCTGTGGCTGGTCCGCTTGGCCTTACTCCGCCTCAAGCTGGCGGCGCGCCTCGGCAAACTCGGCCAGTTTCTTCTTGTCCACTTTGGGGAAGGCGAGATCAAGGTCTTTCAGCTCGTGCAGGATCGCCCGCACCACCGCTGCGCGCATGAACCACTTGTTGTCCGCAGGGATGACATACCACGGCGCCTTGTCGCTGGCCGTTCCGGCGATCGCCTTGCGATAGGCCTTCATGTAATCGTCCCACAGCGCGCGTTCGGCCAGATCGCCGGTTTCGAACTTCCAGTTCTTGTCCTTCTCGTCCAGCCGCTCCAGCAGGCGCCTTTTCTGCTCATCTTTCGAGACATTGAGGAAGAACTTGATGATCTTCGTGCCGTTGCGGGAGAGGTAGGATTCAAAGTGGCGGATATCCTTCAGCCTCTTGTCCCAGATATCGGGATCATCCTTGAAATGCTGCGGCAGATGCTGCTTGGCCAGAATCTCCGGGTGGACGCGCACCACCAGCACTTCCTCGTAGTACGACCGGTTGAAGATGCCGATTCGCCCGCGCTCGGGCAGCTGCTTGAGGCAGCGCCACATGTAGTCGTGGTCCAGCTCTTCTTCTGACGGGCGCTTGAACGCCGAGACATGGCACCCCTGCGGATTGATGCCGGTCATCACATGCTTGATGGTTGAATCCTTGCCGGCCGCATCCATCGCCTGGAAGATCAGCAGGACGGACCAGTCATCCTGCGCATAGAGCTTTTCCTGCAATCGGGAGAGATCCTTGATGCCCTCCTGCAGGATCAGTTGCGCCTCTTCCTTCTCGTCCAGCGCCTTGCCCATCGGGTTGTGACACTTGTGATCGTCGAGATCGAACGCCTCTCCGTCGTCCACCCGGAATTTGGCGATGAGCTTGTCGAGCGCGTCCTTGGCCATGGCATGATCCCCTTGTGGCAGGCGATGACCATGCCAAAGCGCGGCTTGTCTGACAATTTGATTGTGCGGCGGCTTGATCCGCGCGGCGCTTTCCCGCATGGAAGGCGCCATGCTGACCATTTTCGATTGTGACGGTACGCTGATCGACAGCGAGGGGATTGCCTGTTCGGTCTGCGCCGAGGCGCTGACCGGCGTCGGCGTGCCCTATACCACCGAGATGTTCGCCCGCCGCTATGCCGGCATGCCCGCCCGCGCGACATGGGAGCATGTGCGCAAGGCCTATGGGGTTGAACTGCCTGAGGGGTTCAACGAGGCGATCAACGCCGAGATTCACCGCAGGCTCGATGCCGAGGTGACGGCCGTGGCCGGTGCGCGCGAGGCGGTGATGGCAGTCGAAGGGCCATGCTGCGTTGCCTCCTCCACGGGGCTGAAGCAGCTGCGCAAGAACCTCGCGACCGCCGGGCTGATCGACCTCTTCGGCGATCATGTGTTTTCGGTGAGTCAGGTCAGACGCGGCAAGCCGGCGCCGGATGTGTTTCTCTTTGCCGCCTCGCAGATGGGGGCGGACCCGGCAGACATCATCGTCATCGAGGATACAGTGGCCGGCGTCACTGCCGCACGGCGGGCTGGAATGCGGGCCATTGGCTTCACCGGCGCCAACCACGGCGGCGAGGGGCTGGATGCGCGCCTTGTCACCGCCGGCGCCGGCACCATCATCCACCATATGCGCGATCTCGCGACCGCACTCAAAGCCCTGCGCGGCTGATCAGCCGAGCGCCTGGGTCAACACGCGCGTTGCCGCCGCATGCAGCGCGGCAAGGTGCGCGGCGACGCTCTGGGTTGAACCCGGCGCGCGCGGCACCTCCACCGAGAACGGCACGCCGGCGGGCAGGGCGCGGATCAGGTCGACAATCGGCAGTTCCCCGCCGCCGGGCGGCTGGCGCAGGGTGCGCGCCTCCTCGATGATCTTGTCCTCCGGCGGAGAGGCAAGCGGCGCATCGCACAACTGCGCGCCGGTGATCATCCCGGCCGGCAGCGCCGCAACATCGGCCACGCTGCCCCAGGCGCGGAAAATATGCAGGAAATCGAGCAGGATGCCGCCATTCGCGGCGCCCGCCCGCTCCACCACATGGCGGGCGTGGGCGAGAGTGCCCACCGCACGCCAGCGCATGAATTCGAGATCGACGCCAAGGCCATATTCCGCCGCGACGGCACAGACCCCGGCGAATGCATCGCCCAGCCGGTCAAGATCCGGATCATCGCCCGAGACATTCAGCCGCTTGGCACCAAGCTCCGCTGCGGCCTCCAGCATCGGGGTATAATCGCGGATCGCCAGCCCCGGCGTCAGCGGAATGAGTTCGACATCGTGGATGCCGATGCCGGTATCCCTGAGCACCGCTTTCAGCGCCCTGATCTCCGCCGTCCCGGCCCGAAAGGGATAGTTGATGGCGCCCGGAGCCGCGGGATTGGTGCGCATGCCGATGGCGGCAAACCCCGCTGCGGCCGCCAGCGGCGCGAGGTCGACCGGCGCGACATCAAGCGCGGAGAGATGGGAGAGTGCAATCGGCGGCACGGTCATGTCAGGCCTTCAGTACGTGGTCCGCCCACCGGAAAGATCGAACGTGAACCCGGTGGTGAAGCTGCAATCCGGCCCGACGATGTAGGCGACGAGATTGCCCACCTCGGGAATTTGCAGGAAGCGCCCCATCGGGATTTTCGCCTTCATCGTGGCGATATGTTCGGGCGTCATTTCCTTCATCAGGTCGGTCTCGGCCATCGCCGGGGCGACAGCGTTGATGAGGATGCCATCGGTCGCCAGTTCCTTGGCGATGGCTTTCGTGAAGGCGATGACGCCACCCTTGGCCGCCGAATAGGCCGAGATGAACGGCACGCCATCCTTGCCGGCCATCGAGGCAATGTTGACGATCCGTCCCGTCTTGCGCGCCCGCATGTGGGGGATGACGGCGCGGCAGCAGTGGAACACGCTGTTGAGGTTGACCGCCAGCACCTTGTCCCATGTTGCGGCGGGATACTCCCACACCGGGGTCACCGGCCCGTTGATCCCGGCGTTGTTGACGAGAATGTCGATGGTCCCGGCAGTGCGGATCGCCTCCTCCATCGCGGACGCGACCGCCTCGGCGGAGGAGACATCGACCGTCTGCATCAGCAGCGGCGTGAACCCCGCTGTGCCCGCGTCAAACGCCGCGAACGACAGATCCCACAGGATGACGCGCGCGCCGTCCTTGGCGAGCCGCCGGGCGATGCCGAGGCCGAAGCCGCGGGCGGAGCCGGTGACAATGGCCGTCTGGCCGGAGAGAGGCTGGGTCATGGCAGACATCCCGGGGAGGGGCAGGGTGCGCGACCGCCCCTGCCGCAAGGATCAGACGAGGCGGCTTTGCTCGATCGCCGCTGCGATGAACGAGGCAAACAGCGGATGCGGCTCGAAGGGCCGCGATTTCAACTCCGGGTGATACTGCACGCCGATGAACCACGGATGGTTCTTCAACTCCACGATCTCCGGCAGCAGCCCGTCCGGCGAGACACCGGAGAAGGCCATGCCGCAGGCTTCCAGCCGGTCGCGATAGGCCATGTTGACCTCGTAGCGGTGGCGGTGGCGCTCGGAAATGGCGATCGAGCCATAGATATCCGCCACCTTCGAGCCCTTGGCGAGCGCGGCATTGTAGGCGCCGAGGCGCATCGTGCCGCCGAGGTCACCGGCCTGCGACCGTGTTTGCAACTCGTTGCCGGACAACCACTCGGTCATCAGGCCGACGACCGGCTCCTCGCACGGGCCGAACTCGGTGGAACTGGCGTTGTCGATGCCGCAGAGGTGGCGCGCCGCCTCGATCACCGCCATCTGCATGCCGAAGCAGATGCCGAAATACGG
>ERZ1645187.1543-NODE-1543-length-21145-cov-6.461546_pt1 | contig 21145 bp, 15 predicted proteins | sample MGYA00575352_ERZ1645187 | MGnify/ENA primary metagenome ERZ1645187 (study PRJEB40837, sample SAMN11349314) | freshwater sediment metagenome | isolation source: river sediment | host: Sediment | place: India: Wazaribad , New Delhi | collected 2017-02-21 ... | reverse complement strand
GAACCCATGAGCTGCATCATCGGCACGTTCCACGCGATGTATCACACCCGCGACGGCGAATATGTCCACGACATGGGCATTGTCGAGGGCGGCAAGATGGCGTTGCTGGCGGGCGTAGGCCCGATGGGGCTTGGCGCAATCGACTACGCGCTGCATTGCGCGCGTAAGCCGAGTCTTCTGGTCGTGACCGACATCGACGATGCGCGCCTTGCACGCGCCGAGAGCATCTACACCGTCGAACACGCGAAATCGTGCGGCGTGGAGCTGCACTACGTCAACACGGGCAAGCTCGAAAACCCCGTGGCAACCCTGCGCGCACTCTCCGGCGGAGACGGCTATAACGACGTGATCTGTTTTGCGCCGGTGAAGCCCGTGGTCGAACAGAGCGATGGCATCCTCGCGGTGGACGGTTGCCTGAACTTCTTTGCGGGCCCGGCGGACACGCAGTTTTCCGCGCTGATGAATTTCTACCATGTTCACTACAGCCGCACGCACGTCGCCGCGACGTCGCACGGCAACACGGACGACATGCGCGAGGCAATCGCGATGATGAACGCGGGCCTTCTCAACCCCGCCGCGATGATTACGCACATCGGCGGGCTGGACTGCGTCGTCGAAACCACCAAGAACCTGCCGAAGATCCCCGGCGGCAAGAAGCTGATCTACACGCAGATCGACCTGCCGCTGACCGCGATCAACGATTTTGCGGAAAAAGGCAAGTCAAACCCGATGTTCGCCAAGCTCGACGAACTCGTGAAGTCCCACAACGGGCTTTGGAACGCGGAAGCGGAAAAACTCTTGCTCGGCGAGATGATGAAGTAAGACGCACAAAGAAGGATGACGCTGACAAAGCCGGGTCATCCCCAAATATCACAATCGTGCAAGATTCCGAAGCGAATCATTCGAGGGTTTCATAGGGCTCGGGCTCCGAGCCTTGATACCATCTCTGGCGATAGCCGCCGGGCGTGATGCCCTCGTGCTGCTTGAACAAGCTGATGAAATGCCCGATGTTGGAGATGCCGACATCCATCGAAATCTGGCTGATGGAGAGCTTTGTGGTACGCAGAAGCTGTTTTGCCCGCGTCAGCCGCGTCTGGATCAGGTATTCGTTTGGCGAGAGACCCATGTAGCGCTTGAAGAGCTTCTGAATGTAAAACTTGTTGATGGAGAGTTTTTTGCTCAACACATCCAGCGTGATCTGTTCGGTATAGTGCGCGTTGATATAGGAGCGAACGTCCACGATGTACTCCGGCAGACGACTCGCCTCTTTCTGATGGGAGGTTGCGCTGATGCAGCGGGTCATAAGCATCGTGAGCAAGCCCGAAGCCTGAATGTCGTCGAGCAGGTTGTTGTCGCCGTTTCGGTAGAGCGCGATGAGGTTCTCCAGCGTGCTGCGCACGGCAACGTCCGCGTCGATATTCATCAGCGCGCTGCCGCCGTTTTGCGCCAGAAACAGCTCGTAATACGCTTTTGCGGTCTGTCCGTAAAAGTGCGCCCAGAGAATGCGCCAGTCGCCCTGTTCAGGCGAGGTGCGATAGTATTGCGGCTTTTCGCAGTCGATCCAGAAGAGCTGCCCGGGCTTGACCGTGTAGATGGTGCCCTCGTATTCGAGAATGCCTTCGCCGGAAATACAGTATTTAATCAGGTAGGAAGGCAGGTTCGCGCGGCGGGTAAAGTAGTTTCGCCCGGCGATAAAATCGCCAAGCTCCTGCACATAGAGGATGGAACTCTTGGCGATTTGGCTGGGCGTTGCGGTAATCCAAGTGGAATGTTCATCCAGATCAAGCTGATAGCTTAAAGAAACCTGAGTCATGTCGTTCTCCTTGTCAAGATTCCGTAATGTTACGCCAACTCTGGAAAGTGACAATGCCTTTGATAACGGATATTCTAGTATTATTAGATCAATTACTGTGCAAGTTCAAAGAAGTACAAGGTTCATTCTGCCGACCGGCAATTTTTAAATCGTCTACACCATCATACCAATATTCTGCAATCTAATACAAGTAGGTAGATCACAATGGAACGTTTTACGTGGAAAGCATATGTCCTTCCCGGCATGCTGGAGGAATATATCAAACGGCACGACGAGATCTGGCCGGAGATGACCCAGGTGCTCAACGACGCGGGCATCCGCAACTATACCATCTGGACGACCGGCGATGAACTCTTTGGGTATTACGAGTGCGACAGCGTGGAATACGCCGCAAAGGTGCAGCGCGAGAGCGAAGTCGTCGCCCGCTGGAATGTCTACATGAAGGACGTTATGGTCATGGCGACGAATCCCGAAACAGGCGAGCCGCAGATGCTCCGGCAGGTGTTTTTGCACGGCTGATCACAAATCGCACCCCATGGTGTATGATGAGGAAGACAAGGTCATACATCTCTACGAATCGCGGAGGAGACACGATGTCGGAATACATTCTCGAACTATGCAACATCACGAAGATTTTCCCGGGCGTGAAAGCGCTGGACGGTGTGAATTTTCAGCTCAAGGCGGGTGAGATTCACGCGCTGATGGGCGAAAACGGCGCAGGGAAATCGACGTTTATCAAAGTGATCACGGGCGTACACCATGCCGAAGGCGGCACGATGTTCCTCGACGGCAAAAAAGTGGAGTTCAAGTCCCCGCTGGACGCACAGCGCGCGGGCATCGCGGCGATCTATCAACACGTGACGAGCTATCCGCACCTGAGCGTTGCGGAAAATATCTTTATGGGTCACGAGTCCGTCAAGGGCGGCATGATTCAATGGAAAGAGATGCACAATCGCGCGGACGCGCTGCTCAAGCGCCTGAATGCGGAGTTTTCTTCGCAGGCGTTGATGAGCTCACTCTCCGTGGCGCAGCAGCAGATGGTCGAGATTGCAAAGGCGCTCTCGATGGAAGCGCGCATCATCATTATGGACGAACCGACGGCCGCGCTGACGCGCGGTGAATCGGAAGAGCTCTATCGCATCAGCGAGAAGCTGCGCGACGAGGGCAAATCGATCATCTTCATCTCACACCGCCTCGAAGATATGTATCGCCTTGCGACCCGCGTAACGGTTTTTCGCGACGCAAACTATATCGGCACCTACAACGTTGCCGAAATCACCCCGCCGGAACTGATCAAGGCGATGGTCGGGCGCGAGATCAAAGAACTCTTCCCCAAGCCGGAAGTTGAGATCGGCGAAGAAGTGCTTGCCGTAGAACACCTCAGCCGTGCGGGATATTTCCGCGATGTGTCGTTCAATGTCCACGCGGGCGAGATCGTCGGGTTCACCGGCCTTGTCGGCGCGGGTCGCACCGAAGTGATGCAGACGCTCTTTGGCATCGAGCGGTACGATTCCGGCCGGATTCTGTTCGAAGGAAAAGAGATTCACATCCACCGCCCGCAGGACGCGATGCGCCGGGGAATCGGCCTTCTGACGGAGGATCGTCAGGAATGCGGATTGATTCTCGATTGGGGCATCGGCGCGAACATTACGTTGCCGGAACTCAAGAAATACGCAAAACGTAACGTGACCAACCTGAAAGTAGAAAACACCGCCGCAAAGCAGCTCGCCGAGAGCGTGGATGTCAAGGCGGTGACGATATTTGACAAAGCCAGCTCGCTCTCCGGCGGAAACCAACAAAAAGTCGTCGTCGCCAAAGCGCTTGGCAGCGATCTCAAGCTTTTGATCATGGACGAACCGACCAAGGGCGTGGATGTCGGCGCGAAGGCCGCAATCTATGAAATCATGGGAGAACTCGCCAAGCAGGGGCTTGCCATCATCATGATCTCCTCCGAAATGCCGGAAATTCTGGGCATGAGCGACCGCGTCTATGTGATGTGCGACGGACGAGTGACAGGCGAACTCGGACGCATCGCCGCCTCTCAGGAAAAAATTCTTGAGATGGCGATGGCGAAGCACCACCACGCCGCGCGTGCGCAAGGAGAATGAACATGAACAGCCAGATGAAGAGCCTAATGAAAAAACTCAGAAGTTCGCGTGAGCTCAGCCTGTTCTTGGTGCTTGCCGTCCTGTGCATTGCCGTGCAACTGCGCAACAACTCGTTTTTAACCGCGAAGACCATCGGCGATATGCTCAAGAACTATTCCACGACCATCACGCTCGCGCTTGGCATGATGAGCGTGCTGCTCATCGGCGGGATCGATATTTCGGTTGCATCCTCGCTGGCGTTTTCCGGCATGTGCGCTTCGCTGATGATGCGCGATGGCGTGTACTCCTCCACGTTGATCATGTTCCTCGTGAGCATCGGCATCGGCATGTGCTGCGGCATGATCGTCGGCTTCGTGATTACGAAGGGTAAGGTACTGCCGATTATCGCGACGCTGGGACTCACGAATATCTTTCGCGGCGCCACCTACATCGTCTCCGGCAGCCGCTGGGTTTCGGCTTATCAGTTCCAGAGCACGTTTAAGCAATTTGCGCAGACCAACACGCTCTCCTTCGGCCTCGTAAACAATCTTGTGTTCATCACCATCGTGTGCTACGCCGTGTTCTTCGTGATCATGAAATGGACGCGATTTGGGCGCAGAATCTACGCCGTCGGGTCAAATCCGGAAGCGGCGGCGGTCAGCGGCATCAACATCAACGCCATCAAGTTTGCCGTCTACAGCATCGCCGGCGCGTTCGCCGGGCTGACGGGAGCCATGTATACCGCGCTCTATGCCAGCGCGCAGAGCGACATGGGCATGGGTATGGAGATGGACGTCATCGCGGCGTGCGTCATCGGCGGCGTAAGCCTCAACGGCGGGCAAGGCAGCGTCGTGGGCGTTCTGCTGGGCGCGCTGACCATGGCGGTCATCGGCAAGGCGCTTCCGCTCATCGGGGTTTCGCAGTTCTGGCAATCCGCCATCAAGGGGCTGATTATTCTCACCGCGATCATCATCAACGTTCTGACCCAGCGGATGATGCGCAAAAACGCCCTGAAAGAGAGGGAAATCTGAGCATGGCTACCCAAAGTAAACGCAATATCGTCATCGAAAAAGAAAACTCGCTGAAGTCCCTCTTCCTGCGCTGGGAAACATTGCTGGTCGTGCTGTTCATCATCGTAAACGTGATGAACGCGAGCATCTCCAAAAACTATCTCAACACCGCAAACCTGTTCACCGCAATCAGCACATTCCTCGTCAAAGGATTCATCGCGTTTCCGATGGCGTACATCCTCGTAATCGGGGATATCGACCTCTCCGTTGGCTCTACGGTTGCGCTGAGCGCAACGCTGCTGGGCGTTTCGTACAACGCGGGGTTGCCGATGGGCGCGGCTGTCGCAATTGCGCTGCTGTGCGGCACGCTTTGCGGATTGATCAACGGCATCATCCTCACGAAATTCACGGAACTAGCCTCCATGATCGTCACCCTCGGCACCATGACGCTCTACCGCGGCATTGCGGAGATGATTCTGGGTTCCCAGAGCACGGGCGGTCTGCAAAACGTGACATGGTTTTACAATCTATATTATGCAAGACTTGGCGCCGTGCCGTATATCTTCATCGTCTTTTGTGTGCTTGCGGTCGCGTTTGGATTCGTGCTGCACAAGACCACGTTTGGACGCTATCTCTACGCAATCGGCAGCAACCGCGTGGTTGCGCATTATTCGGGCATTCCGGTGCAAACCATCCGCCTGATTTGCTTCACGTTGGTCGGCCTCGTCTGCGGCATCTCGGCGGTTTATTACGCAAGCTGGATGGGTACCGTCCGCTTCGATATTGCAACGGGATATGAGCTTGAGGCGATCTCGATGGTCGTGCTCGGTGGCATCTCCACCGCGGGCGGAAAGGGCAATTTCCCCGGAACCGTCATCTCCATCTTCACCATCGGCCTGCTCAAGTATGGCCTTGGGTTAATCAACGTCAACTCGCAAACTATTCTGATGATCATCGGCGCAATTCTGATCATCGTCGTCACCATTCCGAACATCCGCGTGCAAAAAAACGCGATGAAGGCGGTCAAGCCGTCCGCAAGAGCAGCAAACCAGTAAGAACACGGTTGTAAACGACATCCATCCTCAACCAATCCAACCAGTACCGAAGAAAACGCCCCGCCGCTTTTCAGGCGGGGCAGCAGACCAAGCAAAACGCGCCGATTTCCGGGGCTTTTGAGTAGTAATCCCAAAAGATCACAACAAACCAACCCAACACAGTTGTTAAGCGATGCGCAATGATATGGTCACCCAAAAGGTGTTCATATAAATCAAACTAAGGAAGGGAATCAAAATCATGAAGAAACTGATTGCACTCGTTCTCTGCCTGTTCACGGTGTTTGCCATGGTTGCCTGCGCGCAGCCCGCAGCTCCCGCCGCTGCTCCCGCGGCAGGTGGCGCAGACCAGACTTATGCCATCATCACGAAGTCTGCCGGCAACCCCTACAACGAGAGAGAAGCCTCCGGCTTCGAAGAAGCCATCAAGGCAGCCGGCTACACGGCGATCATCAAGCATCCCGCTGAGATCACCGCTGAAGCGCAGATCACCCTGATCAACGAACTCGTGGCGCAGGGCGTCTCCGGCATCGCCGTTGCGGCAAACGACAAGGACGCGCTGGAAACCGCGCTCAAGGCCGCCATGGCCGCGGGCATCAAGGTTGTCTCGCTCGACTCCTCCGTCAACCCCGCAAGCCGCTTGACCCACATCAACCAGGCCGGCGTGCAGCAAGTTGCGCAGGCTCTGGCGGATGCCGTGCTGGATCTGACCAAGGGCGAAGGCGACTGGGCAATCCTGTCCGCAACGTCCACCGCTTCCAACCAGAACGCTTGGATCGAAGCCCAGAAAGAGATCATGAAGGGCGACAAATACAGCAAGCTGAACCTCGTGGAAGTTGCGTATGGCGACGACGAGTATCAGAAGTCTGTTGACCAGACCCAGGCTCTGCTCCAGAACTACCCGAACCTGAAGGTCATCTGCGCGCCGACCACCGTCGGTATCGCCGCCGCTTCCAAAGTCATCACGGATGCCGGCCTGCAGGGCAAAGTCATCGTGACCGGCCTCGGCCTCCCGTCCGAAATGGCGGAATTCATGGGCGCTGGCAACGTTGCCTGCCCGTACATGTTCCTCTGGAACCCCATCGATGTGGGCCGCGTTGCTGCCTACGCGCTGGTTGAAATGGTCAACGGCAAGCTCACGGGCGAACTCGGCCAGAGCTTCACCGCTGCCAACGGCACCACCTACACCGTCACCGAAGCGGGCGACGGCGGCACGGAAATCATCATTGGGCCGCCATTTGCCTTCACCGCGGACAACATCGCAGAGTGGAAGACCGTCTATTAATCCAAATCAGATTCGCATTTGCACAAACGGGGGCAGGCAGTCTTGCCTGCTCCCGCAGTTTTTTGAAGTATCACTATCAAAAAAAACGGATCACTTGAATCGCAAGAAAATCAGTACCCAGCCGAATGAGTTCGACGGAGGAACCAACACATGAATCAGAAAGAAACCAAACGCGCGCGCGTGGGATTATACAGCGCCGGTTTGCATGCATATTGGGCCCAGTTTGCGGGGCTACACGACCGCATCCTCGGCTACAACGCGTTTATCGAGAACCGCGTGAGTCAATGGGGAGAGGTGTTCAACTTTGGCCTCGTGGATTCCGAAGTGGCGGCGCGCGACGCGGGCGAATACTTCAACGCGCACAACGTGGACATCATCCTTGCGCATTCCGGCACGTATTTTACGAGCGCTTGCGTGTTGCCGACGCACCAAATCTGCAAGGCGCCGACGGTGATGCTCAACCTGCAACCCGCGCCGCAGATGGCGTATGCCGCCACGGACACCGGCGAATGGCTTGCGCACTGCGTCGGCTGCCCGATTCCGGAGGCGGTGAATGCCTTTGAGCGCGCGGGAGTTCCGCTTTCCATCATCAACGGCCTGCTGGGCTTGCACGAAACGCCCGCAATCAGCATGGCAAACGAAGTCACCGCGCATATGCCGCAGGCAGAGCGTGCCTGGCGCGAGATTGAAGCATGGGTGCGCGCGGCGGGCGTGAAGCGCACCATGCAGCACGCACGGTTTGGTTTCCTTGGCAACAACTATTCCGGCATGCTGGATTTGTACAGTGATTTTACGATGCTCCAGAGCCAGCTTGGGCTGCATGTGGAGCTTCTGGAGATGTGTGATCTTGACCGTAACCTCGGACAAGTGACGCAGCAGGAGATCGCGCAAAAACGCAGCGAAATCGAAACGTTCTTCGAGATCTCCGGCGATTCGCCATCTGATCCGCGCGTGAAAGCGCCGACCAAGGAGCAGCTCGACTGGTCGGCTACCGTCGCCGCCGCGCAGGAACGCATGGTGGAGGAATACGACCTCGATGCGCTGAGCTATTATTATCACGGCAGCAACGACAACCACTATGAGCAGGTGCAGTCCGGCTTCATCGTGGGGCACTCGCTGCTCACGGCAAAGGGCGTTCCCTGCGCGGGCGAAGGGGACATCAAGACCAACGTCGCCATGAAGATTTGCGATATCCTCGGCAAAGGCGGCAGCTTCTGCGAGATCGTCGCGATGGATTACATACACAATACGATGCTGCTGGGGCACGACGGGCCGTTCCACATCTCGATTTCGGATGGGAAACCCATGCTGCGCGGCCTGGGCGTCTATCATGGAAAGAAGGGCTCCGGCATCTCCGTGGAGGCAAACGTCGTGAGCGGACCCATCACCATGCTCGGCGTGACACAGCTTCGAAACGGCAACCTCCGCTTCATCGTGAGCGAAGGGGTTGCAAAGAAATTTGACATCCTCACCATCGGCAACACCCAAACGCATGTTGATTTCGGCATGGATTTGGATGCCTATATGGACGAGTGGTTTGCCGCCGCGCCCACGCATCATTGCGCAATGAGCATCGGCCACAACGCCGCGCTTTTTGAGAAGGTTGCAAAACTGATGCACATAGAATGCGTCCGCGTCGGAAAATAATCAACGCGAAGAAATCTTCTTTTCCTGACTCCTCCTGAGGTAGAAAACGCGAAAGCGAGTTGAGAGGCTGTGCTCAACTCGCTTTCGCGTTAGATTGGAGGAGTAGGATGGTTTTTTTAGTTGCCCAATTCGCGCATCTGGAAGTTTTCGAGCAGCGTTTGCACTTCGTGAAGCGGCAACTGATGCAGCACGCAATAGAGAATGGCAGCGTCGCGTTTGACCTGCGGCACGAGCGGGCTTTGACCGGCGATCTTGAGCAGATATTGCGTCTGCTTGAGATCCAGCCCAAAACCGAAGGCGAGCTGAATCACCTTATCGCGCGAAGGTCTGCGCGTGCCGTTGAAGAGCTGGTGCCCATAGCTGCGTTCAATCTGCGCGCGCTGAATCACGCGCTCGCGCGCAACCTCCCGCTCTGTGCAAAGGCGGGCGAGATGATCGGGAAAAGACGGCAGCAAATCCGCCGATTGGACGACGTCGCTCAGCGCGCCTTCGTGTAATAGACGCATCAAATCGCCGGTGCTTTTTCTGTCTTCGTTCATGCGTGTGCTCTCTTTCTGCGTTTCAACGCAGCGAAATGCGGCGCGTAGCCGCGCGCGTCAATGGCCAACGGGCAGCGCAAAGAGGTCGTTTTCGTTTTCACCGAACTGATCTTGAAAATATTGCTGCACCATCTTTATTGTATATGCGTAGGGATCGTCTAGGGTTGCATTTTTGTAGACTTTTTGCAGTAATTCCGCGACGCTCATGCTTTCCGGTACAATCCCGTCCTGATGCCGACCTTCCTTCGGGAAATACTCAAAATCGCCCTCGATCTCTCCTTCGCTCAACATCGCCTTGCAATAGAATCTGCGCTCATTGACATAGTACGAGACGGCAATCGGGTTTCCGTTGGACTCTGTGTAGTACTCGATGTCCCAGCCGGGGTTGCCGCCCCACTCCGGGCGATTGACGCGGACGCGGATCGGGCTGCCGTTATTGTCGGCGTTGAACTCACACCAGCCGTTTTTCTCGTCTGCCACGAAACCGAGGTTGGTGAGCGAGCGCTCCTCAAACGGCATCTGGAAGAGTTGATCCGCGCTCATCATGAACGCTTGCTTGACCTGCTCGTCGAAGTTTGAAACCGGCACAAGGAGAATATCCTCCGCATTGACGTCGCCCAGAGCCGCGCGGATCGCGGTTTCCGCCGCCGTGTGATCGCCGCTTGCAAAGTTGAACTCCTTCTTGTTGGCATCATATGTATAGTCCGTCAGGACGGCATCGTCTTTGAGAACCACGCAGACATACGCGTTTGCAAGCGGGTGTCTGCGAACGACGATGGCGTAGCCATTGTCCAGCGGCAATGTCATCCGCACGGAGTCCGCTTCCATCTCTTTGGGCGGTTTCCCCCACTCTGAATGGTTGACGGTGAACATCGTCGTTCCTTTTGAATACGAGGCGATCATGCTATCTAGGTCAATCGTAAAGCCAAGGTCGGACAAGCTCGAAGCCATCTGAAAATCCGACTCGTCGAGTTTGACATAGATACCCGCAATCGAAGAAAAATCGTCGATCGGGCACTCCGCGAGCATGAGCCGGCGTAGGTTCGTGAGCCCGGCAAGCGGCGAAACGTCTGTGACCTTCGTGTGCGTGAACGTTAGATTCCCCAGCTTCGTGAGGTTGGAGAGCACGTTCAAATCCGTAATCGTCGAATAGTCGAGCATCAAGAAGTCGAGATTGGTCAGCTTGGAAAGCGTACTGTAATCGCTCGCCTGACAATTAAAGAGCGTCAATCCGCGCAGATTTGTCATTCCGGCAAGAGGGGTAATATCCTCCACCGGATTTCCGCCAAGCGAGAGCGAGGTGAGCTTCGTCATCCCGGCAAGCGGCGAGATGTCTTTGATATTGTGAAACTGGAGATCAAGCGTTTCCAGATTTCGGAAGGCTTCCAAGCCGGAGATGTCATGAATTTGCGTTTCCGGCGGAATGAACTGCTGCCACTCAATGTTGAGCTTGAGTTCTTGAACAGCCTCGGCTTCTGCTGTCGTGATGTCGCCATCCGGCTTGCCGATTGCCGCGCGAACCATCTGATTCAGGATTGGGTCTTTTAGCGCCACTACGCTTTTCGGTGTTGCGGTTGGAAGCGGCGATGGGGTCAAAACCGGTTCGGCAGCGGGCGCGGCGCAGGCGGCAAACCCGAACACGAAGACGGCGGCGATGCACCAGACCAGCGCGCGCCTGATGAACGAAGTTTCTTTCATAAACAATGGCTCTCCCTCTGCGCATGTCTGCGCTGTGATTGTATATTGCTTTCCTGAAAAAAGAGTAAAACAAAGTGCAATGTGTTGACATTTGCATCATAACAACAAAAAAACCGCAAATGGTATGCAAGCTGCACACATGCGGGCTTTTTTGCTCAAAAATTGCGATCTGAGAACGATTGAATGCACCAGTTTGCAATGAAAGGGTTCAGTACGGCTTTAGGAGAAGTGGACTTGAAACGTTGCGCCGGACAAATCCCGCTCGGCATCGGTTCGCTGGCCTTCCAACAGGCAGACTTCTTTTAGCAGCGGCATCTTGAGCAGCGGGGTAAGATCGTGATCTTGCACATCGCCAAGCTCCAGACGCTCCAGTCCGGCGAGCGAATCGATTCCCGCGAGCGAGCTCAACGGCGCAAATGTCACTTTCAGAAACGTGAGCCCGCTTAGCCCCGCAAATGCGTCAAAGGAAGTGACGCGCGTTTTGCCCGCGTCGATATTGACCAGTAGCGGACAGCTCGCAAGCGACGAAAAATCGGACACGCGGGAATCAAACACACACACGGCACGCAAGGAGAACAGACCTGCAAGCGGCGAGACATCCGCAATCGGGTTGTGGTTGAGATCGACTTCTTCCAGCGCTTCGAGCTGGGAAAGCGGTGAAATGTCCGTGATGTCCTGCATCTCGATGCGTATGATCTTCAGATTCTTGAGGTGCGTCAGGTCGTTGAGCGTCTGAATTGTGCCGTTGCGAACGTTTATCTTCTGACTGACAAACTCGTCCTTTTTTGCATAGAATGCTTCGGAATTTGTGGTAACGATGTCGCCGAAGATGTAGAGCTCCGTTACGCTCAGCAGGTCTTCTTCTGTAATCGGCGCGTTCTTGGGAATCCCCAGCGTCTGCCGCACGGCCTGTTCGATGAGCAGCTCTTCGAACTGGACGGAATTGGTGGCAAAGATGGCGGGGGTAAAGTCGGTATACCGGCCGATGGCAAACCCCGCGCAAAGGCAGGCGAGCGAAACGGCCGCGCAAATGACGGCGTGTAGAACACGCCTTTGCAGATGCCCGTCGGCGCGCTGCAACGCTTTTTTGACCTGAACCGCGGAGGCATAACGGCGATCTGGCGTAAGCTCGGTGCAGGTTTTTACGATTTTTTGCAGCTGCGGGGAGTCCAACTTTGGCATCGCCTTTCGCGGCTGGGACTCGCCGGTGAGCAGCCAACCGATCAGAACGCCGAGCGAGAAGATGTCCGTGCGGTTGTCCGTCTGCGAGAAGCCGTATTGCTCCGGCGGCGCGAAGTCTACCGTGCCGAAATACCGCGTGTCTTTCGCGGCGGCGGGGTCATATTCGCGCGAAATGCCGAAATCGATCAGCCACGCGTTGCCGTTTGCGTCGATGATGATGTTCTGCGGTTTGATGTCGCGATGGATCACCGGCGGCGTGAGGCTATGCAGATACGCCAAAATATCGCAAATCTGCGACGCGATGGCAACCACTTGCGCCTGCGTTGGGTGCGCTTCGCTTGCGTACTCGTTTAGCGGAAGACCGGCGACATAGTCCCGGACAACGCAGAGCATGGTTTCGTTTTCATATTGAGCGATGCAACGCGGAATGGCGGGATAAGAGAGCTTCTGAAGCAAGGCAGCCTCGGTGACGCCACAAGCGCGGTTTTCGCCCAAATAGCACTTTGCGAGAGATTCCTTGCCCGTTGCGCGATGCAAAACAAGAAGCGTCTCCGCATTTTCGCTGGCGGAAAGACATGCGAGGGCCTCATAATCGGCGAAAAAAGCAGCAGGATACCGCGTGTCATCCTGTAAAAAGAGGCAATCTTCGGAGCCAAGGGAGCAGGCGTTTGGGTGAGAAGGCGCACTGGTTTCGCGCCGCGGTTCAGTCATTTTTGTCCTCCCGGCCGAGCAAGGTGAGCCCCATGTGTTCCAGCGCTTGCTGCGCTTCCAATACGCTGCGCTTTTCGTGCAGGCAGCGAAGCAGCACGATGTCGCGCGGAATCTTCGGGTAAAGCGGCGCGTGTCGCGCGACCTTCAGCAGCTCCTGTGCACCATCCACATCCAGGCCGAAGCCGAACGCAAGCTGAATCACCTTGTCGCGCGAAGGTTTGCGCGTGCCGTTGAAGAGCTGATAGGCGTAGTTGCGCGGGATGTCGGAGCGCGCGATGACGACGGCGCGGGAGAGCGAAAGTTCCTCGCTCAGCGCGCGAATGAAGCGGTCAAACGAAGGCATCTCCATAAGCGCGGCATTGTCGCGCAGATAGGTTCCAACGTCCGGCGCGCGAAAAAGACGCTCCAACAGGAGCTTTGTGGTGCTTGGTTGCGGTTCTTGCTCCATACCATTCTCCGTTTCGTTCCTGTTTGCATTGCACTTTTCTCAATGCAGCGTCGAAATACGTTTATTTCGCGAAGGAAATTCACCAAATAGCGACAAGAAAACAAAAAACGAACCCGCTTCGTCACACGCGTAATGCGTCGACTCAATCGGTTGCAATACAATGAACTTCTGTTATCTATTATAGAGCGAATGAAACGCGCACGCAAGAAAAGCAGTGAAATTGCCCATGATTACAGGAGAAAATAGGAATCTTGAAAGAATACAAGCAAACGGCTGCGCTCGAAGTGGTTACAATGTAACAATTGAATATTGTATGAATTTTGATGTTTATTGCGAGGCCGAGGTTATTCCTTCGGTTTTTTCATCAGCCGCGCATATGAGATGGAATCCTTGCCAAAGCGGGAACGGATGTTGTCCATTGCGCGGTCGAGCTTCGCGTTCTTGAGTTTACCCTCGGTCGTATCGCCGATGAGCGTCATCTGCTCCGTGCAGCAATCGCCAAGATTCGCCGCCGTCACGGAAAGCAGACGCACGGGGGAGGACATGGACCAGGATTTGTCCGCGATGGCAACCGCCGCTTCGTAGAGTTCGTGCGTGACGTTGGTCGGCGCGGCGAGTTTTTGCTGGCGCGAGATGGTCGCAAGAAGCGGGTCTTTGATTTGAATCTGAACGGTCGCGCAATACAGCCCGTGTTTGCGCAGGCGGGAACCAACCTGATCGCAGAGCGCAAGAAGCCCGGCGCAAATCTCCTGCCGCCCGACCAAATCGTGCGGAAACGTGATGCTGTTGCCGATGCTCTTGGGTTGGTCGCTCTCGTCCGCACGGCGCACGAGGCTGCAATCCTCGCCGGCGGCATATTCCCAGATCGTCTCTCCGCTGCGCCCGAGAATCAGCCGGAGCTGATCCCGTCCGGCATGTGCGATGTCGCCAATGGTCGCAATGCCCATTCGAGCGAGGCGTTCGGCCGTCGTGCTGCCAACGAACATCATATCCCGCGCGGGAAGCGGCCAGAGGATGGTTTGATAGTTGTCCCGCGTGATGCAGGTGGTCGCGTCCGGCTTTTTATAGTCGCTGCCCAACTTTGCAAAGATCTTGTTGAAGGAAACGCCGACGGATATCGTGATCCCGATTTCCTCGCGAATGCGCCTGCGCAGTTCGTTTGCAATCCGCTCGCCGCTGCCAAACGTATGCAGCGTTCCCGTTACATCTAGCCAGGATTCGTCGATGCTAAAGGGCTCAACCAAGTCCGTATACTGTCCGTAGATTTCGTTGATTTGATCCGAGATCTGCTCATATAGGTCGTGATGCGGTACCACGAGCGTGAGCTGCGGGCATTTTCGCTTTGCCTGCCAAATGGTCTCCGCCGTTTGAATGCCATACGCCTTGGCAAGCTCGTTTTTGGCGAGGATGATGCCGTGCCGGCTTTCCGGATCGCCACAGACCGCCATCGGCACGCGTTTTAGCTCCGGATGCGAGATACACTCGACCGAAGCAAAATAGGAGTTGCAATCACAATGCAATATCGTGCGTTCCATACGCGCCTTTCTGCCGACCTACGGGTGATCATGCGACTTTTTTGATGGTTGCTGCGTGCGAACGATAGTTCTATTATACCAAAATGCCATTGCGTTCAACAGAGCGAGGAGCAGCAAAAGAGAACAATTCGGCTGGCTAGAGAGCGTAATTCAAATGGAGTGTGTACAAATTTGTTGCTGCGATTGCGCGTAGTATGAACCATCGCCCAGTTTACTAGCGTGTTTTGCTACGGCTTTTGTTCGTAGAACGTCCGGGACTGATTTCACCATTCCACAAAAAGTAGACCGAAACAATGGCGAATTTCGATATAGTATTCATGTGAAATGTCGCAGTTCGATCCATCAAGAGCGCTTTCGCGTAGCGCGCCGCACAATGCAATATCATCAGAATATTTTGGAGGAAAAATGAAGAAGGCATCTTTTGTTATGATCCTTGGTTTATGCTTGCTGCTTGCAGCCTGCGGTACGCCAGCGAGTACGACCGCGGAACAACCCGCGGCGCAGGCACAAGCCGACGCAGCGCCTGCGGACACAACCGCCCTCGATGGAACAAATGCAAAACCGGTCGATGCGCGGTTGGTCGTCAACGGCACGGTACACAAGGTTTCAGGGTTTGCACTCGATGGCGGTTATTTTTACCAACAGAAGGATTTAAGCGCTGCGCTGGGTGACGCGCAAGTGGAAGGTGTAAAAAGCTTTCAGCGAGATGGCGCAGACTACTTTGCCCTGGAGGACATCTGCGTCAGCAACAGCTTCAACTATACACATGATACAGTACTCAAGGCGGACTATGTTTGGACGTATCCGGACGTGGGGCAGATTACGCAGTCCAACGACGAGCTGAACCGCGCAATTGACAAGGGGTTTGGCGAGGCGCAGGCGGATGATGCCGTCGTGACCTATCAACAGTTCTTTGCGATGCTGGATCGTGTGATAGAACTTTCGCAGCCGGACAAGCTTGCCGACTGGCAAGCGAAGTTTCCCGAAGCGCGCGCTTCCAGCGACCCAATGACGCGCTTTGAAGGAATGATGGCGACACTTAAATGCGCCATTATGCTGGGCGGTGACTATCTGAACTTTGCAATTGATTGGGTGCCGATGAACGACAAAATCGGAGACAAAGTCTGGGATGAAGTCAACAAGGTCAAAGACCCGTTTCGGTATATCACCAACGACTATCCCTATGAAGGCGGTGGGTTTGAGGGAAATGATTTCTCGGGCTGGGATGACTGCGGCGTAGCTTACCGATATTCCTATGCGCGGCTGTCGCTGGTGAGCGGAAAATCGATTCTCGACTACGATGAAGCGCAGAACTCCATGTTGATGGACAAACCGTTTTCTTATAATGCGGCAATGCTCGCGGCGCTTCGGCTGTATGATTCCAAATCGACTGGGGAAGGATTGGCCTTGCTGACAGACCCGCAGGCGATTGCATATGATCCTACGATCATCACGCAGGAGCTGTTGGATCGCGCAAAAGCGCGACCGAAGGTGACAGCAGAGAACCTTCCGATTCTCAAAGGGCTTGTATTTGGCTGGAGCTCGGATTTAACGGGGTTGCCAGCATCCGAAGCGGAACTCAAGATGGTTGCCGACTGGGGATTCAATAGCGCAAGAGTCATGATTACATACCAATCGATGTTTGATCAGGATGTGACGCATGTCGATTTGAATATGCTCAAACAGATCGATCATCTGGTTGCCGCTGCCATGAAATACAACATTCATTTGGACATCGTGGCGACCACTATGCCCGGGCGTTGGGCAAAATTCAACCCGGAAACATTCAAAAGCGAAGGTGATTTTGACCTTTTTACCAATCCAAAGCTGCAGAAACAGGCAGTGGATATGTGGACGATGCTTGCAGCGCGTTATAAAGGAGTACCCAGTGCATCTTTGTCGTTCTGCCCGCTCTTTGAAGCCTCCAATGGCAATTTGAGCACGGGGCTTCCCTTCAAGCCGTATCAATTTAAGGACACCGCGCATGTGTTTGACTTGCTCATTGGGGCTATTCAAGCGCAGGATGCAGACCGGCTCGTAGTTTATGAGGCTACATCAACCGGCGGCGCAAACGAAATCATAAAAGAAGGAGAACTGATACGATCCACGCTGGAAAGCAAGTATGACAACATCATGATGATGGAAAACTTCTTTCAAGGAGTGTTTATCTACGCCAACATGACGGCGCAGGAAGGCGAGAACATCGACAACAATAATCACAGCATGTTCCTCTCCAATTACCCGACCACAATCTATGCCGCGCAGCGCGAAATCATCAAGGGGCAACCACTCGAACTGACGGGCGAGTTGGTCGGCGGGACGACACTGGAGCTGTATCTTTCGAAGATACACGGATCGGGGGATTTGGAGATCGTCGCGGACGGGCAGACGATCTATAGTGAATCTCTTGCGTCAAAGAACTATGACGTGAGCTATCCAATCTCGAAATATTATCCGTTTGCAAAGAGTGACAAGCTGATTTCCGTCACACTGGATCACGACGTGCAAAAGCTCGAAGTACGTTTCAGCGGGAGTTCCTTTGAATGGAGCGGTATCAACGTTATCCTGCCCGACTCCTACGCGGTGGAACGCTGGTGGTATGAAACCGAATATGACGCGGCACAGGAAGGAAGAAGACCTGAACAGCCGGCGCTTAAAAAAACATCGACCATTATGATTTGTCCCAATAGCTACGATATGGGGCGATTGCTCGTCATCCATCCGGATGTGACCTACTCTTCGGAATGGGCTTTGGATCAGTCCAACAAGGACACGATCGAGTTCTGGGCGAAGACGGTGTCCGAGTTTGCGCCGCACAGCGTTGTTCGTATAGAGACCGCGAACTTCAACGCCGTTGCGCTGGATCAGGCGCTTGCGTACTATAACGACATCTTCGCCGCACTCAATCAATATGGGCTTGGGTGGTATAGCAACGATTACATCAACTTCACCGATGGCGGCAGGCGATATATGGGGGTTGAACCCGTGCAGTACTTCGGCAGGCCTCTTTGCAAAGAGCTACTGGAACAGTTGCAATCGTTTCAGTAATTCGCCTTGTTCATCGCATATAGAGCCAATCAACCAAACCGCAAACACAATTGCACGGCAAAAATCAATGCCACCCGTTCTTCGGGTGGCATTGTGCTTGCGCAGCTCGCTTGTTTTGAGTGGATCGTCAATATCCGCGATCCCGATCGATCACATGCCCGTCGATTGCGCTGATGGTCAGCGAATTCCAGAAGACTGGGTCGCCGTCATATGCCGCGTTCAAAAGATCGGGGCTGGAAGAATAGTCGGGGTGTTCGCTGAACTCGATGAAGAAGTTCCACACGGGTTCGAGGGTGAAAGTTTTGGCGTTGGGCTTGCCGATTCGCATCAAGCCAAGCTCCGCGTGTTGGATAAAGAGCTCGTGCGTGGCATCTTCCCGGGTGATGTTGTAGTCGTATTTTTCCCGCACCAGGTCGGCAAGCTTTGCTTCGATCTCGGAAAACGGCAGCAATGTTGCGTCCGGGTTGGTAACGGCATCGACCGTCATCGGGTTGATCCAGTGGATGCTGACGATGCCGCGATCATCCACGGTGATTTCCAAAGCTTCGTTCACGCGAACGTTGGTCAGTGTCGTTTCCATATCGCTTGCGATGTCCCGGCTGTCGTATGCCGTCCCGACGCCATTGACAGTACGCTGGAAGACACATTGCCATGCCCACGGGTGTGCCCATGTGTTCTCTTCGCCTTGGGCGACAAACAGGCCGACCGTCATCACATGGTTGAGCGAGAGCCCGCTGTCAAGCGTTCCCGCCATCTCTGTGGCGAGGGCAATTGCCTGTTCTTTCGATAAGGCCACGCCTTCCGGCTCGCTGCGGCGCGATCCATTGTAGCGGAGCGGACGATCTTCCACCAACTCGTTGATGTTGATTGCGCTGGACGTTGCCGAATAGCTGGCTCTTACAAGATACGGCGTTCCGTCGCGCTCCGCAACGCCTTGAAAGCGCATTGTGGGATCGCCGAAGTCGTTGGTGCCCGGTACGAACTCGACCGCAACTTCCCGTTTTTCCGCCGCAGACGGTGCAGACTGAATCATTTCCAGATAGGTGTCCAGCTGATCCTTGACGGCTTGTGCGTACTTCGGGTCTTTGTTCGGGCTGGTGCCGTTTTGTATGCCGACATAGATTTTCTGAAAGAGCGGAAGGAATTGTTCTGCATATTCCTTTGTGTCTTCCGGCGCATAGATAAATTTCACATCATCATTCCCGAAGAACGCATGCACGGTATTCATCAGGTCGTCCATCGTCACATCCCGGCAGGTGACGGAAGCGATCGGAACCGCATCCACATTTGGCAAAGTGACGCTGAGATTTCCGTTGAGCAATAGTTCCTTGTCGGTGCTCCACTCGGCATACCGCCAAGGTGTCGGGATGCCCAGCTTTTGCGCAAGCGGGCTGACGATCTCCGGCGCGGGGGTTGGCGTTGGCTCCGGGGTTGTGGAGGATGGATCGGCGGCAAGGGCTTGCGCCTCCACCTTGCCGGAGGAGCGATTGTCGCTTGCCGCTTGCTTTGCCGGGATGCAGGCGGTCGTGAAGCAGCCGACCAGCATCACAAGAGACAGCGCAAAGCTGATGAGTTTTGCACTCAATTGACTTCGATTTCTCATAAATACTCCTTTGATTCGTTTCTCGACGACGGCTTTGGACTTTCCATATGCCATGCCGAGAACGACCTGTCGATAGTTGGATCGTGAAAACAGATCCAGTATCAGGGTGGCGTAGTCGCCTTTTTGCCTTGCGCTCATTTGATCGACCACGATGCTGTCGCAAAGCGTCTCCATATCCGCACGAATCTGCCGAACCGCGATCCAGACGACGGGGTGAAACCAGTAGATCGCGTTGAGCAGAGAAAGCAATATACTCATGGCAGGATCGCCGCGCTTATAGTGCACCAGCTCGTGACGAAGCGTGTTTTTCACCTGCTCGTCGTCCATAGAGGCCAGCAGGTCCATCGGCATGAGCACGCACGCGGGAAAGAGTATGCCGGGTGAAGTTAGCCCAAACTGGCAAACGAGCGGCACGTTGGCACGGATGACAAGTTCCCGCCGGACTTCGCGATACAGCGCGCGCAGCCGCTTGGTGGGCTTTGCGGCGTTTTTTGCAATGCGCTTTTGCAGGCGAATGTAGAGAAACGCAATATACCCGATGCCGATTGCAACTCCGGCGAGCCAGACAAACAGGAGAACATTGGCAAGCGAAAGTGGTTGACGCGTGGCGTCGGCGAAAACGCCGACCTGTTCGGGCGCAGTTTGCGTATTTTTGCGAACGCTTTCCGTTTCCGCCTGCGGCAAAGCTGCGGAATCAACCGCGTCTTGTCTAGGAGCCGATGCGGTTTCGGGTTGGGAGACGGGCGCGCTTGCCGCAGAGGACTGCGCCGGAAGGGAAAAGAATTGAACGGGGCTGTCGAGCGTGACAGGCAACAGCAACCTGAGCAGAAACAGCGACCAGATGGCATAGTGCAGGAAGGGGGAGAGTTTGTCTTTGAGCAGCCGCTTGAGCAGCATCGTAATGCCAAAGAGGATGGTCGCATAAATCGAAATTTCGAGCAAAGCTTGAAGAATTTGCATACTACGCCTCCCGCTCGCGTTCGCCGGAAAGCTTGGCGATCAACGCTTGCAGTTGCGTTTTCTCCTCGTCGCTGACGTCCGTTTTCTCCACCATGGACGCAAGCAGCAGCCGCGCGCTATCGTTTGTCATCTTGGAGAGGATGTAATTGCTTTCTTCCTCCACGCAGTCTTCCCGTGCACGCAGCGGAAAATACCGCCGGTTGCCGCTGACGAGCGTGTAGCCGACGTATCCGCTGTCCGTCAGCCGCTTGAGGTAGGTCATAAAGCTGCTGCTCTTCCAGTCCACGGCGTTCTGCATGGACTCCATAATCTCGGATAAGAACATCGGCGGATGATTCCACAGCGCCTCCATCATCAGCCATTCCAGTTTTGTCAGGGCTTGCTTTTCTTGCGTCGGTCTCATTTTTTCTTGCCTCCGTCTCTTCTTTGTGCACAGAGAAATGCGTTGTGTTAACATCTAATAAATTAGAGCACAAGACGGAAGTTGTCAATCATATTTACCAATGTTCACAGTTGGTTTGCATTGT
>ERZ1645187.1542-NODE-1542-length-21151-cov-19.988434_pt1 | contig 21151 bp, 22 predicted proteins | sample MGYA00575352_ERZ1645187 | MGnify/ENA primary metagenome ERZ1645187 (study PRJEB40837, sample SAMN11349314) | freshwater sediment metagenome | isolation source: river sediment | host: Sediment | place: India: Wazaribad , New Delhi | collected 2017-02-21 ... | reverse complement strand
AGCAGCTTGAAATGCTTGCGGGTCATGCCCATCAGCTGGCGCATCTCGTCGTGCGAGAGGAAGGTCGGCGTACCGCCACCCCAGTGCAGCTGGATCACCTCATGCTCGCCATCCCGCCCTTCCAATGCGGAACTTTGCAGGGCCAATTCCTTACCAAGGTACTTCAGGTACTTGGCGCTGCGGCCATGGTCCTTGGTGATGATCTTGTTACACGCGCAGTAATAGCAAATCGTGTTACAGAAAGGGATGTGGAAGTATAATGAGAGGGGTCGGCTGATTCCGCCGATGTTTCGCTTACCGAGCCACAAATCGGCTGCCGAAGCATCGAACGCTTCGACAAAGCGGTCTGCCGTCGGGTAAGACGTGTAGCGCGGGCCGTTTACGTCGAAGCGACGAATGATTTGCGGATCGAAGACGAGGTTTTCTGTTGAGAAATTCATTAGACATGCCACCGGGTGTAGGCCGGATTATCAGTGTAAGCCGTCAAAGTATGGTTGACATGGATCAAGCGAACGCGGGATTGGAATGGGCCAAATTCATCCACTGAAGGAAGAAGTTACGCTGGAGGTCATCAAGACCGCCTGTTCCAACTGCAACCTGCGGGAACTCTGCCTTCCCTATGGCTTGAGCGAAGAAGAACTCGGCAAACTTGACGATCTGGTGTCAACCCGTCGCCGTCTCAAGCGTGGGGAGCACCTCTATCGCGCCGGGGAAGCCTTTGATGCGATCTACGCGATTCGCAGCGGTTTTTTCAAGACCGACGTCCTGCTCGAAGACGGCCGTGACCAGGTGACCGGCTTCCAGATGGCCGGCGAACTGCTCGGCCTGGACGGCATCAGTACCGAACACCATACCTGCAACGCCATCGCGCTCGAAGACAGTGAGATTTGCGCCATTCCCTTTCCGCACCTGGAAAGCCTGTCGCGCGACATCCCCACACTGCAGCACCACTTCCACAAGGTGATGAGCCGCGAAATCGTCCGTGACCATGGCGTGATGATGCTGCTTGGCACGATGCGTGCCGAAGAACGGCTGGCGGCCTTCCTGCTCAACCTGTCACAGCGCTTCACCGCCCGGGGCTTCTCGCATGCCGAGTTTTACCTGCGCATGACGCGTGAGGAAATCGGCAGCTACCTCGGCCTCAAGCTGGAAACCGTCTCCCGCGCCTTCTCCCGCTTTCAGGAGGAGGGCCATATTGCTGTCCAGCAAAAACACATCCGCATCCTGAACGTTAACGGCCTAAAGGCCTTGATGAACCACCGCCCCTGAGATCAGCGACGAAGGTCTCAAGGGCGCCATAGTCTGAATTCTGGCGTGGGACGGTTCGACCTCGCCAGCCAACCGCTGGCTGCGGTCAACCCGGAAAACCGCTAAAAATCACCACCCGCCTCAGGCCTTGCGGGCGAGCGCTCCGGCAAAGGCGCGCCAGCCGACAAAGCCCCGGCTGCTCGCTACCGGTAGATAACCGGGCAAGGCGGCAAGGCGCCTTCGGAAGGTTTCACCCTGCAACCGGCGCACCAAATGGCGAGCGGCCTCGCTATCGGCCGTCTGATGGCGAGTCGCCAGACAGTAACGGTCAACGCCCAGCGGCACGAAGTCCAGGTCATATCGCCCGGCGACTGCGCGAATCCCGAAGCCGGCATCCGCCTGGCCGCTGGCCACTGCGGCTGCCACCGCGTCATGCGTGAATTCTTCGTGGGCGTAGCCGGAAATCTCGCGCCCGTCGAGGCGGTTTGCCGCCAGCAGCTGGTCGATCATGCTACGCGTTCCCGAGCCGCGCTGGCGATTGACCATGCGTACACCGGGCTGCGCAATATCGTTAATTGAGGCGATCCCCAACGGATCGCCCCGCTGGATCAGGATTCCGTGTTCACGCTGCATGACCTCGAAAAACCGATGCCCGCGCAGCGCCAGGTGGCTACCAACCCAGGCGGCGGCCGCCGCCCCGCCATAAGTTGCCGGCAGATGAAAACCGGCAACCTCACACTCACCGCGAGCCAAGGCCAGCAAGGCCTCGTCGCTGCCTTTCCAGAACACATCGACCCGCACATGGCGACCGTTCTCGATCCAGTCGGCCAGCGCCAGATCGTGGCCGGCAGCGAGTCGCAAACGCTCGGGGGCCACGACCGCCCTGGGGGAAATGACTTCCTGTAGACGCGACGCCCACGGCGCATGCAGTGCCGCCAATGTCGCCCGTGCTTCGTCGTCCAGAGCCAACAACGCGGCACCGAAGGCGCTCAGACGCGTTCCCCGGCCCCGGCGCTTGATCACCAAAGGCTTGCCAAAAGCCGCCTCAGCCTGACTCAGCAGCCCCCAGATCGAGCGATAGGAGCAGCCGAGACCTGCCGCGGCCGAACCCAAGGCCCCGGTTTCCGCCAACAGTCGCAGCACCTCGATCAGGCGCACAGACTCGGCCTCACCAAGCGCCACCCCGAAGTCCCACCCCCAACGAACCGCCGTCATTGCCCGCCTCATTTATTGCAATAGCTTGCATATATATCGCCATCGGATTCTACGTTAACCTGCGCTCAAATCATGCTTCAACCCCCATCTCAGAGACCGCCGGATACCGCATGAACCTGCTTGGACTGATCGTCAAAACCGTGAGCATCGTCGCCGCACTGACCAGTACGGCCTTCGCCGCTGACCACGTCATCACCGTGGCCTCGACGACCTCGACCGAGCAATCCGGTCTCTTCGCACACATCCTGCCGGTATTCGAGAAGGAAACCGGGATCAAGGTCCGCGTTGTCGCGCTTGGTACCGGTCAGGCCCTGGACACCGCCCGCCGGGGCGACGCCGATGTCGCCTTCGTGCACGACAGGGCGGCCGAAGAGAAATTTGTTGCCGAGGGCCATGGCATCAAGCGTTACGACGTGATGTACAACGATTTCATCCTGCTTGGCCCCCGCTCCGACCCGGCGAAAGCCGCCGGAAAGGACGTTGCCGACGGCCTGCGCCGCATCGCCGGCATCGCTGTGGCCAACCGTCCGGCCTTTGTCTCACGGGGCGACAAGAGCGGAACGCATGCAGCTGAACTGCGTTTCTGGAAGGCGGCCGGGGTCGACCTCGATGCCATCCGCGGCCCCTGGTACCGGGACACCGGCTCGGGGATGGGCCCTTCGCTGAACATGGCCGCTTCGACCAATGCCTACATTCTTTCCGATCGCGGCACCTGGCTGTCGTTCAAGAACCGCGGTGATCTGGCCATCCTGGTTGAGGGCGACAGCCGCCTGTTCAACCAGTACGGCGTGATCATGGTGAATCCGGCGAGACACCCGCACATCCGGAAGGACGATGCCCAACGCTTCATCGACTGGCTGGTCTCGGCTGGCGGCCAGCGCAGCATTGCCGAATTCCGGATCGGCGGCCAGCAGCTGTTTTTCCCGAACGCCGGGCCCTGAGCGTCATTCAACATGATCTTCCGTGCTCACACGACGGGTCACCGACGTGTCCGGCCCTCCCCATCGCCCCCGTCAAGACGCAGCGGTCGGCCGCCAGCAACGGCGCTGGCTTTGGACTCAGGATCTCGCGGCTGATGTCCCTAGGGGTGAGCAAGCCTGTTTTTCCGGGCGGAATCTTCCATCCGCAAGGACGAAGTCACGGTTTTGGCCGTGCGTCTACCTTCCGCCCATCTTTATTCAACACTGAAATTGGTGTCTTTTCCATGTCGACCGCAGCAGTCAGGGAACGACCCACGTTGCCTTCTGCGAGACGCTCCGCCATCACCCAAATGGCTTGTGCATTACCCTGCCCGCACCGCGCGAACGCGTGTAGCGCCAGGCACCGCAAGTCACCCGCAGGAAGTATTGTTCCAACGGGCGCCCCCCCTCGTAGCCCCCCGGCCACGCTTCCACCAATGGGCTGCTCCGCTCGACCAATCCTGCCAACAGCCTTGACGAGACCCAGCGTCAGGTAGCGATGCCTGCACTTGAAGCCGCTGGCGGCTACAACGCCTCGTCAGCCCGCTAGCCGGAACGGATACAGCCCGCGCTCAGAACAGGCCGAGCGTGGGATTTCGGCTCAGGGCGACACCGACGATGTAGCCGTACGCAAGCAAGGCCAGCAGCAGGTAACGGCTGCGGACTGCCTTCGTCCGGCCGCGCTTGAGCGCCATCGTGCCAAGCAGGATGTAGGCGAGGAGTCCGAAGAACTTGGCGGTCAGCCAAGGCATCACGAAGGGATATTGGCCGCTCATCCATGCCATGGCCAGGGCGCTGCCGAGTAACAGCGTATCGACCAGATGCGGCAGCACACGGGCCAGTCGCTGCGTCCGCCGCGGCGACTCGACCAGCATCCAGTAGCCCCGGAGGCAAAAGCCGAGGCCGCTGAGTACGACGCAGGTGACATGCAGGTGTTTCAGCAGCAGGTAGCTCATCGGGCAGCAAGTTTTTCGAGGATCAGAACCGTGTGCTGGCGATAGCGGCGAATGGCGCGCAACAGTGTCAGCATCAGCCAGGCATTGGCGACGGCAAAGGCCACACCGGAGACACGGGCAAACCATTCCGGAAACAGGCAAGCCAGCGCCAGCAGCACAAAAGCAACGAGGTAGCTGCGCCATTGCGCCTGCATTTCCGAATCCGGCAGCAGCTTGTTCATCGCCGGTGCCGGCACTTTTGCCTGACCGCAGTTCTGCAGGTGCAGCCAGGCCAGAAAAGGCACGATCTTGTAGATCATGCCGATGATGAAGGGAATGAAGGCGCCAGCCATCAGGATCACCCCAAAGGCGATGGTCCAGCGTGGATTGTCGACGATCGCCGGGCTGACTGCTGCGGTGAACAACATAATCAGGGCAAAAATGGCAGCGACCAGTCCGAGTTGCCAGTAGCGGTAGGTCACATCCGGACGGGCGCGGCGACGCAAGGACTGCAGGCGCATGGTCAGGAGTGCGAAAGCCGTGCCGACGAGCGCCGCTGCTGCTTGGCAAAGGGCAATCACGGCCGGCCAGCGGGCAAGGACGGCCAGTGTCCACAGCATCAGCACACCTAGAATCACGCGCGGGAACCACCAGCTGGGTCGCGCCGGGTAGCCCGGCGTGAGCTGGAACATCGGTACGACGACAAAAGCGACCGCCGCCAGCAGAACGCCACCCCAGCCAGCGAACCCCCAGGCGGCATGGAGATCGACCAGTTGCAGCAGCGGGATGTTCCAGCCGAATACCAGCGCCAGCGCCAGGATCAGACCAAGACCTACGACACCACCGAGGCCGAGCATCGCCAGCTTGAGCCCGCGGATGGTCGGACTGGTCGTCGGTACACCGCGTAAAGCCAGAGCTGCCGAGCCGAGAAAAATGCAGGCCGTCAGCCCGAGCACACCGGCCCCGGCAGCGAGCAGGCTTGGGTGTGAATGGAGGAAACCACCGGCCAGCAGCAAGGTGCCAAGCGACAAGCCAACATTGACGACCCGCGCCAGAAGCAGTGGTCGCGGCAGATTGGCACCGGCCACCACCGGCAGGATCTGGATCAAGGCGCCAAGCATGATCTGCAACATGAAGCCGACCGTGATCAGGTGCGTCAGCGCCAGTGTCGCCGGCATCCAGCGCGAGGCCATGATGTCGGCACCGAACCAGGCCAACAGGACACCACCGAGTACCCCGAAGGCGGGCGCGGTCAGGAAAAAGCGTAGCGGTGCCGCAAAGGGCGGTGCGTTTTCAAAGGACAGTAGCGCCTGCATCGTCGATGCCCGAAAGAGTGAAACGCCCGAAAGGCAAGCCGGCGATCAGCGGCTGATCAGGATTTCGAAGGTACCGTCGGCGGTCAGCTCGGTTTCGTAGTCGTGACCGTTCTGACGCAGGATCTTGTAGAGCGGATGCGGCTCGCGGAAGAGCAGGAGCAACATTCTTTCGCCCGGCTGCAAACGGTCGAGCATTTCCATGGTCTGGACAAAGGGCTCGGGCGGCTCCATGTAGCGTGCATCGACCACATGCGGTGTCTTCGGATGGTTCATGCCTCGGCCAGCTCCGTTTCCAGGCGCGCCAGCAGTTCGGGGCTTTCGGCGCCAAGGTGCTGATCGCACATCGGGTAAAGCACGTTTTCTTCCTTCAAGTTGTGCTGCTGCATCATGATCAGCAGGGTTTCGGCGATGCCGAAATAGTCGTCCTTCTCACCGCGGGCCAATGCTTCGCCAGCCTCGTCGAGCAGCGTCCGCATCTGTGCATGCTCCATGCGCATGACCTGCGTCGGCCCCATGGTCATGCCGGTCTTGGCTTCAAAGGTCGGAAACAGCGTCTTTTCCTCGCTATCGAAATGCGCCAGCGTCGCCAGCCGGAAGTGTCCGAAAGCGGCGATGGCGGCTGGGGCATTGCCGGCTGCCATCGCCTGTTCGGCCTCGGCGAACAGATCGTCACAATGGCGATGATCCTCGGTCATGAACGTTCTAATAGTGGTCATTGTGTTATCTCTGCGTCGTTCGGTAGCAAGCATTCTCCAGCCTGCCGAAGAACACTCGCCTTGACCACCGTCAAATCAGATGCAATCAACCGCTGACAATACCCACCTGCAGGTTGTCAAACCAGTTGATGAAGCGCTGCACATCGGCACCGCGATAGATGGCGCCATGTTGCGGACAGAGCATGTCGATATCGAGTTGCGAAACACGCTCGCACCAGCGACGCTTGGCTTCATTGGAGCCCATCCAGCGGCGATGGAAGCCTTCGGCATGACGGATGTGCTTGTCGAAGTTTTCGACAAACAACCCGTCCTCGCCGGGCGGCAACAGTGCGGCTCCGACGTCGCCCGAGAACAGCACTTTGGCGACCTTGTCGTAAAGATGGAAATTGCCCGACGAATGCAGGTAATGCGCCGGCACGGCACGCAGCGAGAGTCCGTCAAGCGCGATATCGGCGCCCTCGTCGGGCATCGTGACGAAGGTTTCGGCCGTCCCGCCGAAATGCGGAATGAAACTGCCCCACAGCCAGCTGACATAGCAGCGCATCTTGGGATTGAATTCCAGCCACAGGGCCAGCGACGAACAGATATCCGGATCCTGGTGCGAAGCGAAGATGGCGCTCAGCGCCGACGGATCGAATTCCGAGGACAAGGCCGAGAACACGGCAGGAAAGACCTCGGCACCGCCCGGATCGAGCAGGATGCCCTGCCCGCCATGCGTCACCAGATATTCGTTGGTGTCGATCAGGTAATTGGGTTTATCCGGATCGCGAACGATCGCCACCCATTTGTGATTGCCGTCCTGAAATATCGTTTCCGTCTTTTTCACGTTTTCCCCTTGATGTTCAGTGTGCCGTCAGGAAAGCCGAACGTCGCAGCGACTCCAGCGAACTGCGGATTTCCTCGACGATGCCGTCGAACTCCCCCGATACCTGGGCCAAGGGTACGGCAAAGGTTTGCCCGTAAGCGGCTTCGATTTTCGCCGACTTGGCCAATACGCCCCCCAACTCAACCATCTGGAAAGCGTCTTCAAGCGCCCGCTTCAGTTGCTTGCGCAGGCTGGCGAGTTGCTGATCATGTTTTTCATTTTCCGATTCGCGCTGCGCCAGTACTTTCACTGCTGCCGACGCTGGCGCCATCTCGGCTGCCTCACGCAGCAGGCGGGTATGACGGATATCCTGCAGCACCACCGAAACCTCATTGACGCAGTCGTGAATCAGGGTCGTCAGCGAGGCCATGCAGTTGCGTAAATCCTGAGAAAACACCCGTAGTTCGTTGGATAACACACCAAACCCGAGTGCTGCCGTACCGGCACGCTTGGCAAGAAAGATGGCGTTGAGCGCCATGATGTTGATCTTGAAGGAGACACCGACCACCACCTTGATCTGCTCGTTGATCCGCACGATACGCAGAAGATCCTGCCCGGCGCGGGTTGGCTGGCGGGTTATTGCGGTCAGGGCTGTACTCATGGTCAATCCACCATCTCCGTCAAAAACATCAGCAATGTATCAAGTCCGATGCCAGTCCGCTACGCTGCATCGCACAAACGGCAGGCAGCGCGCATCCACGGATCATTTTTCCAGAACATAAGTGCCCGGCGCGTCGGCCAGCGACGGGAACTTGCGGTTGGCCGCCGGGTAGGGATCGACATGCTCGCCGGTCCGCTCGTTGAGCCAGGCCGTCCAGTCCTCCCACCAGGTACCGGGCTTCTTTTCTGCCCGTTCGAACCAGTGCTCCCAGTGTTCGTTGCGGTCCGGCTCGGCAATCCAGTAGGCCCGCTTGGGCGGGTTGGCCGGCGGATTGACGATGCCGAGGATATGCCCGGAAGTCGACAGGACAAAGCGCACCGGCGCCGCAACGTTGATGTACTTGCGGATGCGGTAACACTGCCGCCACGGGGCGATGTGATCGTCCTCGGCAGTGACGGCGTAGAGCGGCTGGGTGATGGCATCAAGGTCAATACGTTCGCCGCCGATGGTCAGCTTGTCTCGCTTGATCAGGTTGTTGTGCAGGTACATCTCGCGCAGGTAATAAGAATGCATCGCCTGCGGCATGCGCGTGGTGTCCATGTTCCAGAAAAGCACGTCGAAGGCGGGCAGGCTGTCGCCGAGCAGGTAGCTATGCACCCAGTAGTTCCAGACCAGACTGTTCGATCGCAACAGACGGAAGGAACTGGCCATTTCGCTACCGTCGAGATAGCCTTTCTTGGCCATCGACTCCTCAAGCGCGCCGATGCTGGCCTCGTCGATGAAAACGTCAATATCGCCCGGGTGCGAGAAATCAGTCAGCGTCGTAAACAAGGTCCAGTGTGCAACCGGCACCTTGCCGCTGGCAAAATGCTTGTTGGCCCAGGCCATGTAGGTCGTCACGAGGGTTCCGCCGATGCAGTAACCGGCCAGATGGACCTGCGGAACCTTGCAGAACTCGGTGGCAACGCGGACGACCTCGTTGACGCCTTCGAGCAGGTAATCGTCGAAACGGATGCCGGACAGGTCCTCGCCCGGATTCTTCCAGCTGGTAATGAACACCGAGAAGCCTTGGTCGGTCAGGTATTTCACCATGCTCTTCCTGGCCGTCAGATCGAGGATATAGAACTTGTTGATCCACGGCGTGATGATGACGATGGGCGTCGCCCGGACCTTTTCCGTGGTCGGTGCATAGTGGATCAATTCCACCAGACGGTTGCGGAAGATCACCTTGCCCGCCGTCGTTGCCAGATCCTTCCCGACGCTAAAGGCATCCGGCTCGACCATCAGGATATTCTTGGCCTTGACGTCACGCTGCAGATTTTGCCAGCCCTGACGCAGGCTCTCGCCGTTGGTCTCGACGAAACGCTGCATCGCCACCGGGTTGAGCCAGAAATAATTGGTCGGCGCGACCAGGTTGAGCCACTTGCGCAACCAGAAGGCGGCCCGGCGCCGCTCGCGGTCGGACAAGCCCGGCGTCTCGAAATACATGTCCTCAAGCCGATGGGTGAAGGCGAGATACCACTCCTTGATGATGTCCCAGGTCGCCGAATCGGTCCAGACTGGATCGGCGAATCGCGCATCGTCGGCATTGGGGGCAATGACGTCATCAGAAGGAATCCCCATGGCGCGGCGCATGACGTGCGTCTGCAAGGCCATCAGATCGCCCGACAATCCGCTGACGGCGCGGGCGAACTCCTGTGGATGCATCAGCCAGGCCATCTGGGCATTGAGCAGCGAGGTCGTGACACCGAAGGGATCAATCGCCTTGCTGACGGACTGACCGAGCGCCTCGAAAGGACTCAGGGCGTTGGTATTGATGGCACCGGACTTGTTCGGAAAACTGCTCGACATCGCGATCACCTCATGCTTTCAGAAGAATTCGATTATGTTATAGCGTCACTGTCTCGTGATGCCCGGGAACGCTGACATTTCGCCAACCCAGACGCTGGCGGACCGTTTCCGCAAACTGTCCTGCGGCGGAGATTTCGCCATGAACCACAAAGGTCTGCCCGGGCGCCTCGCGAAACTTATCCAGCCAGCCAAGCAGCGCAGCCTGGTCGGCATGTGCCGACAAGCCGCCGACCGTATAGATTCGGGCACGCACCGGTATCTGCTCGCCGAACAAGCGCACCAGACGGGCGCCATCCACCAGCCGGCGCCCAAGGGTACCTGCAGCCTGAAAACCTGCAATCAGGATACTCGACTCGCTGCGCGGCAGGTTTTCGCGCAAGTGATACTTGATCCGCCCCGCTTCGCACATGCCGCTGGCCGACACGATCACCGCACCGTGACGGATGTCGTTGAGCTGCTTCGAGCGCTCGGCATCGGCCACGAACTCAACGCTCATCTTCTTCGGATGTGCTTTCAGCCAAGCGGCCAGCGCCCGCGTTTCCTCATCGAGCAGTCGCGGAAAGGCCATCGTGATTTCCGTTGCCCGCGACGCCATCGGCGAATCGACATAGACCTTGAGCGGCGCCAAGCGACCGCTGCGGACCAAATCGGCCAGCAGGAACAGGATCTCCTGCGTACGCCCGACCGCGAAGGCCGGGATCACCAGGTTGCCCCCGGCAGCCCGCGTCCGCTCGAAGGCGGCGATGATTTCGTCAAGCGTTTCCGGCAGTGGCCGGTGCAGTCGGTCGCCATAGGTCGATTCAATCAGCAACAGGTCGGCAGATGCCGGCGGTGGCGACGGGTCACGCAGTACCGGCCGGTCCGGCATGCCGAGATCGCCAGAGAACACCAGCCGCCGGGCGCTACGCCCTTGGCCCAACACCACCAGTAGCGAGGCTGACCCGAGAATGTGCCCGGCATCCTGAAACCTTACCTGGACGCCCTCGACCGGACAGAGTAGCTGTCCGTATTCGACCGGCCGAAGCAGGCGCAATGCCGCTTGAGCCTGGACAACGGTATAGAGCGGCGGCGCAATCCCGCGCTCGCTGCTGCCGCGCCGCCGGCGATGACGCAACTGCCACTCCGATTCCTTTTCCTGAATGTGTGCACTGTCGGGCAACAGTACTTCGAGCAGCGCGATGGTCGCTGGCGTCGCATAGACCGGACCGCGATAACCGAGCATCGCCAACCGGGGCAGGAGGCCGCTATGGTCGATGTGGGCATGCGTCAGCAGGACGAAATCAATGTTTCGGACGTCGAAGCCGAAATCGAGGGCGCGCAGGTTCTTCTGGTAGGCCTCCGCCCCCCCTTGGAACATGCCGCAATCGACAAGAAAACGCCCTTCGCTGGCCTCGACCAGCGTGCAGGAACCGGTCACTTCACCAGCCCCACCGAGAAAGCGGATCCGCATGTTTTCAATCCTCCCGACTTGGCGTAGCATGAACCTCAAACGGGCGGAATGCAACGCCAGACAACCATTTCAGGAGGTAGACCATGTTCAAGCACATTCTTGTTCCGACCGATGGTTCCGAGTTGTCGCGTGTCACGGCGCAGCGCGCCGTATCCTTTGCCAAGGAAGCCGGCGCCCGGGTCACGATCTTCTATGCCAAGCCCGAATACCCGATTGCATATTTTGGCGAGGGTGCGCTGATTGATCCGACGACGCCCGAGAAATTTGCCGAACTGGCCGATCAGCAAGCCGCCGAATACGTCGGTGAAGTTGAGCAATGGTGCAAGGAGGCCGGTGTCGAATGCGCCTCAACCACCTCGACCAGCGACGTTCCCTATGAAGCAATCATCGATGCCGCCGAAAAGTCCGGCTGCGACCTGATTTTCATGGCCTCCCATGGTCGACGTGGCATCAGCGGCCTGCTGCTCGGCAGCGAGACCAACAAGGTGCTGACGCACTCGAAGATTCCGGTGCTCGTTTACCGCTGATTTCTCTGCCTGCGCCGACTCAGCGCATTGCCACGCAGCGGTCCTCGCCGCTGCGGATGGTGCACAAGGTGCGCCCGGTATCGGTATCAATAAAATCGAGCGCCATCAGTTCCGTCATCAGATAACGCTTCTTCAGCGTGAAATCGACCGGGCGGGCATGGATCGCTTTCCAGAAAGTGGTGCTCTCGCTGACCACCGGATCGATCAGGCGTCCGCGCACGCGCAATCCGATATGCCCGACCATGGACACGGGTAGATGGGCGCTGAAGCCGGCATCGTCATTGGCTCGGCGCGGATAAAACTCATGCAGGTTGGCAAACGCCAGAAAATAGTCGTAGCGCCAGTGGATGCTCATTGCCTGCTGCTCGCCAATCTTGTCCTCGGCGTTATAGCTGCCGCGCGATTCAGCGACTGACTGCAACGGGAAATAGCTGAAGCGGTAGTAATCCTCAACCGCCGGATCAGCGAGCGGCTGCCAGCTCCAGCCCTCGGCGACCTGGTTGAAACCCATCCGGTAGCGTGCTTCCAGGTGATCGCCCACCGTGACCACCTCAAATCCGGGGCTGTTGGCGAGATCGACTTCAACTTCGACCGTCTGCCCGACCTGGCTGGCGACCGGCAGGGCGGCGCGCTCACGGAACTGAGATTCAGCGCTACCCGCCGCCCAAACCGGCATCGAAGCCGACAGTACGACCCCAAAAGCGACGCTTGTTGTTTTCACGGCCATCACTGCAACCTCCGCATGTCATTGCGGCATGATTGCCGGCGGCCTGGCGACTGGCCATGATCAGAATCAACATCAGGCCGAGATCAGGCCAAAAACGCCTCTCCGGTTTCAAAGAAGTTACCGCCCGCGCGGTAATGGATCGTCCGTTGCGCATCGTCGGCAAAATGCCAGCGCCCATCAGTAAAGACCGAGGGATCCGCCCAGGCGGCCAGCACTTCGGCGAGGAACAAATCGTAGCTCTGCTGATTGCGCGGCTCAGGAATCACCTTGCATTCCAGCCAGCCGACACAACCGGCGATCAGCGGTGCCGAGACAAGCGCTGCGTGCTCCGTAGCAATGCCGAATCTGGCGAACTTGTCACCCTCGCGCCCGCTCGCCGAGCCGGCGGCGAGCACCTGGTCAGCAATGGCTCGCGTCGGAATATTCAGTACGAACTCGCCACTCGCCTCGATCAGCTCGCGGGTCAACGTCGCCTTGTCGATGACGACAGCGACCTTGGGCGGATCGAAATCAAGCGGCATCGCCCAGGCGGCGGCCATGACGTTCTGGCGTCCGTCGGCCGCACTTGAGATCAGTGTGACCGGTCCGTGATTGAGTAGCAGGTAGGCTTTGGGTAGCGGGACGGCTGTACGTCGGCTGGCGTTGTTCATGATCGAGGTGGCACTCCGTTGAATTGGCGGGCCGAATTATCCGGCGTCGCCCATCGCCCCCGTTGTCAGCGACTGCCAGGCGGCCAACTCAGGCATCGCCAGCAAACGCGCCAGCAATACCATGGCCGCTGCCGCATGCGCCGTTGCCGCAGTACCCAGCGCCGCGCCGAGTTCGAACGAATCGCCGCGCACGCAGAGGACAAAGGCCGGCGGCGGCACCTGACCCTCGGTCTGGCGATAGACCTGAAGGACGGCTTCCGGCGACAGCGCATGGCTGGTGTGGGCGACTGCGGTCGACGCGGAAATCTGCCGAAAATCGAAAGGCGCCGTGGTCGCAGTGCCGGCATCAATGAACAACACCAATTGCCGCCCGATGAGATCAAGGGCGTGCTCGATCTGCAGTTGAAAATCCTCAATCAGCTCGACCTGAGCATTGCCGATTTCGGGCCATTTTCCGAGTTCACCGCAGATGAACGGCCCGAGCGCATCGTCACCACGACTGGGGTTGCCAATGCAGAAAACGACGACCGGCGCGGTCATGTTCAACTCAAGCGCGGCTCAGCGCATGAATCTGCGTTCCCTCGGCGTCTACCAGCTCGACCTGCAAGGGCATCTTGCCCAGCGCGTGGGTCGCGCAGGACAGGCAGGGATCGAAGGCGCGGATGGCAACCTCGATGTGGTTGAGCAGCCCCTCGGTGACTTCGCGGCCATGCAGGTAACGACGGGCAACGTGGCGGATCGCTTCGTTCATCGCCTGGTTGTTGTTGGTCGTTGACACAATCAGGTTGGCCATGGTCACCACGTCGTTCTCGTCGACCTGATAGTGGTGGAACAGCGTCCCGCGCGGCGCCTCGATGACGCCCACGCCCTCCATCTGGCGCTCGCCTTGCACCATCAGGTCATCCGACAGCAAGTCGTCGTCGTGCAACAACTCCTTGATGACCTCGGCGGCATGCAGCATCTCGATCATCCGCGTCCAGTGGTAGGCGAGCGGGGCATGCATCGGCGTGCCGCCGGCGTAGTCGACAAATTCCTTGCGCTCGTGCTCGGCGAAAGGTGTCGAGATCTGGTCGCAGTTCTGCACGCGGGCCAGCGGGCCAACCTTGTACCAGCCATGCTCCTTGCCGATCGACTTGATGAACGGGAACTTCATGTAGCTCCACGAACGCACTTCCTCTTCGATGACCTGGTTGTAGTTCTGGTAATCGACATGGTCGAAGATCATGCCGCCATTGTCATCGCGGGCGCGCAGCGTGCCGTGGTAGAAATCGAGATCGCCGTTGTGCCCGACCAGCGACATGAAGTTGGAGCGGAAGATGCCGAAACTGTTGTACAGCCCAGGATCCTGCGTGTGTACCTTCTGGATCAGTTGCACCGCCTCGCGCGACCACTGGATGATGTGGTAGATCTCCTTGAGCAGTTCGTCGCGCTCGGCAACGGTCAACGATTTATTGACGCCACCCGGCACCGCCCCCGTGCCATGCACCCGCTTGCCGGCCGTGACGCGGATCACCTCCTGGCCGAATTTGCGCAGCAGCACGCCACGCTTGGCGGTTTCGGGGTGTGTCATGGCGACGCCAACGATGTTGCGCTTCGTCACATCGCTGTCAAAACCGAACAGCAGGTCCGGCGAGCAGAGGTGGAAGAAGTGCAGCGCATGCGACTGCAGCATCTGGCCGTAGTGCATCAGGCGGCGCAGCTTTTCGGCCGCCGGCGTCAGCTTCTTGGCACCGACAATGACATCGAGCGCCTTCGAGGCCGCCAGATGATGCGACACCGGGCAGATGCCGCACAGGCGCTGGACCATGACCGGCACTTCCCAGTAGGGCCGGCCCTGGATGAATTTCTCGAAGCCGCGGAATTCGACGATGTGCAGGCGCACCTGATGCACCTTGTTCTGGTCGTCGAGCAGGATGGTGACCTTGCCGTGGCCTTCCACACGCGATACGGGGTCGATGGCGACACGACGCAGGGTTTCGGGGTGGGCGGCAGTTTCCAGTTGATAGGTCATGCAAGTCTCCCTGTCCTATCCCGTCGTTCCTGCGCAGGCGGGAACCCAGGAGTGGCAAAGGTTTACGGGACAACTCTGGATTCCCGCATTCGCGGGAATGACGGGGGTGGCGGTGGAATCAGTCATAGTGCATCAAACCGTGGCCCAACTGCGGCTCGCGTCCGGCCAGCAGATCGGTCAGCACCTTCCAGATCGCATCGCCGGAGGGCGGGCAACCGGGGATGAAGTAATCGACCTTCACGACCTCATGAATCGGATGCACCTGATTCAGCGGCAGGGGCAATTCCGGATCGTTGGGAATTCTGCCGTTCGCCAGCCCCGGACTGGTGTGATAGACCTCTTCGAGGATGGTCGTCAGCGGCAGATGATTGCGCTGTGCCGGCAAGCCACCGTTGATCGAACACGCGCCCATGGCAATCAGGATCCGGCAGTTGGCGCGGAACTCGCGCAGCACATGCACGTTCTCGGCATTGCACAAGCCGCCTTCGATGATGCCGATATCGGTGCCCGGCGTAACGGTCTTGATATCGGTCAGCGGCGAACGGTCGAATTCGATGTGCTCAAGCAGCGTGAACAGGCGTTCGTCGATGTCGAGAAAGGACATGTGGCAGCCGAAACAGCCGGCCAGCGAGGTCGTCGCGACCTTGAGCTTCTTCTTTTCGCTCATCTCACCTGCCCTCCGCGAGGATCTCGCCAATCGGCGCCTTGTCATAGGTGCGCTCGCCGATCGGCACGGCAAAGCCCTGCCGCTTCTTCAGGATCACACCAACCGGACAGACCTGCGCCGCCTTGTCGGCCAGCGTGAAATCGGTATCCGCCAGGCGGCCGGACTTGGCGTTAACAATGAGGTGGGTCTTGATGCCGCGCCCCGACAGTGCGAAGACGTTCTTGCCATCGACGTCACGGCTGGCCCGCACGCAGAGCGAGCAGAGAATGCAGCGGTTGAAATCGAGCAGCACCTCGGGGTGTGAGGCATCGACCGGCCGGTTGGGATAGAAATGGTCGTAGTGCGGACTCATCATCCCGAGGTGGTAAGCGGTCGCCTGCAGCTGACAGTTGCCGCTCTTCTCGCACGACGGACAGAAATGGTTGCCCTCGACAAAGAGCATCTGCGTCAGCGCCCGACGCTCGGCGTTGATTTCCTCGGTCTCGCTCTCGACAACCATCCCGACCATCGCGCGCATGGTGCAGGAGGCGGTCTGCCGGCCGTTGATCTTGACGGTACACAACTTGCACGACCCGTGCGGCTTGAATTCCGGGTGGTAGCAGAGGTGCGGGATGTAGACCCCGGCGCGACCGGCAGCCTGAAGGATGGTTTCACCCGGCTCGAAAGGAATGGTCTTGCCGTCCAGCGTAAAGGTATGACTCATGCCTGACCTCCGTGGGTTGTCGACAGGTGGGCGTGGCGATCGTCGCGGCCGGTCATCTGCCGCGCCTGCGACAGTGCATCGTCGAGATTGAAGGCCGGCGTGAAATCCTTCTGCGTCAGCCGTTTTTCATAGGCCGGCCGGAAGCGGGCAATGGTGTCGAGCACCGGATTGCAGGCGGTATGCCCGAGGCCGCAATGGCTCATCGACTGCAGCAACTGATTGAGCTTCTCGATCTCGGCAAAATCGTAGGGCGAACCGCAGCCGCGCGCCAGCTTGTCCATCAGGTTCATCAGCAGCGAGGTACCAACGCGGCACGGCGTGCAAAAGCCGCAGCTTTCGTGCTGGAAGAAATGCACGTAGTTGCGGGCAACCTCGAACATGTCACGACTGTTGTCGAAAACGGTAAAGGCACCGGCGGTCGGGATGTCCTCGAAGCCGATGATGCGGTCGAACTCGGCTGGGGCGATGCAGATGCCGGACGGGCCGCTGACCTGAACCGCCTGGGTATCGACCGCGCCGCAATCCGCCAGCACCTGGCGCACGCTGACGCCGAAGGGGTATTCGTAAATACCCGGGCGCTCGCAGTCGCCGGAGACCGACAGAATCTTCGTCCCCGCCGAGTGTTTTGTGCCGATGGCGGCATACCAGTCACCGCCATTCAGTGCAATCAGCGCCGCCGCGGCAAAGGTCTCGACGTTATTGACGATGGTCGGTTGATCCAGATAACCGTTGGTTACCGGGAAGGGCGGGCGGTTGCGTGGTGTGCCTCGCTTGCCTTCCAGCGACTCGATCAGCGCCGACTCTTCGCCGCAGACGTAGGCACCAGCGCCGAGGTGGATTTCAATATCGAAATCGGCACCGGGAATGCCGAGGATGTCGCGCCCGAGCAGATTGTCGGCGCGCCGTTTCGCCAGTACGGCATTCAGCGGTTCGAGCAGGTAGCGGTACTCGCCGCGCAAATACACGAAGCCGCGCGTTGCGCCGACAGCGTAGGCAGCCACCGTCATGCCCTCGAAAACGAGATCGGGCTTGGCAGTGAGCAGCACGCGATCCTTGAAGGTGCCCGGCTCGCCTTCGTCGGCATTGCACACGACGATGCGCTGCTGGCCGGCCTTGAGCGGTGCGTTGCGGCAGGACTCCCATTTGAGGCCGGTGGAAAATCCGGCACCGCCACGGCCCCGCAGGTTGGCGCGCTTGATTTCGTCGAGCGTGGCGATCGGCCCGCCGATGCCGCTCGGCAGGCCTTCCCGCCAGGAGCGCATGTTCGATGCCGCTATCCCCTCATCCGGCGCCCGGGCGCGGGCGGCGGCAAGCGCAGCCCCGGGCGCGAACTCGGCGTTGAGGAGAATGTCGGCACGACGGATATTGTCGTCGATGGCAAAAAAATCAGCCGGCCATTCGGCCAGCGGCACCTTGTCGCGCACCAGTTCGGCGACACGATCGATACGTGCTGCGGTCAACCGGGAAATTGCCCGATTATTGACCAGCATCGCCGGCCCCTGATCGCACAGGCCGGTGCATGATGTTCTATCGACACTGACCAGCCCATCCTCGGAGACCTTGCCGGGCTCGACCCAGAGATTGCTGCACAGCTGCTGCTGAAGCGCCTCGCTGCCGAGCATGCGATCGGTGATGTTGTCGGAAAACAGTATCCGGTAGCGACCAAGCGGCTGAAGGTAGAAGAAGGCATAAAAGCCGGCGACCCCCTCGATCTTGGTGCGCGGCACCGACAGCGCCGCCTGCATCCGATCGATGGCCTCGGGCGGAATCCAGTCCAGCGCCTCCTGGACCTCGCGCAGCATCTGGACCATGCAGGTCGGATCCCGGCGATAACGAACGAGAACACGGTCAACGATGCCCGCGACCGCCTCGGCATGCATTTCGTTCAAAGCCACGTCCCGCCTCCCGAAATATGCTTCCAACACTCGGGGAGCCTAGCACCTTGCGCTCAAGACTTTTTGCTTAAGGTCAACATCCAGTCATAAATCTCGTGTAAAAATACTGCTGCAATACAACATAAAGCCATGCGCATCCCAGGTGCAGAGGGTTACAAGGAGATGACGCAGCGCACAACCTTTATTGACCCCCAAAAGGAATTCAGCATAAACGCAAACGCCCCTACCCATCTCCCGCTCGCCGGCAAAAAAGGCCTTGTCACCGGCATTGCCAACGACAAATCCATCGCCTACGCCGTGGCCAAGGCCATCGTCGAACTCGGCGGCGAAGTGGCGATCACCTACCAGAACGACAAGACTGCCAAATACACACAGCCGCTGGCCGAAGCGCTGGGCGCCAAATGCTTCCTCAAGCTCGACGTCGCCGAAGCAGGCAGCCTCGAAAACGTGATCGCCCAATGCGGTGAAGCCTTCGGTGAAATCGACTTCGCCATTCACTCGATGGCCTTCTGCAACGCCGAGGACCTCCATGGCCGGGTCATTGACGCCACCGAAGAAGGCTTCGACGCCGCCATGAACGTCTCCTGCCACAGCTTCCTGCGCATGGCCAAGGCGCTGGAGCCGCTGATGGCCCACGGCGGTTCGCTGATCACCATGTCCTACCTCGGTGCCGAGCGCGTGGTCCGTAACTATGGCGTCATGGGCATCATCAAGGCCGCACTCGAATCCGCCGTCCGCTACATGGCCTACGACCTCGGCCCCAAGGGCATCCGCGTCTTCGCCGTTTCCCCGGGCCCGATCATGACTCGCGCCGCCTCCGGCATCGCCAATTTCAACACCCTGCTTGAAAATGACGCCGAGAAGGCACCGCTGGGTCGCACCGTCACCATTGACGAGGTCGGCGCACTGACCGCTTTCCTGTGTACCAACGGTTCGTCCGGGATGACCGGCCAGACCATTTACGTGGATGCCGGCGCCCACATCGTTGCCTGACGTGGCCTGAACATTCAGCCCCATGCCTGGCGGGCTGCGTTATGCTCCTGTCAGGCAATTTCGGCAGAACGGCTCATGGATACGACCAACCAGATCCTGCTTCCCGATCCGATTCCTGACCACCCGCTGTTGCGAGGGCGCCCGGAAATCGGGCGTGGCGAAAGCAGCATCGTCGTCGACGGCGATGTTGTCGATGGTCAGGAGCGGGTATTCAAGATACTCTCCTCACCCACCGACTACGCGTATTACACCGCACCCGACCGACCGACCGGGCGTCACTTCCCGATCGTCTACGCCGATCACGGTACAGCGGGGCGCTCGAGCCGCGGTTACCCCTTCCACATCATCGAGGTCGAGAAACTTTATCCGCTGCCTGGGGCCGGCGAAGCGGCTGAAGTCGCGACCAAGATTTCGACTTCGTATTTCGATGCCTGTGTGGCCTGGCGCAACTTGGCCCAGGATATGGGACGTATCGCGCTGCACCACTTGACCGTGACACCGATGGGCTGGAGTGATGCGGTAAAAGACTCACTGCAGGCGCTTGAAATCTTCTCGACCGAATACGGTGCGCTGCCCGACCTGATCAAGGCCGACAACCTGATGATGCGCAAGGATGGCACCCTTGTCTTCTCTGACCCCGTTTTCATGGAATAACCGTGTCCGACGACGCCACCACCCCGCTTGAATGTCACACTGGCCACACCGGCCCGCGCTTTCCGAATACCGGTTTTCCTGCCCACCGCCACAAGACGGCAATCACCCGCGTCTATTTCGCCTCACGGCAACTCGCCGAGTCGCTTGACGGACGCCCGGATATCGCCGTCATCTCGATCACTGACCCCGGCACCCCGGACGCGCGGCTTTCCGAAAACTTCCATAGCATCCTGCGCGTGCAGTTTTTTGATGCCGTCCCGGCTGACGAATACCTGCCGGCACCACACGGGCTGTTCGACCGGATCATGGCCCGCGAGGTCAGCAGCTTCGTTCAGACGCTGGGCGCCAGCGAACAACCAGTGGGTGTCCTCGTCCATTGCGAATACGGCATCAGCCGCTCCGCCGCCGTCGCCCTGTTTGTCGAGGCGTGGTCTGGTGCACCACTGGAAGCGCGTGAATTTGCCTGCGAGGCAAATGAATGGGTCATTGATCGCCTGCTCGACCTGCATCCGGATCTTGAAATCGAAACGCCCCCCAAGACTGCCATCCACGACCGACGTGCCAAACCGCGCCTGTCCTGACCACGGGAACTGAATCATGAACGACACCAGCCAACCCCGTTTCCTCGTCAACAAGCTCTACGACGAGATCAACATCGGTGACTCCGCAAGTCTCAAACGGACGTTGATGCCCGAGGACGTCAAACTGTTCGCTGTGCTCACTGGCGACGTCAATCCCGCCGTCGTTGATCCGAAATTCTCGGAGAGCGGCATGTTCCGCGAGGTGATCGCCCACGGCATGTGGAGCGGCTCCCTGATCTCGACCGTGCTCGGCACGCAGTTCCCCGGCCCCGGAACGATCCTCATCGACCAGTCGCTGCACTTTGCCCGACCGGTCACCATTGGCGACACCATCACCATCACGGTCACGGTCAAACAAAAGTTTGACTACAACCGCCATGTCATTTTCGACTGCGTATGTACCAACCAGGAGGGCTTGCAGGTCGTCCGCGGTACGGCCGAGGTGCTGGCACCGACGGAAAAGGTGTCGCGGCTGGAAGAAGTGCACATGCCGGAGATCCGCATCGACGACAAGCACGAACGCTACACCCATCTGCTGTCGCGGGTGAAGGGGCTGGAACCGATCCCGACCGCTGTCGCCCACCCCT
>ERZ1645187.1541-NODE-1541-length-21158-cov-112.497654_pt1 | contig 21158 bp, 15 predicted proteins | sample MGYA00575352_ERZ1645187 | MGnify/ENA primary metagenome ERZ1645187 (study PRJEB40837, sample SAMN11349314) | freshwater sediment metagenome | isolation source: river sediment | host: Sediment | place: India: Wazaribad , New Delhi | collected 2017-02-21 ... | reverse complement strand
ACGTCCCGCGCGGGCATCGGGCTCTGGTCGCCTCGACCAACCCGATCGAGCGGCGTAACGGCGAGGTGAAGCGCCGATCCGACGTCGTCGGCATGTCGGCTTCGCCGGCCTTCGGCACCCCAACGACGAGGCCGTCGTCCGGTTGGTCGGGGCGCCGATGCGCGAACAGGCCGACGAGTGGGCGGTGAGCCGCCGTTACATGGCGCTGGAAGGATCGAAGCCGGTGAGCGAAGTTCCGCGCACCGAGCTGCCCGCCGTGGCCGCCCGAGCCCACTTCGGCCGGGACCGGAGATCGGCGCTCCTACACCACGCTCGGGGACGTCACCGATTGCGACGAAGCAGAGTTCGGCTCTCGGGTTCGAGGCAGCTGATCGGCTTGCACGGTCATCTGGCCGTGGTGCGCCTCTCCAAAGACCGGCCACATTATGAAATCTCTATGCCGGAACCCCACCTTCCCGATCGATCCCTGATGGGCTTCGGAGGGAAAGTCCACGGTGAAGAACCCATCTCGAGGACCTTCGCCATGTCGGACTTCGCCTGTATCGCCCTCGCCCTCGCTCTCTTCGCCGGTGCCGCGCTCTATGCGCGGGCCTGCGGTCAATTGTGAGCCCGGCCATGAGCGAACCGATCCTTGCGCTGATCGTCGCCGTGCTTCTCGGCGCCTATCTCGTCCATACGCTCGTACGTCCCGAGAAGTATTGAGCGATCCTCCATTCTCATCGAGGTGACGCCATGACCGTCTTCGGCTGGCTGCAGATCCTGTTCGTCCTCGCTCTCGCCCTCGCTTCCGTGGTGCCGCTCGGCCGGCACATGGCGCGGGTTTTCGCCGGCGAGCGCACCTTCCTCTCGCCGGTGGTCGGTCCGATCGAGCGAGGGCTCTTGTCGACTGCCGGCCGGTCGTCGCTCGGCCCACAGACTTGGCTCGGCTACACGCTCGCCATGCTGGTGTTCAACGCCGCCGGCTTCGCACTGCTCTATCTGATCCTGCGGCTCCAGGGCGCGCTGCCCGGCAATCCGCAGGGCTTCGACGGCGTCGAACCGCTGCTCGCCTTCAACACCGCCATGAGCTTCGTCACCAACACCAATTGGCAGGCCTATGGCGGCGAGACGACCATGAGTCATCTCTCGCAGATGGCCGGGCTGACGGCGCAGAACTTCCTCTCCGCCGCCACCGGCATGGCGCTGGCCGCGGTGATGATCCGCGGCTTCGCCAATTCCGGCGTCGACCGGATCGGCAATTTCTGGGTCGACGTGACGCGCGTGACGCTGCACGTCCTCCTGCCGTTGTCGATCGTGCTGGCGCTGGTCTTCGTCGCCCTCGGCATCCCCCAGACGCTCGTCGCCTCGGTCGATGCGACGACGCTGGAAGGGGCGAAGCAGACGATCGCGCTCGGGCCGGTTGCGAGCCAAGAGGCGATCAAGCTGCTCGGCACCAACGGCGGCGGCTTCTTCAACACCAACGCCGCCCACCCGTTCGAGAACCCGTCGGCGATCACCAATGCGCTTGAGATCTGGGCGCTGGTGGCCATCTCCTTCGCGCTCACCCACACCTTCGGCCGCATGGTCGGCGACATCAGGCAGGGCTGGGCCGTCCTCGCGGTGATGGCGATCATCCTCGGCGGCTGCCTCGTCGTCGCCTATTGGGCCGAAGCCGGCGGCAATCCGCTCCTGACGGCCCTCGGCGTCGATCCGACGCTCGGCAATCTGGAGGGCAAGGAGGTCCGCTTCGGCACCTCGGCCTCGGCGCTCTATGCCGTGGCGACGACCGCCACCTCGACCGGCTCGGTCGACTCCATGCACGAGAGCTTCATGCCGCTCGGCGGGTTCATGCCGCTCCTGCTGATCAAGCTCGGCGAGATCGTCCCCGGTGGCGTCGGCTCCGGCCTCTTCAGCATCCTGGTGATTTCGGTCGTCACCGTCTTCATCGCCGGGCTGATGGTTGGGCGGACGCCGGAGTACCTCGGCAAGAAGATCGAGGCGCGCGAGATGAAGCTCGCCATGCTGGCCCAACTCATCCTGCCGGCGACCATCCTCGGCTTCACCGCGGTGGCGGCGCTCCTGCCGACGGCGCTGGCGAGCCTCGCCAATGCCGGGCCGCACGGGCTCACCGAACTCCTCTACGCCTATGCCTCGGCGACCGGCAACAACGGCTCGGCCTTCGCCGGCCTCTCGGCCAACACCCCGTGGTTCAACACGACGCTCGGCATCGCGATGTTCCTCGGTCGCTTCGGCTACATCGTACCGGTGATGGCGATCGCCGGATCGCTCGCGGTGAAGACCCGCGGCGGCGCCTCCGCCGGCACCTTCCCGACCCACGGGCCGTTGTTCATCGGCCTCGTCGCGGCGGTGATCCTGATCCTCGGCGGACTGCAGTTCTTCCCGGCCTTCGCCCTGGGCCCGATCGTCGAGCATCTGTTGATCCCGACCGGCCAGACCTTCTGACCCTCGTCACTTCCGAGGACCGACCCCCATGTCGCATCATCCCCTCGCCTCCGCCCCGTCGCTCTTCGATCGCGGCATCCTCGCCCGCGCGACGGTCGATGCCTTCGTCAAGCTCGACCCGCGGCGGCTCGTCCGCAATCCGGTGATCTTCGTCACCGAAGTGGTGGCGCTGGTCGTCACCCTGGTCTTCGTCGAGGACATCGTCACCGCCACCGGCACGCCGGTCTTCGACGGCCAGATCGCCGTCTGGCTGTGGTTCACCGTGCTCTTCGCCAACTTCGCCGAAGCCGTCGCCGAAGGCCGCGGCAAGGCCCAGGCCGACGCATTGAGGAAGACCCGCTCCGACACCGTCGCCAAGCGGTTGATGTTCACCGACCCCGACGACCACGCCCATTCGGTGGTCTCGTCGCTCGACCTCGAACTCGACGACTTCGTCCTGGTCGAGGCCGGCGACGTCATCCCCGCCGATGGCGAGGTGATCCGCGGCGTCGCCTCGGTCAACGAGAGCGCCATCACCGGCGAATCCGCGCCGGTGATCCGCGAGTCGGGCGGCGATCGCTCGGCGGTGACCGGCGGCACCACCGTGCTCTCCGACTGGATCGTGGTGAAGATCACCGCCGCTCCGGGCTCGACCTTCATCGACAAGATGATCGCGTTGGTCGAGGGTGCCGAGCGGCAGAAGACGCCGAACGAGCTGGCGCTCTCGATCCTGCTCTCCGGCCTCACCCTGATCTTCCTGATCACCGTGGTCACGCTGTGGGGCATCGCCGGCTACTCGGGCACCACCGTGACCGTGACGGTGCTGATCGCGCTGCTCGTCACCCTGATCCCGACCACCATCGGCGGCCTCTTGTCGGCGATCGGCATCGCCGGCATGGACCGGCTGATCCGCTTCAACGTGATCGCCACCTCGGGGCGGGCCGTCGAGGCCGCCGGCGACGTCGACACGCTGCTCCTCGACAAGACCGGTACCATCACCTTCGGCAACCGCATGGCGACGGAGTTTCTGCCCGTCCCCGGCGTCACGGTGGAAGCGCTCGCCGAGGCCGCGCTCGTCGCCTCGCATGCCGACGAGACGCCGGAGGGCCGGTCGATCGTGGCCTTGGCACGCGGCTTCCACGGTGTCGCCGAGCCGGCGGGGGTCGAGACCGCGGTCTTCGTGCCGTTCACCGCTCAGACCCGTCTGTCGGGTGCCGATTTCGCCGGTCGCTCGATCCGCAAGGGCGCCATCGATGCGGTGATGCGCCATCTCGCAACCCGGCTCGATCAGACCCCTGCGGCCTTCCGCGACGCCGTCGATCGCATCGCGCGGACCGGCGGCACGCCGCTCGCGGTCTGCGGGAACGGCGCCCTGATCGGCGCCATCCATCTCAAGGACGTGGTCAAGCCCGACATCAAGGAGCGCTTCGCCGAGTTGCGCGCCATGGGTATCCGCACGGTCATGGTCACCGGCGACAACCCGGTCACTGCTGCGGCGATCGCCTCGGAAGCCGGTGTCGACGACTTCATCGCCGAGGCGACGCCACAGGACAAGCTCGCCTACATCCGCTCCGAACAGGCCCACGGCCGGCTCATCGCCATGTGCGGCGACGGCACCAACGACGCCCCGGCTCTCGCCCAGGCCGATGTCGGCGTCGCCATGCAGTCGGGCACCCAGGCGGCCCGCGAGGCCGGCAACATGGTCGACCTCGACAGCAATCCGACCAAGCTCATCGAAGTGGTGGCGATCGGCAAGCAACTCTTGATGACGCGCGGATCGCTCACCACCTTTTCGATCGCCAACGACGTCGCCAAGTACTTCGCCATCATTCCGGCACTGTTCGTGGCGACCCATCCCCAGCTGAACGCGCTCAACGTCATGGGGCTCGCCTCGCCGGAGAGCGCGATCCTGTCGGCGGTGATCTTCAACGCGTTGATCATCGTCGCGCTGATTCCTCTGGCGCTGAAGGGCATCGCCTATCGCCCGGTCGGCGCGGCGGCGTTGCTGCGCCGCAATCTCCTCGTTTGGGGCGTCGGCGGTCTCGTCCTGCCCTTCGTCGGCATCAAGGCGATCGACCTCGTCGTCGCCGCGCTCCATCTCGCCTGAGGCAACGATCATGATCGAACATCTCCGTCCCGCATTCGTCCTCCTCGGCGGCCTGACTCTCCTCACCGGCGTCGCCTATCCTCTGGCGATCACCGGCGTCGCCCAGGCCGTCCTGCCCGGCGCCGCCGGCGGCAGCCTCGTCGAGGTCGACGGTAAGGTCGTCGGCTCGGCGCTCATCGGCCAGAATTTCACTGAGGCGAAGTGGTTCCACGGCCGCCCCTCGGCGACCTCGGCGGCCCCCTACGATGCCGCCAACTCCTCGGGCTCCAACCTCGGGCCGACGTCGGCCAAGCTGATCGACCGGGTGAAGGCCGACACCGAGACGCTGAAGGAGGAATCCGGGGCCGCGACGGTCCCCGTCGATGCCGTGACCACCTCGGCGAGCGGGCTCGACCCGCACGTCTCGCCGGCCTATGCCCGGCTCCAGGTGAAGCGGATCGCAGCGGCGCGCCACCTGACGGCCGACGCGGTCGATGCTCTGATCGCCGCTCATGTCGCGGGTCGCGATCTCGGTTTTCTCGGCGAGCCTCGGGTGAACGTCCTCGAACTCAATCTGGCCCTTGCGCGCCTCGATCCTTCGTGAACGGATGTCGTCCATGTCCGACACCCATGCCCGTGACGGCCGCCCCTCGCCGGAAGCGCTGCTGGCGCTCGCCGAAAGGGAGAGGCGTGGGCGGCTGAAGATCCACCTCGGTGCAGCGCCGGGGGTCGGCAAGACCTACGCCATGCTGTCGAACGCCCGTCGCCTCGCCGGCGAGGGGATCGACGTGGTGGTCGGCCTGGTCGAAACCCACGGCCGCGCCGAGACGGCGGCGCTGATCGAGGGTCTCGAGGTGCTGCCGCGCCGGCCGGTGATCCATCGCGGCCGCTCGCTGATGGAATTCGACATCGACGCGGCGCTCGCCCGTCGACCGGGCCTGCTGATCGTCGACGAACTCGCCCATTCCAACGTCCCGGGCTCGCGGCACCCGAAACGCTTCCAGGACGTCGAGGAACTCACCGACGCCGGCATCGACGTGTGGACGGCCCTCAACATCCAACATCTCGAGAGCCTCTCCGACGTCGTCGGCCGCATCACCGGCGTCACCATCCGCGAGACGGTGCCGGACCGCATTCTGGAACGGGCCGACGAAGTGATCCTCGTCGACCTGACACCGGACGAGCTGATCGAGCGGCTGAAGGACGGCAAGGTCTATGTGCCGGAGAACGCCGCCCGGGCGATCGACAACTTCTTCAAGCCGTCGAATCTGACGGCGCTGCGGGAACTCGCGCTCAGGCGCACCGCCGCCCATGTCGACGACGAGATGCTGGCCTTTCTCCGCCAGAGTGCCATCGAAGGGCCGTGGCCGACCGCCGAACGCCTGCTGGTCTGCGTCGGCGCCGACGAGAGTTCGGAGGAGGTGATCCGCATCGCCGCGCGCCAGGCCGGTGCGCTCAATGCGCCGTGGACGGCATTGCACGTCGACCGCCCGGACGTGGCGCGCACCGACGAGGCCTCGATCCGCCGCCTCGACGCCAATCTCCATCTCGCCGAACGGCTCGGCGCCGAACGCGCTCGGATCATCGGCTCGGACATCGTCTCCGAGGTCCTGCGGTGGGCGCGGCGCGAGAACGTCTCACAGATCGTCGTCGGTCGCTCGGCGCGCCATGGGCGCTTCCGTCGCCTGTTCGGGCGGGCGCTCTCCGACGATCTGGTGAGCCGCGCCGCCGACATCTCGGTCCAGGTGGTGACCGGTGCGGCCGAGCCGTCGGCGGATCGCCGGGTGATGCGCCGCCCGGTCGAACGGCGCGAACTCCTCGCCGGTCTGGGGGCGGCGGCGATCGCCGTCGCGACGGCGGTGGCGATCGGCATCGGGCTCATCCGCTTCGTCGATCTGCCGAACGTTTCGATGGTGTTCCTCGCCGGCGTGGTTCTCTGCGCTCTGCGCTTCGGGCGCGTCTCGGCCCTTGCGGCAGCCCTCTTGTCGTTCTTCGCCTACAACTTCTTCTTCATCGAACCGGTGCACACCTTCACCGTCGCCAGGCCGCACGAGTTGTTCTCGTTGATCGTCTTCCTGTTCGTCGCGGCGACCGTCGGTGGGCTCGCCGGACGGGCCCGAGAACAAGCCGCCGCGGCGCTGGCCCGAGCCCGAACCACCCGCGCTCTCTACGAATATTCGCGCAAGATCGCCGGCGTCGCGGCGTTGGAGCCGCTGATGTGGACGGCGGTCGCGCAGATCGCCGGGGCCGTGCAGGGACGCGCGGTGGCGCTCCTCGCCGAGGGCGGCGATCTCCGTGTCGCCGGGGCCTTTCCGCCCGACGTCGACCTCGGGGTGACCGAGATGGGAGCCGCGCGCTGGGCCTTCGAACGCGGCGAGGCCGCCGGCCGCCGGTCGCCGACCCTGCCCAATGCCGAGTTGCAGTTTCGTCCCTTGGTGACGGCGAGCGGCACGGTCGGCGTCATCGGCTTCGCGCCCGCCGATCCCGAGGCTCATCTCTCGGAGGACGCCGAGCGCTTCCTGGTGGCACTCGCCGACCAGACGGCGATCGCCGCCGAGCGGATCCAACTCGGCACCCGCGCCACCGAGGCGGCGGCGAGCGCCGAGAGCGAGCGCCTGCGCTCGGCGCTGCTCTCCTCGATCTCGCACGATCTCAGGACGCCGCTCGCCTCGATCCTCGGTTCGGTGACCAGCCTCAAGGACTTCGGCGACCGGCTCGACGAGGCGACGCGCAAGGACCTGTTGACGGCGATCGAGGAGGAGACCCGGCGCCTGTCGCAATTCGTCGTCAACCTGCTCGACATGACCCGGCTGGAGACCGGCAATCTCGAACTGGCGACCGACTGGGTCGATCTCGCCGACGTCGTCCGCGGTGCCGTGGTGCGGGCCGAGCGCCTGCATCCGGGACGTCGCATCGCGCTCGAGGACGCCGGCGCTCCGCTGGTGCTGGTGGGCAACGCCACGCTGCTCGAACAGGTGATGTTCAATCTCCTCGACAATGCCATCAAGTTCTCCGACGGCGCGATCGCGGTGCGCCTCGCGCACGACGGGCGTGGTGCCCGCATCGAGGTCGAGGATACCGGCATCGGGATCCCCGTCGAGGAACTCGAACGCGTCTTCGACAAGTTCCATCGCGTCGCCCGCGGCGACGGCCGCGCCGCCGGCACCGGCCTCGGCCTCTCGATCTGCCGCGGCGTGATCGGTGCCATGGGCGGCTCGATCACCGCGACGAGCCCGATCCATGACGACCGGGGAACGCGGATGACCGTCCGTCTGCCGCTGCCGCCGCAGCCGCCCGAACCGAAGGGGGGAGCCTGATGACCGCGACCCGGATCCTCGTCGTCGACGACGAACCGCAGATCCATCGCTTCCTGAAACCCGCGCTGATCGCCTCGGGCCTCGAGGTCGACTGTGTCGAGGACGGCGCTTCGGCGATCCGCCGCGCCGCCACCTGGGGACCGGACCTGATCCTGCTCGATCTCGGCCTGCCCGACATGGACGGCAAGGATGTGCTTCGCGCGATCCGTGAATGGTCGAAGACGCCGATCGTCGTGCTCTCCGCCCGAGATCGCGAGAGCGAGAAGATCGCCGCCCTCGATCTCGGCGCCGACGACTATGTCGACAAGCCCTTCGGGGTCGGCGAACTCCTCGCCCGCCTGCGCGCCGCGCTGCGCCATGCGGCCCAACGTGACGGCGAAGAGCCGGTGGTGACGACCGGCGGTCTCGTCGTCGACACCGTCCGTCGCATCGTCACCCGCTACGGCGAGCGGGTCCACCTGACGCCCAAGGAATACGACCTCCTCCACGTGCTCGCCCGCAACGTCGGCAAGGTGGTCACCCAGAAGATGCTGACCTCGGCGATCTGGGGGGGCAGCCTGACGGCCGATCCCCAGTACCTTCGCGTCCTCGTCAGCCAGTTGCGCCAGAAGATCGACCCGCCGCCGCCCGCCCCTTCGCTCGTCGAGACCGAGACCGGCGTCGGCTATCGCCTGCGCGAGCAGGACGCCGGCTGAGGGGATGCCAACAGTGACCCCCATGACATCGACCGATCCGATCCGCCCCGAAGCGGTTCTGCTCGACCTTCGGGCGCGAACCAAAGCGGAGGTGCTCGCGGCACTGGCAGCGCGCGCCGGCGAGATCACCGGCTGCGATCCGCGCACGGTGGTCCGCGCTCTCATCGATCGCGAGAGGCTCGGCTCGACCGGCGTCGGCGTCGGCGTAGCATTGCCGCACGCCGACATTCATGGTCTCCACCGCCCGATAGCCCTGTTCGCGCGCCTCGCCGAGCCGATCGACTGGGAGGCGATCGACGACCAATCGGTCGAACTGGTCCTGGTGGTCCTGTCACCGACGACCAATGGCGAGGCAGCTCCGAGCCTGTTGGCCAAGTTCGCCCGTCTCCTGAGAAGCACTGAGGTGCGACGTCGCCTCGTGAGTTGTCGAACTGCGGATCGAGCTTTCGAGATCTTTGCCGGCGGTGTCTGATCCGACCCCATCGAATGCGAGACGGCTTCGACCTGGAGGATACTGTTTCCACGACGGCGATCCCATGGGTGATCCGGGCGCATAGGGTCATTGTGGTCGGTGCATGAGAGTCGTACGCAGAATGTGGCCACCTGGGATCCAACCGGCTGATTTATAATGTATATGGGTCTGAAGGCGATCTTCTCCTCTTCTCGACCTCGGCGATCTCGACGCGGCCGATTTCGCCCGTCGATTTCACATGCGTGCCGCCGCAGGGCTGGAGATCGATCGACGCCGCCGCATCGCCGATGCGGACGAGCCGCACTCGGCCGGAGCCGCGCGGCGGAACGACCGACATGGTCTCGACCAGATCCGGCTTCGCGTCGAGCTCGGCATCGGTGATCCATTCGAAAGTGACCGGATGATCGGCGGCGACGAGTTCGGCGAGGCGGGCATTCAACCCGTCGCGGTCGAGATCGGCCTCGGGGATGTCGAAATCGAGCCGCCCCTCGTCCTCGCCGACCGAGCCGCCGGTGACGGCGTAGGGCAGGACCACGGAGAGGAGATGCAGCGCCGTGTGCATCCGCATCAGCCGATGCCGCCGCGCCCAGTCGAGCCGCAGCGTCACCTTGGCGCCGACCTCGAGGATCGGCATGTCCTCGATCGCCACATGGGCGATCACCGTCTTCTCGACGTCCTCCCAAACCGTGGTGGCGATCGCCGCCTCGGCGCCGTCCGGCCCGACGAGGACGCCGACGTCGCCCGGCTGGCCGCCGCCGGTCGGGTAGAAGATCGTGCGATCGAGGAGGATGCCGCCCTTCTCGCCGCGCCCGATCACGGTCGCCTCGCGGCTGGTCAGATAGGGATCGTCGCGAAAGACGGGTTCGGTCGCCGGATGCGTCATGGGAGCCTTCGCGAACGGGCCGGTCTGGCTCCATCCGATCACGTCGCGGCGTCGAAGGGAACCGCGATCTCGGAGGTGCGCTCCAGCCATGCCGGCACCGGCAGGCCCTTGTCGCGCAGGAAGACCGGGTTCCACAGCTTCGACTGATAGCGGCTGCCGTGGTCGCACAGCACCGTCACGATGGTGTGGCCGGGGCCGAGATCCTTCGCCAGCCGAATCGCCCCGGCGACGTTGACGCCGGTCGAGCCGCCCATCACCAGACCCTCGTGCTCGGCGAGGTCCTGGATCACCGCCACCGCCTCGGCGTCGGAGATGCGATAGGCCCGATCGATCGGCGCCCCCTCGAGATTGGCGGTGATGCGCCCCTGGCCGATGCCCTCGGTGATCGACGAGCCCTCGGCCTTCAGGACGCCGTTCGTCACCCAGTCGTAGAGCGCCGCGCCGTGCGGATCGGCGAGCGCGATCACCACGTCGGGCTTTTTGGCCTTGAGGCCGAGGCCGACCCCGGCGAGCGTGCCGCCCGAGCCGACCGCGGCGACGAAGCCGTCGATACGACCTTCGGTCTGCGCCCAGATCTCCTCGGCGGTGGACTCCACGTGCGCCTGCCGATTGGCGACGTTGTCGAACTGGTTGGCCCAGATCGCCCCGGCCGGTTCGGTCTTCGCCAGCTCGGCGGCGAGACGGCCGGAGAGCTTCACGTAGTTGTTGGGGTTCTTGTAGGGGACGGCCGGGACCTCGACCAACTCCGCTCCGGCGAGGCGCAGCGCCTGCTTCTTCTCGTCGGACTGGGTCTCGGGGATGACGATCACGGTGCGGAAGCCCAGCGCCGAGGCGACCATGGCGAGCCCGATGCCGGTGTTGCCGGCGGTACCCTCGACGATGGTGCCGCCGGGGCGAAGCTCGCCGCGGGCGATGGCGTCGCGGACGATCCACAGCGCGGCGCGGTCCTTAACCGACTGGCCGGGGTTCATGAACTCGGCCTTGCCGAGGATCTCGCAGCCGGTCGCGGCGGAGGCACGGGTGAGCCGGATCAGCGGCGTGTCGCCGATCGCCGCGATCACGTCGCCCGCCACGCCGCGGCGGCCGGTTCCACTCGAAGTCATGCGTCTCGTCTCCGTCATGGTCGGGGGCGACCGATGGAGGCGCAGTCTGCGGAGGCTTCGGCCGGGCGAAAAGAGAAGATCGTTCCGATCCACACGATTCGATGAAAAACAATTTCGATGTGCGGCGGGTCTTGATCCGATGCCACGGGTCCGGCGTAAGGTCGTTCGAGCCGCCCGCCCGTCGCCCTCAGGAGAAGACGACCTCGATGTCCGCGCCAGACGCCGCCGTCGCCGAACTGATCGCCGCCCATGTGGCCGGGCGCCTGCCCGAGCCGCTGGCGGCGCTCGCCGCGGCGCATGTCGCGTCGTCGTCGCCGGCGCGCCGCTTCGCCGCCGATCTCGAGGGTCTCGCCGGTCGTGCCGTCGAAGCCGCCGAGCCGATCGTGCCGCGCGACCGCGACGCGGCGATCGCCCGCATCTGCGCCTGCCGACGGGTCGAGCCCACGCCCGAAATCCCGGCCGCGATCTCGGGGCTCGAGGGCCTGCCGGCGCCGCTCGCCCGCTGGGTGGCGCGGCGCGGCCGGGTCGGGCGATGGCGGCGACTGTGGTTCGGCATCGAGACGCGGGATCTCGGCGGCGGTGACGGCTGGTCCTGCGGGCTGATGCGCATCGCCGGCGGGCGGCGGGTGCCGGAACACGGGCACGGCGGGCTCGAGGCGACGCTGGTGCTGAGCGGCGGTTTCGCCGATGCCGGCGCGGCTTTCGGCCCGGGCGATCTGCGCCTCTGCGACGAGACGATCGAACACGCCCCCGCCGCCGATCCGGAAGGCTGCCTCTGCGCCTTCGTCGCCGCGACCCCCGGCTTCGTGCCGACGCACCCGCTCGGACGGATGTGGATGCGCATCTTCGGCTGAGCCGGGTGGCGGGCGCGGTCGACCCGCGAAGACGCGGCACGCCCGACCGGCGCGCCGCTCACCACGCCGCCGAGCCGGGCGATCCGCCGTCAGCCGGCGGCTGGGCTCGTCTCGTCGGCCCCCGGATCCTTCGACCGGTCGCGACCCTTGCCGTTGCCGTTCCCATTGCCGTTGCCGTTGGCCATCTGCGCCTCGATCTGGGCGCGCAGGCGGGCTTGCTCGGCCGGACCGACGGGGAAGTTCCAAACGAGCATCACGGCGATCGCCTTGAGCAGCACCGGAACCCAGGCATAGAGGATCGCCAGCGTCCACATGGCGACGGGCGTCTGCTTGATCGGCTTGGAATCGGCGCCGTTGTGCTTCTTCTTCTTGATCGGGGCGGCTTTGCCCGGCTCGATCGGCGCGATCCCGGCGAGGGCGTCGGGGCCGACGGTCTGCTGTACCTGCTCGACGACCGCGGTGTGGTCGCTGACCTCGCCCTTCTTGAAGCCGACGGCGCCGAGGATGACGAAGCCGAGGCCGAGGGCGATGGACAGCGCCAGTTTGGTGGCGAGCGCCCAGATGGCGAAATAGAAGCCGGTGTGCTGTTCGCCGGTACGCGCCGTGTCGAGATCGACGACGTCGGACTGCATCGACGGCGGCAGCATCAGGTCGGCGCCGACCGCCATGCCGGCGAACACCATGATGAAGCCGAAGGCCCAGACGGACTTCTCACCCAGCGTGTCCCAGCCGACGAAGGGCGTCCAGATGAAGGCGAAACAGGCGATCGCCATGGCGATCGACCAGGCGCGGTGCTTCGAGGTCTTCTTCGACAGCCACAGCCACAGCGGCGTCGAGAGCACGCCGAAGAGGAAGTAGAGCAGCAGGAACAGCCGCTGCGTCTCCTCGTTGCCGTGGATGTAGTCGCGGACGAAATAGAGCAGGATCGCCGCCGGCACGCCGTTGGCCATGTTCGACAGCGCGAAGGCGAGGAGCAGGCGGACGAAGGGCCCGTTGGAGATCATCCCCTTCAGCCCGTCGAGGAAGGCCGTCGGGGCGTGGCGGGTGTGGGCGGGCTCCGGGACGGCCGAGACCGTCATCACGGTGAAGATCGGCAGCGCCATGCCGACCAGCAGCGACAGCCCGATCAACACCGGCTGATCGCCCGGCATGCCGAGCTTGGTGAGCACGAAGGGCAGGCCGGTGGCCACCAGCGTGCCCAGCACCACCGCGACCTCACGGGCGGCGAAGATGCGGTTGCGGCCGTAGTAGGTGGTGGAGATCTCCGCCGCCCACGACTGATGCGACAGCGACAGCGCCGTGTAGCCGAGCGACATCATCACCGACCACAGGAAGAACCACCCGCCCCAGAACAGGTAATTGGCCGGATCGACGTTGGGGAACGGGTTGAACACCATCAGCGCGCCGATGGTGGTCGGGATCGCGGCGAGGCCGAACCACGTCTTGCGGCGGCCCCAGCGCGGCCGCGTATGGTCGCAGAAATAGCCGATGAACGGATCGAGCATCGCGTCGATCAGGCGCACCGCGATGATCAGCGCCCCGACGGCGGTCAGGCTGAGCCCGACGTTGTCGGCGTAGTACTTCGGCACGATGATGACGAAGGGCAGCTGATAGGCGGCCACCGGCAGTGCCGGCATGGCGAAGGCGAGGAGCCGCGGCAGGCTCAACTCCTTCGCCCCCGAGACGGTACCCGCTTGAGGCGAATGGGACATCATCGGCTGGAAGCTCTCGATCCTGGATGCCGGTCGGCGTCACCATGGTCCGCCGCGTTCGCGGCGACGCATCCGCCGACGCGTCGGACCGTGATCTGCACGATATTCTTCGTCAAAGTCAATCGAAGCACGGAGCCGGTCCGTGTCCCACCGCGTGGGCAACTCGGCCCGGTCAATGCGTCACACTCCCGCCATCGGAAGTGGCGGCGAAAGCGGCGAGCGCCCGGTCGCGGGCCCGTGCGTGGTCGACGATCGGCAACGGATAGTCCGTTCCGAGCCGCACCCCGGCGGCCTCGAGCACGAGGCGCGGCGCGGTCCACGGCGCATGGATCGCCGGGGCGGGGAGGCGGGCGAGCTCCGGCACGAAGCGGCGGACATAGGCGCCGTCGGGATCGAATTTCACACCCTGCGCCACCGGATTGAAGATGCGGAAATAGGGCGCGGCGTCCGCCCCCGATCCCGCCACCCACTGCCAGCTCGCCGGGTTCACCGCCGGGCAGGCGTCGACCAGCGTGTCGAAGAACCAGCGCTCGCCCTCCCGCCAGTCGACGAGGCCGTGCTTCACCAGGAACGAGGCGACCACCATGCGGACGCGGTTGTGCATCGTCCCCGTCGCCCACAATTCCCGCATCCCGGCGTCGACCAGCGGATAGCCGGTCCGCCCGCGTCGCCAAGCCGCGAGCAGGGCATCGTCGCGCCCCCAGGGGAAGGCGTCGAAACGGGGCAGGAAGTTGCGGGTGGCGAGGTCGCCGAAGTGGAAGGCGAGGTGATGGGCGAACTCGCGCCATCCGACCTCGGAGAGGAACTTGTCGGCATCGCCCGCCAACGACGGTTCGGCCGCCACCCGCGCCGCGACCGCCGCCAGGATCCGGAACGGTGAGATCTCGCCGAAGCGCAGATGCGGCGACAGCCGCGACGCGACCTCGAGGTCGGGTCGATCGCGCTCGCCGGCGTAGGTCGCGAGGCCACGGTCGAGGAAGCGGGCGAGCCGGGCCTCGGCGCCGTCCTCGCCGGGCGTCCAGGTCGCCGCGATCCCGCCGGACCAGTCGGGCGCCCTCGGTAACAGATCGAGATCGCCGAGGGCGAGCCCTGCCGGCGGCGCGGCGAGGCCGTGCAGGGCGATCGGACGGGGCAATGGCAGGCGCGGATGCGGCGCGGCGCGGCAGGCCTTCCAGAACGGCGTGAAGACGCGGAACGGCCCTCCGGCCCCGGTGCGGACGTCCTGCGGCTCGTGCAGGAGCGAGCCCTGAAAACTCGTCGCTCCCCGGCCCTCGGCGCGCAGACGCGCCTTCAGCTCGCGATCGACCTCGACCATCGCCGGCAGATAGCGGCGGTTCCACACCACTTCGGTCGCGTCGAGCCGCTCGGTGATGCGTGGCAAGACCGCGCCCGCCGGCCCGCACTCGAGTTGAAGCGCCACGCCGAGCCGCGCCAGATCGGCCGCGAGGGCGGCGAGCGAATGGTGGAGCCACCAACGCGTCGCGCCGCCGAGGGGGCGCAGGCCCGGTGAGACCTCGTCGAGCACGAACAATGCGGCGATCGGCCGCCCGCTCGCCGCGGCATGGACGAGCGCGGGGTTGTCGGCGAGCCGCAGGTCGTCGCGGAACCAGACGAGGATCGGGCGGTCGGCGGACGGGGAGGCCGGGGTCACGGAGGGGCTCTCGGAACGGCGGAAGGTGAGGGCGGCACGACGATCGATCTACGTCGCGACGGACGGTCCGGATCACGCCGCGCCGAGAGGATCTCGGCCGCTCGTTCGTTCGAGCCGCCGTCGCCGCCCCGAACGAACGTTCGCTCGACAGTATTCGGCGAGCGCCGAACTGTCGAGCCGAACCGGGTTCACGCGGCGACATTACGCAAGGGTAGGAAGTGGACGCGGTGAAACGATGGCGTCTCTGAAATGGAGACAGACGAACCGATTATTTTAACTCTTCGGAAAGGAGGATGGCGGCAACGTTTCGAAGTCGATCGTCCGAGGACCCCCATGTTTCATTTCCGCTCCAAATCGGTTCGCAAGTCGGAAGAGGCGGCGAGCACGCCGTCCGTGGTCGCCCCGGCCGAAACGCTTCGGCCCGAACCTCGCCGCGGGGAGGGCGGGTCGACGCAGCGCGTCGTCGATCTGCTCGAGGCCGATCTCAAGCGCGCCTCGCGCCGCATGGACGCGACCGGTCGCGACACCAAGTCGAAGGTCGTCGAGAGCGTCGAGATCCTGCGCAATCTCGGGGCCGAGACCGACGAGTTGGCCAGCCATACCGGCGTTGCGCTCGAACACGTCAACAAACTCGCTCAGGGCTGCCAGGAACTGCACCACTCGGCCGAGGAGGTCGGCCGCCGGGCCGACACCTCGCAGCGGTTGGTGGACGACGCCGGCGGCGTCGCCCAGGCGGCGGCACGCTCGGTCGACGAGCTGAAGCAGGCGATCGAGCAGATCCAAGCCGTCGTGGCGTTGATCTCCGACGTCGCCGGCCAGACCAATCTCCTGGCGCTCAACGCCACCATCGAGGCCGCCCGTGCCGGTCCGGCGGGACGCGGCTTCGCCGTCGTCGCCAACGAGGTCAAGGCGCTGTCGGTGGAGACTCAGAAGGCCACCACCGAGATCGGCACCACCATCCATCGCCTGCGCTCCACTGCGGAAGCCAACATCGAGGCGGTGGGCAAGATCCTGGCGCTCGTCTCCGACATCGGCCCGGTGTTCGGCGAAGTGTCGCATTCGGTGCGGACCCAAGTGGAGACCACGGCCGAAATCGGCCGCGCCGCCGCCGAAACGGCACGCTTCGTCGACGAGGTCGCCGAGAAGGCGCGGTCGATGAACGCGGAGATGGCGCGCGCCGCCGAACTCGGACGTGCCGTCGACAAGGCCACCGACACCATGAACGGCGCCGTCGCCGACATGACGCGCCAACTCGTCACGGTGTTGCGCCAGAGCCCCGAGGCCGACCGTCGCCGCCACGACCGCTGGCCGGTCGAGCTGCGCGGCGAGATGAAGATCGCCTCCTCGCGCGTACCGGTGCGCTCAATCGACCTGTCGATGGGCGGCGTCCTGCTGGTGCCGGAGCGCGAGACGGGCCCGGCGATGGGCTCGCGGGTCGAGATCGAACTCGGTGGCCTCGGCCACGTCGGCGGCACGATCGTCGGCAAGAGTGCCCTCGGCCTCCACGTCCGTTTCGACGAGGACGACGGCGACGCCCGCGTCCGAGTCGGCGCCACCGTCGATCGCATCGCCGAGGAGTTCCGCCCGATGGTGCATCGGGCCCAGACCGCCGCCGGTCAGGTGATCGCGGCGCTCGACGCGGCGATCGAAAGCAACGAACTCGGCTTCGGCGACCTCTTCGACACCAACTACCGGCCGCTCGAGGGCACCGATCCCATCCAGTACGCCACCATGGCGCTCGAAGCCCTGGATCGGATCCTGCCGCCGGTGCAGGAGGCGATCCTGACCGAGGACAAGCGCATGACCTTCTGTGTCTGCGTCGACGTCAACGGCTGGCTCCCGGTCCACAACCGCATCTATTCCCAGCCTCAGCGGCCGGGCGACGTCGTCTGGAACACCGCCAACTGCCGCAATCGCCGCATCTTCGACGATCGCACCGGTCTCCTGGCGGCGCGCAACACCCGGCCCTTCCTGGTCCAGAGCTACCTGCGCGACCTCGGCGGTGGCAAGATCATCGCCATGAAGGAGGTCGACGTGCCGATCATCGTCAAGGGTCGTCACTGGGGCGGCTTCCGCACCGCCTACCAGATGTGACCGCCCCGGCGCATCCGCGCCGGGAGCGAAGCCGCCGAATGAACGAAAGAGGCCGCCCGCGTCGATCCGCGGGCGGCCTTCTTTCTCTTCGGGGACTCGCTCCGGCCGACCCATCGATCGGGTCGCAGCGGGCACCGGGGTGGTTTCGCGCCTCCGGTGCGTGCCGCGTCAGGCCGAGATCCGCAACTTGGAGATCTTCTTGGCGATGTCGTCGAAGATCGCCTGCAACTGCGACGCCGACGGCGAGTTGTAGTAGTAGGCGGCGCCCGACGAACAATCGGACAGGAGTTGTTGGCCGGCGGCATCGTCGATCATCAAGCCGATGGTGTAGACCTTGATGCCGGCGGCCTTGGCCTTGGCGCACACGGCGCGGGTCTTGGCGTCGAGCCCGTCGCGCAGATTGCTTCCCGGGTTCGATCCCAGGCGCTGGCTGTAGGGGTAGCCCCAGCTCGAATAGGCGCCCCCGAGGCTGGTCGGGAAGGTGTTGATCGAGTTGGTGCCGTCGGTGAGCACCACCATGATCTTGCTGTTTTCGGTATCGGAATAGCTCTTCCCGTCCGAGAACGGCGCCTTCGGCGAGAGAGTGCGGATGCCCCAGGCGACGCCTTCCGGCACGTTGGTCGATCCGGCCGCCACCAGCGAGGAGATCTGCGACTTCACGCCCGAATAGCTGTTGCTCAGCCGCATCAACGGCTTGGTGTCGCAGAGGAACTGCGGACCTTTGGGCACTCTGTAGTTCGAGTAGAGGTTCGAGTTCGACAGGTCGACGTTGACCGGATTGTCGTACTTCTTCTTGTTCTTCATCCGGCTGACGGAGTCCCAGGTGTAGGTCTGGTCGTCCATGTAGTCGTTGGCGACGTAGGAACCGCTGTCGGGCTCGTCCGGGTGGATGGCGGGTACGAACAGCGTGTCCGGACTGCTCGTGCTCGGCGCCGTGTCGTCCATGTCGTAGGGGGCGGGGCGGGTCTCGACGCAACCCGGCCACGTCTTGCCGAGCTTGGCGAAGATCGCCATCCGGTCGGCGTGTTCGGAGAAATAGGCGTCGTAGATCGACGACCGTTGCGATCCGCCCTGATCGATCCAACTGGCGGACCCGTAACTCGGTCCGACGTTGACGAAATTGGCGAACGGGACGACCGAGAACTTGATCGAATAGGTCGACGACGCCTTCGCCGACAACGTGTCGACCATCGACGACGCGGCCGATTTCATCGCCGTGAGCTTGCCGTTGTCGGCCATCGATCCGGTGGTGTCGAGCACCATCGCGATTTCCAGAGACGAGGCGGACCAGGTCGCCGTGGCGGACGCCGCCGCGGCGAGCGTCTCGACCCCGCCGATCTTGAGGAAATAGGTGCCGATGGTGGCGTCCGCGGCGACGGTCAGGTTGTTGTCGGCGGTCGTGGCGGTGACCGTTCCGAGCGTGCCGAAGCGCGAATCGAAGGTTTTGGTGAGTACCGCCCGGGCGGTGGCCGTGTCGGACGAGCCATCGCCGCTCTCGGAGTTCTTGTGTTGTGTGGCGACGATCAGCGCGGCCCGGTCGACCGCGTCCTGTAATTTGGCGCGCGTGTCGAGAAACCGCATCATGTCGGTCGTCCCGCCGGCGGCGAGCACCAGCGTGAGCCCGGCGAGCCCGAAGGTGATCGTGTAACTACCGCGCCGGTCGGCCCAGAGTTTCCTGATCATGTTCCATCCTACGAAACCAATGGCCGCGAGTTCACCCCGCTTGTGATCAGATCGTTTTACCGCGGAAAAGTTGAAGGATGCTTGCGAGATGCCGGACTCCTTGGCCCCATCGTTCACCCCCGTCCATGAGGATTGACCTCGTCGGGAGTTGCTTGACGTTTTGGTTAAGGAATGGGAAAGGAAAAATACCGATGACGTAATCGGAAGAAACGGAGGAAAACGTCCCATGAAGTTCATCGCGCCCGTCGCTCTCGCTCTGGTCACCCTGGCGACGGTTCCTGCCCTGGCGGGCGATCCCGCCGGCGTCTGGCTGCGAGCCAACGGCAATTCCAAGATCCGCATCGACTCCTGCGGCTCGGCGCTGTGCGGCACCGTGGTGTGGGAGAAGACCCCGCGCAAGGACGTGCAGAATCCCGATGCATCCAAGCGCGACCAGCCGGTCACCGGTCTGCGCGTGCTGCACGGGATGAAGCCGACGTCGACCCCGGATCAGTGGAAGGGCGAGGTCTACAACGCCGAAGACGGCAAGACCTACACCGGCTACATCACGCTGCAGGATGCTCGGACCCTGAAGCTCCAGGGTTGCGTTCTCGGCGGTCTGATCTGCAAGAGCGACACCTGGAGCCGCTCCAACTGAAGACGGACGGCCGCGCCTCGGCCCGCCCCCGGGGCGCGCCTCGCCGATCCGACGGGCGAGCCGCCGCGCCGCAAGAAAGACGAACGGCTCCCCGTCGCCGGGGAGCCGTTCTGCGTTCGTCTCGTCGTCCGCCCGAGGCGGCCGGATACCGAGCACGTGAAGTTTCGACCCGTTCGAAACGTCACGTGCGAAGGCAAGCCCGAAGGGCGCCGGCCGGTCGGGCCGTAACGCTCATGAAAGTCGGACGAGTCCGAATTTCATGAGCCTCGTATGAGATCACTGGGCGCCGCCGCCCAGACGCTTGTTGCATTCGCTGTAGTAGCCGCCGCCCTTCTGGATCCACTTCAGATCGCCGTTGCCGTTGGTGGCCTTGTTGGCGTTGTACTGGTCCAGGCAGGTGTGCATGCGCTGCTTGCCGGCCGGCTCGGCGGCGTACTTCGCCGACACCGCGGTCGGGAACACGGCCTTGCCCGGCGCGGCCGGAGCGGCGGCCGGCTTGGCCGGGGCAGCCGGAGCCGCGGCCGTCGGAGCAGCCGGAGCGGCGGCGGGCTTGGCGGCGGCCTGACGGGTGCGGCATTCGGCGAGGAAGCTCTTCCAGGTCTCGCCCGGCTTGACCTTCTTGGCGTCCTTGGTGGCCTGCCACTCGGCGCCGCAGGCCTTCATGACGTCCGCCTGCGCGAAGGCATTGCCGGCGCCGACGACCAGCGCGAGCGCGAAGAGCGCGGAACCAATTCCGATGGAACGACGGACCATTGCGGCCTCCCTGCAGGATTCCCGAGCCGCCGCTTCCGGCCGGCTCCGGGGCGCCTCCGATCGTCTTCGACCGGAGATCGACGCAGGGTCAATCTCCACGAAATTCAGACGAATTTCCAGTCCGTCCCGAGGCCTGCCTCGAGGCGCTCGCACGTTGTTGCGGCGAGATGCCGCACCCTCGGCAGAGCCTCCGAAAGGGCACGCAGGCGCGGCCTGTCGGAAGCTCCGCGCCTCGATGTGGAAACGCGCGGGAGCGCTTCCCGCCCCCGCGCGTCGTCGTCGAAATCCGACCGTCGCCGCTCAGTCCTTGGCCGCCACCAGCGCCGCCTCGAGCGTCGCGAGCCCCTCGTCGAGCACCGCGTCGGAGACGGTCAGCGGCACCAGGATGCGCACCACGTTGCCGTAGACGCCGCACGACAGGAGAATCAGCCCGTTCTCGATGGCGAAGCTCGTCACCTTCTTGGTGGCGTCGGCGTCGGGCTCGTAGGAGCCCCGCGATTTGACGATGTCGAAGCCGATCATCGCGCCGTTGCCGCGGATGCCGGTGATCGGCGCGACGTCGTTGCGGGCGGAGATCTTCTCGAGCCGTGCCTTGATGTGGGCGCCGACGGCGTTGGCCCGGTCGAGCAGCTTCTCCTCCTCCATGGCGTCCAGGACGGCCAGCGCCGCGGCGCAGGCGATCGGGCTGCCGCCGTAGGTGCCGCCGAGGCCGCCCGGCTCCGGCGCGTCCATGATCGCGGCGCGGCCGAGCACGCCGGAGAGCGGGAAGCCGCCGGCGAGCGACTTGGCCATGGTGA
>ERZ1645187.1540-NODE-1540-length-21171-cov-11.934363_pt1 | contig 21171 bp, 18 predicted proteins | sample MGYA00575352_ERZ1645187 | MGnify/ENA primary metagenome ERZ1645187 (study PRJEB40837, sample SAMN11349314) | freshwater sediment metagenome | isolation source: river sediment | host: Sediment | place: India: Wazaribad , New Delhi | collected 2017-02-21 ... | reverse complement strand
AATGGCATCAAAAAACAAAACACACTGTTGAGATATCAAACAACAAACACACACCAGGAGTGGGCAGCCGATGGGCCGCTCTCTCCGTGGGGCAACTTCTCCATCTTAGGGATCCGGAACCTCGGTGTCAAACCGCGGAACATGAATCATCCTCCGGAGCGCGACCGATCAGACCCAGAGGTCTGATCGATTGCTTTCCCGCCGGGACCGGCCGCACCGTGGCGTCCGTTCCTCCCCAACCGGGCTCACCGAGAATACAGAGCCTTCGCGATGCAGGTCAATCCGCCACGCTGTGACCCGTGCCACTCACACGCCGAGGCGGCTGGCGATCAGCTCCTTCACGCGCCCGGCATCTGCCTGCCCGCGGGTCGCCTTCATGACGCTGCCGACGAGCGCACCGGTGGCCTGAACCCTGCCTGCGCGAATGCGTTCCACGATGTCAGGGTTCGCCGCGATCACGTCGTCGATGGCCGCGAGCAACGGACCGTCGTCGGACACGACGCGCAGGCCGCGAGTCGCGAGGACGTCAGCCGGGTCACCCTCTCCCGCGAGCACACCGTCCAGCACCTGCCGCGCGAGCCGCTCGGTGAGCTCCCCGGCGTCGACCAGGGCGACGAGTTGGGCCACCTGCACGGGCGTGACCGGGAGTTCCTCGAGGGTTGCCCCGCGGGAGTTCGCGACCCGGGCGAGCTCTCCGGTCCACCATTTCCGTGCGGCCGCCGGTGCGGCGCCCGCTGCGACGGTCTCGACGATCAGGTCGAGGGCGCCGGCCGCGTCCCGCATCTCGAGGTCGGAGAAGCCCCACTCCGCCTGCAGCCGCCGCCGCCGGGCGGCCGGAAGCTCTGGAAGGCGTGCCCGCAGCTCCTCGATCCACGCGCGATCGGGCACGATCGGCATGAGGTCCGGTTCGGGGAAGTAGCGGTAGTCCTCGGCATCGGACTTGACGCGGCCCGGTGAGGTCTCGCCCGTCTCCTCGTGCCAGTGGCGGGTCTCCTGCACCACCGTCCCGCCCGAGAGCAGGACGGCGGCCTGTCGCGTGATCTCGTACTGCACCGCGCGCTCGATCGAGCGGAACGAGTTCACGTTCTTCGTCTCGGTTCGCGTCCCCAGCGGGGCCTCGGGGGACGGCCGCAGCGAGACGTTCACGTCCGCGCGGACGTTGCCCCGCTCCATCCGGGCCTCCGAGACGTCGAGGACCCGGAAGATGTCCCGCAGTGTCTGGACGTAGGCGGCCGCCACCTCCGGCGCCCTGGCTCCGGCTCCGGTGATCGGCCGCGTGACGATCTCGACGAGCGGGACACCGGCGCGGTTGTAGTCCACCAGGGAGTACTCGGCACTGTGGATGCGACCGGCATCGCCTCCCACGTGCGTGTTCTTCCCCGCGTCCTCCTCCATGTGGGCGCGCTCGATCTCCACCCGGAACAGGGTGCCGTCCGCGAGTTCGACGTCCAGGTGGCCGTCTCGCGCAATGGGCTCGTCGTACTGCGAGGTCTGGAAGTTCTTCGGCATGTCCGGATAGAAGTAGTTCTTCCGGGCGAACCGGGAGGACTCGGCGATCTCGCACCCCAGTGCGAGCCCGATCCTGATCGCCGACTCCACCGCTGCGCGGTTCACCTTGGGCAACGAGCCGGGAAGCCCGAGCGACACCGGCGTCACCCGGGAGTTCGGCTCGCCACCGAACGCCACCGGGGCGCCGTCGAACATCTTGGTGCGCGTGCCGAGCTCGACGTGCACCTCGATGCCCAGTACCGGGTCGAAGGCCGCCACGGCCTCCTCGTAGTCGACGACGTCGTTCATCGAGCCCCTCCGTTCACCCCGTGCACGTCGAGCAGCCGGCCACCCCAGCGTTCCTCGAGCAGGCGCTCCAGCACCCCTGACACCCGGTACATCCGCTCGTCCTCGTGGGCGGGTGCCAGCACCTGGAACCCGACGGGGAGGCCGTCCTCACTGACGCCGGACGGGAGCGACATGCCGGGAGTCCCGGCGAGGTTCGCCGGGATCGTGGCGATGTCGTTGAGGTACATCGCCAGTGGGTCGTCGAGCTTCTCCCCGAACCGGAACGCCGTCGTGGGCGCCGTGGGGGAGACGAGGACGTCCGCACGCTCGAACGCAGCCGCGAAGTCCCGCTGGATCAGGGTTCGCACCTTCTGCGCCGATCCGTAGTACGCGTCGAAGTATCCCGCGGACAGCGCGTGCGTCCCGAGGATGATGCGCCGTTTCACCTCGTCCCCAAAGCCCGCACCTCGGGTGGCCGCCATGACGCGCTCCGCAGTCACGGGTCCGTCGCTCGGTTCGATCCTCAGGCCGAACCGCATGCCATCGAATCGGGCGAGGTTGGAGGACGCCTCGGCAGGCAGGATCAGGTAGTAGGCGGCGAGCGCGTAGTCGAACGAGGGGCAGGAGACCTCCACGATCTCGGCCCCCGCATCCGCCAGCAGTCCGAGGGCGGTCTCGAAGGAGGCCCGCACGCCCTCCTGGTACCCCTCTCCCCCGAGCTCACGGACCACCCCGATCCGCATGCCGGCCACATCAGCGTCCCGCACGGCGGCAGAGAAGGACGGAACGGGGGCATCAAGCGAGGTCGAGTCGAGCGGGTCGTGTCCGGCGAGCACCTCGTGCAGGAGTGCGGCGTCCTCGACAGTGCGTGCGACGGGACCGATCTGGTCCAGCGACGAGGCGAGCGCGATGAGGCCGTACCGGGAGACTCCGCCGTAGGTCGGCTTCACGCCCACCGTGCCGGTGACGGCACCGGGTTGGCGGATCGAACCGCCGGTGTCAGAACCGATCGCGAGGGGAGCCTGCAACGACGCGACGGCTGCGGCCGATCCGCCCCCGGACCCTCCGGGAATCCTGCCGGTGTCCCACGGGTTCCGGGTGGGTCCGAACGCCGAGTGCTCTGTGGAGGACCCCATGGCGAACTCGTCGAGGTTCGTCTTGCCGAGGATGGGCATGCCGGCGGCACGCAGGCGAGTCACCACGGTGGCGTCATAGGGCGGGATCCAGCCCTCCAGGATGCGTGACCCCGCCGTTGTCTCGAGTCCACGCGTCACCACGTTGTCCTTCACGGAGATGGGTACGCCGGCGAGCAGCGGAAGGCCCTCGCCGCGGGACCGCGCGGCGTCGACCCTCTCCGCCGCCGCCAGCGCCTCCGCCGCCGCGGTCCGGAGGTGGGCGTGGATCTCGCCGTCGACCTCCGCGATCCGGTCGAGGTGCGCACGCGTCACCTCGACGCTCGAGACCTCCCGGGCGGCGAGCAACCGGGCCAGCTCCGCCGCCGTGGTCCCCACGAGCGTGCTCATGCGTCCTCCTCGAGGATCTGGGGCACGCCGAACTGCCCGTCGCGGGCGTCAGGCGCCGCCGCCAGGACGTCGGCGACCGGCAGCGGCGTCACCGGGACGTCGTCACGCATGACGTTGGACATGGGCACGGGATGGGAGGTGGCGGGCACGTCCGGCGTGGCCACCTCGCTGACGCGGGCGACGGCGGAGGCGATGACGTCGAGCTCACCCGCCAGCCGGTCGATCTCGGCCTCCGTCAGCTCGATGCGGGCGAGCGCCGCGACGCGCACGACTTCCTCGCGGGAGATGGTGGACATGCCCGCCAGTGTAGTGGGGCGGCTCGGGAGCGGATGGGGCCGATACATTGGTGCCATGCCTGCCGCGCCCCGCCTCCCCCTCCGCCGGGTCCTCGCGTGGACGGGGATCGGCGTCCTCACCGTGCAGGTCGGAGCGGCTCTCGCGCTGATGGCGGCGGACGCCCTCCGGAAGCGGCGCTTCCCCCCGAGCGGGACGTTCCCGCGCATCCCACCGGAGGAGGTCGAGGCGCACGGCAGCCGCCTCACCGTGTACACCGACGGGGACGAGCTGTACGACGCGATGCTCGCGGACATCCGCGCGGCGCGGGAGACGGTCTTCTTCGAGACCTACATCTGGAAGGCCGACGAGGTCGGAGAGAGGTTCAAGGCAGAACTCACGGAGGCTGCTGCCCGCGGTGTCGACGTGTACGTCATCTACGACACGTTCGCGAACCTCGTCGTGCCGCGCGCCTTCAAGCAGTTCGACGACCGCCTCCAGGTGCTGGCCTTCGGGCTCGTCAACGGGCGATCTCCCCTCTCCCCCCGGACCTACGCCCGGGACCACCGCAAGCTCCTCGTCGTGGACGAACGCGTGGGCTACGTCGGTGGCTACAACATCGGCAAGCTGTACTCGGACACGTGGCGGGACACGCACCTGCGGATCGAGGGGCCCGCCGCCTGGGAGCTGTCCAACGCCTTCGTGGACTTCTGGAACTACTACAAGAAGAAGCGCCACCCCGAGCTGACGGACCGTGGGGCGCGCAAGTGGGACGCGCGCATCCGTGCCTCGCTCAACCTGCCGAACCGCCTCCTCTTCCCGGTCCGCGGCATGTACATCGACGCCGTCGAGCGGGCGGTCCGGTCGGTGGACATCACCCAGGGCTACTTCCTCCCCGACGAAGAGATCCTCGACGCCCTGCTCCGGGCCGTGAGACGGGGGGTGGAGGTGCGCGTCCTCGTGCCCGAGTTCTCGAACCACGTGGTCGCGGACTGGGTGGCCAGGGGGCTCCTGTCCCGCCTGCTCGCCGGGGGCGTGCGCATCTTCCTCTTCCAGCACGCCATGGTCCACGCCAAGACGGCCACCGTCGACGGGCGGTGGACCACCATCGGCACCACCAACATCGACAGGCTCTCGATGACCGGGAACTTCGAGATCAACATCGAGGTGTACGACGAGGGCCTCGCACACCGCATGGAGGAGGTCTTCGCCACCGATCTCACCAACGCCCGGGAACTGACCCTCGAGGAGTGGGAGTCCCGTCCCGCGTGGAAGCGGGTGGTCGAGCGGGTGCTGCGCCCGCTCGCACCCCTCCTGTGAGATGACGCTCAGACCGCCGTGGGCCCACTCTCGAGCAGCCTCCGGAACCCTGCCTCGTCCAGGATCGGCACGCCCAGCTCCCGCGCCTTCGCCTCCTTCGATCCCGCGTTCTCGCCGACGACGACGTAGTCCGTCCTCCGGGAGACCGATCCCGCCGCCTTTCCGCCCCGCGCCGTGATGGCCTCTGTGGCGGCATCGCGCGAGAATCCCTCGAGCGATCCCGTGACGACGATGGTGAGCCCGTCGAGCACTGGGGCGGTGTCCCCGCCCGGCTCCGTCGCGTCCTCGAAGGTGACCCCGGCCTCCCGCCAGGAACGTACGACGTCCCGGTGCCAGTCGACCTCGAGCCAGTCCCGGATCGACTGGGCGATCACCGGGCCCACGCCCTCGGTCTCCGCGAGCTCCGCGACGTCCGCGGACTCGATCGCGGCGAGCGATCGATACCGCTCCGCCAGTGCACGCGCCGCCGTCGGGCCGACGTGGCGGATGGAGAGGGCGACGAGGAAGCGCCAGAGCGGACGATCCCTCGCCGCCGCGATCTGGTCGAGCATGCGGACGGTGGTGGCGCGCGCCACCGACGGCGCACTGACCGTGCCGTCACCTCTCCGCCGCTCCGCGGTGTGGAAGAACAGGACCTGTTCCCAATCGCCGGTGAGGGCCCCCTCCCTCCTGCGCTCGCGCCACACCCGGACGTCCGCGAGGTCCTCCACCCGCAGGGAGAACAGGCCGGCCTCGTTCCGGAGCACGGGGCGCTGGGGAGGCGGCATCGGGTCGACGCCGACGACGAACTCCCGGCGCGCCTCCGGGTTCGTCAGGGCGAGCGCCGTCTCCTCGCCCAGTGCCTCGATGTCGAGCGCACCCCTCGAGCCGATGTGGGCGACGCGCTCGGTGATCTGGGCGGGACAGGACTCGCTGTTGGGACAGCGCAGGTCGACGTCCCCCTCCTTGGCGGGTGCGAGCGGGGTGCCGCACGAGGGGCAGAGGGTGGGCATCGAGAACTCACGCTCGGTGCCGTCACGCAGTGCGATGACGGGAGCGACGATCTCGGGGATCACGTCCCCCGCCTTGCGGAGCACGACCACGTCCCCGATCAGGACGCCCTTCCTCCTCACCTCCGAGGCGTTGTGGAGCGTCGCGGTCGCCACCGTGGAACCCGAGACCCGGACCGGTTCCATCACGCCGAACGGTGTGACCCTGCCCGTTCTGCCGACCTGGGTCCGAATGTCGAGCAGCCGGGTGTTGACCTCCTCGGGCGGATACTTGTAGGCGGCCGCCCAGCGGGGGGCCCGGGAGGTCGCACCCATCGCGTGCTGCAGCGCCCGGTCGTCCACCTTCACGACGATCCCGTCGATCTCGTGCTCGACGGCGTGCCGCCGCTCACCGAACTCGGCGATCATCTGCTCGACGTCGGCGATCGTGCCCGCCCGCCGCGTGTGCGCGGACACCGGCACTCCCCAGCGCGCGAACAGCTCGTAGAGCTCCCACTGCGTGGACGGCACCGATCCGCCGGGCCAGTCGAGCGCCCCGACCCCGTGCGCCACCATGGACAGTGGGCGGGACGCCGTCACCCGTGGGTCCTTCTGCCGCAGCGAGCCGGCGGCCGCGTTCCGCGGATTGGCGAACGGCGCCCGCCCGGACTCGACCAGGGCCGCGTTCAGGCGGGCGAAGTCGCTAACAGGGAAGTACACCTCCCCCCGCACCTCCACCGTCTCCGGGAGGTCCTCCCCCCGCAGCGTCTGCGGGATCGCGCCGATCGTGCGGACGTTGACCGTGACGTCCTCCCCAACGCGGCCATCGCCGCGCGTCGCCGCACGGACGAGCCGGCCGCGCTCGTAGACGAGGCTCACGGCGAGGCCGTCCACCTTCAGTTCGCACGTCATCGGCACGTCCGAGCCACCCGCAGCCGTGCTCACCCTGGTGGCCCACTGGCGCAACTCCTCGAGCGAGAACACGTCGTCGAGGCTCATCATCCGCTCGAGATGCTCCACCGGTGCGAACTCGTTGGTCCGGCCACCGCCGACGCGCTGGGTCGGCGAGTCCGAGGACTGCAGCTCTGGGTGCTCGTGCTCCAGCAGTTCGAGCTCCCGCATCGCGGCGTCGTACTCCGCGTCGGAAATGGTCGGGGCGTCCTTGACGTAGTAGTCGAACTGCGCCTCGTCCACGAGGGAGGCGAGTTCGTTCCAGCGTGCGCGGGCGGTGTCGAGATCCACGGACCCATCCTCGCAGGCCCCACCCCCACGGTGGCGCTCCGCTGTCCACAGCGCGGCACGGGACGGACAGACGCTCCCGGGTGGTCGTGTTTCACTGACGCCGTGCGCCGCCAGCCTCTCGTCCTCACCGCCGTCCGGGGACCCGCCCTCGGCCTCTGCTGGGAGCTGACCGGCACCCGCGTGCTCGGACGGGCGGGTGACATCGCCGTCGACGACGTCGCCCTGTCCCGCCACCACCTGCGGCTTCGTGCGCGGGGGCGAACCGTCCGCTGTGCGGACGCCGGCTCGGCGAACGGCTCGTACCGCCGCGCACTCGGCGTCCGCCGGCGGATCGGCTGCACCTGGACCGCCGTCACCCGCTCGACGGTGCTCGAGGCAGGTTCGGGTGCCTACCGCGTGACGCGACGGCCGGGTCCACTGCGGGAGCGACGATGGGGCGCGGATGCCCTCGCGCGCGTCCTGGTGCCCCTCGCCATGGCGGCCGCAATGGTGCCCTTCGCCCTCGGAGGCCCGCCGTGGCGCTGGGTGCTGATAGCCGCTCCCCTCGCCGGCGCGGTGCTCCTCCTCCGCGGGACGACGGCCGAGATCATGCGTTCCTCCCACCCCGCCCATGTTCTCCTCGCCTCCCGGGAGGGACGCGCGTTCCACGCCGAGCCCGTGGTGCCCCGGGAGTTGCGTACCATGCGCCGCCCGCTGGGGGGCACCGGGTGGTGCATCCCGGGCGAGGACGCCGAGCAGCGGGCGATCTGGCTCGCGGGATTCCTCGCGGTGCACAACGACCCGGACGTGCTGCGGGTGACGTCGCCCTGGCTCACGACCTACGGAAGTGGACTCGAGGTGCGCTTCGATCCGCGTGGAACCGGGCCCACGACCGGTCAGGCCATGGTGACCTGGCTGCGGACGCCCCAGTGGGCCATGGTCCTCCGCCCGCCCGCCTGGGCCGCCGCCGGCCCGGCGTGGGCGCGTGCACTGGCACGAGCGCGGGAGGAGTCACCGGCCCCCGTCCGCGCTGCGGTCCCGGGCCCCGGCGAGATCCGCCGCCGGTGGGAGCGTTCCCGGGCCGACCTCGCCGTGCCCCTCGGCGTGGACGAGGACGGCCCGGTCGTGATCGACCTTGCCGGTGACGGGCCCCACGCCCTCGTGGCGGGGATGAGCGGATCGGGCAAGTCGGAACTGCTGACCACCTGGCTGTTGGAACTCGCGCAGCGGAACGCCCCCACCCTCCTGCACCTGATCCTCGTCGACTTCAAGGGCGGGGCGGCCTTCAACCACCTCGAGGCGCTGCCCCACTGCGTCGGCGTCCTCACCGACCTCGATGCGGGTTCCACGACCCGCGCGTTGGCCTCGCTGCGCGCACAGCTGCGCGTCCGCAAGCGTCGCATCGCCGCGCGCGGATGCCGCGAGGTGCAGGAGTTCAACCGGACGGCACCCGATCCTCTCCCGCTCGTCCTCGTCGTGATCGACGAGTTCCGCGCCCTCAGCCTCGACCACCCCGAGTTGATGGAGCAGTTCCTGCACCTGGCGAACCAGGGCCGTTCCCTCGGCATCCACCTCATCGCGGCCACCCAGCGGCCGGCCGGGGCCGTCGGCCCGGATCTCCGGGCCAACATGCCCCTGCGGATCTGCCTGCGAGTGGCAGAGGCCGCGGATTCCCTGGACGTGCTCGGCGTCCCGGACGCCGCCCGGCTGGACCCGGTTCCGGGCCGGGGGCTCGTGCTCCGTGACGGGCTCCGGCCCCTCCAGGTGGTGTGGTCCGGGGACGGCGAGACCGTCCGCCACACCGTCTCGACACTCGCCGCAGCCTGGGACGGTCCACCCGCCACGCCGTTGTGGTGCCCGCCCCTCCCCCGCCTGATACCGCCGACGGCGTGCGATCCGACCCGGCTCGGCCTCGCCGACGAGCCGGACGAGTTGCGACAACGGCCCGTGGGGCTCCCCGCGGCCCTCCTCGTCCTCGGACATCCGAGAAGCGGACGATCGACTACGGCGGCCCGTGCCGCCGCTGTCGCCGCAGCCGAGGGGGACGAGGTCTGGCTGGTCACCAGCGACGGTTCCGCGGCCGGGGTCGACGCCTGCAACACGCGGGTGGTGGGCCGCGTCCTGCGACACCTCTCCGTTCCGGGCGGCGACCGCACGCTCGTGCTGGACGACGTCGAACTGTGGATGGATGCCCACGACGCCCTCCATGGCGCCGGGTCCGCGGCCGCCGTACTGGGTGAGTTCATCCGGACCGCCCGTGCCACCGGCACACGCGTCGTCGTGACGGCACCGCCCGATCTGGCACACGCACGGTGGGCCGCACCCCTGTCCACCAGACTCCACCTGAGAGGCGTGGACGCCGCGTCCGCAGTGGCGGCCGGCGTTCCGCGGTCGTTGGTGACGGAGGTGACCGGACCTCTCGTCCCAGGCCGTGGGGTGATCCTCCCCGACGGAGTGGTCGTCCAGGTGGCTCAGGCACCGCCGGGCCCCACCGGCAGTCCTCCCTGGGTCCTGCCGGCGGCGAGTGAGCCGGCTCCCCGGCCGGGCGAGGTGGTGCTCGGCACCGGCGCGGAGGGGACCTGCAGCGTCCCGGCCACCGGGGACATCACCATCATCGGGCCACCCGGGACCGGCCGGACCACGCTGGCCCGGCTCGTCCACGACCAGTACCCCGGCAGCGCGCTCCACGACGGGGAGTCGACGGAGGGGCACGCACCCGCTGTCGTCACCGTGACTCCCGGGGCGTTCACGGGGGCCGCGTGGTCGCCCGCCCTCGCCCGCCTGCGGGAGGCGGAGACGATCATCCTGCTCCGCCCCGACCTGTTCCCCCGGATCCCGGGTATCGACTACTCGACGGAACTGGAGCCCGGCTCGCCCGGGTACGGCATCGTCATCCACCGCGGCCGGGCTGTCGCCCTCCGGCTCGCCCGCAGCCTCGCGACGCCGTCAGTCGCCGGGCAGGCGACGGTCGGCGATGTGGGCCCGGGCGGCCGGCGACGCGAGCGCCCCGAGGACGAGGAGCGACAGTCCGGCGGTCAGGGCGGCGAACCACGTCAACAGTTGAGCCAGGCCGATCATCGAGAGAAGCACGAGGAGGTGAGCCGTGATGAGCACCCCGCGTGACCAGGCCCTTCCCGCGAGGAGGGCCAGCGAGGCGGGGACCAGCAGCAGCGCCACCACGATGTAGTACGCGTTCGTCCCCAACCGGGGGCCGGTCGCATCTCCCACGATCAGGTCCCACAGTGCGACCCCCGCAATGGCCGTCGACATGATGACCGTGACCGCGGACGCCACGACGATCGAGGCGGGGCGGGAGCGGTTCATGCCGGGAGTCTACGTGGCCGAGGCGACGTCGACAGGTGTGACGAAGCACACCGGACGGACCGGCGTGGAGCCCTTGTCAGCCTGTGGAGGCCGTGTGAAGCTTGATTTCGGAATCAAGCGTTCGAATGGCGCCGGAATTTGCCGAGCACGATTTTTCGGGAAATCGGTGTGCCCAGAAGGAGTTGTTGATGGACTGGCGCCACCGTGCCGCGTGCCTGGAGGAGGACCCCGAGCTGTTCTTCCCGATCGGGAACACCGGTCCGGCCCTCATCCAGATCGAGGAGGCCAAGGCCGTGTGCCACCGTTGCCCCGTGATGGACACCTGCTTGAAGTGGGCCCTGGAGACCGGGCAGGATGCCGGGGTCTGGGGCGGACTGAGCGAGGATGAGCGCCGGGCGCTGAAGCGCCGCACGGCTCGCGCCCGTCGCGCCAGCTGACCAGGACGGACGAGGAGGGGGCGCCTGCGGGTGCCCCCTCACTCGCGTCTCACCGGCAGTGTCAGTCGTCGGCCGGTTCACGCCGTGACGGCCCAGCGGGTTCCGAGAGGTGGGCACGCAGCGTCACGATCGTGCCACCCTCCCGGCGGTTCGCCCAGGCGATGGTGCCGCGCAACTCCCCGGTGACGAGGGTCCGCACGATCTGGGTCCCCAGTCCCGCCCCCGGGGCGTCGCCCGCGAGGCCGGACCCGTCGTCGACCACCTCCACCTCGAGGTCCGCGTCGTCACGACGGGCCCGCACGACGACACCGCCTCCCCTTCCCCCGAGTCCGTGCTCCACCGCGTTCGCGACCAGTTCGGTGAGCACCACGGCGAGCGACGTCGCGACACTGGCGTAGATCCGCCCGAAGCTGCCCTCGAACGAGGTGCTCACCCGCGTGTCGGGGGTCGCGATGTCCGCGGTCATCGACAGGATCCGGCCGATGAGCTCATCGAAGTCGACGGACTCGTCGATCGTCTGGGAGAGGGTCTCGTGGACGACGGCGATGGTGGCGACCCTGCGCTGCGCCTCTCCCAACGCGGCGCGGGTCTCCTCCGACGTCGAGCGCCGGGCCTGCAGCCGCAGCAGCGCCGAGACGGTCTGCAGGTTGTTCTTCACGCGGTGGTGGATCTCGCGGATCGTCGCGTCCTTCGTCAGGAGTTCGCGCTCCCGGAGGCGGATCTCCGAGACGTCCCGCATGAGGAGCAGGCCGCCACGGCGCTGGCCGTACTCCGTGAGGGGGATGGCCCGGAGCGACAGGCTCACGCCGTGGGACTCCACCTCGGTGCGCCAGGCGGCGCGTCCCATCAGGACCACGGCCAGCGTCTCGTCCACCGTGGAGTGGACCTCGAGACGCTCGGCCACGCCCGTCGCCAGCACCGTGTTCACCAGGGGACCGGTGATCCCGAGGCGGTGGAAGCCACTCATCGCGTTGGGGCTCGCGTAGAGGACCACGCCGTCCGCGTCGAGCCGCACGATCCCGTCCCCCACGCGGGGGGAGCCGCGCCGCGCGGCGGGGGCCGAGAGGTTCGGGAACTCCCCCCGGGCGACCATGCCGCACAACTCGTCCGCGAGGGCGAGGTAGTTGACCTCCAGCCGCGACGGGGACCGGGCGATCCCGAGGTTCGCCTCCCGTGCCATCACGGCGATGGCACGGCCGTCGCACACGACGGGCACCAGGTCCTCCCGCACGGCGTACGAGCCGGTCCAGCGCGGTTCCTGCGAGTGCTGGATCACCTGCTCGGTGAGGGCCCGGCGCATGAGATCCACCCGGGCGGGCGGCAGGCGCTGCCCGACGACGTCATCCTGGTGCACGGTCACACCGGTCGATGGGCGCGAGTGCGCGACGGCGACGAACCCGTCGCCCTGCGGGATCCAGAGCACGAGGTCGGAGAAGGACAGGTCCGCGACCACCTGCCAGTCCACCACGAGCAGGTGGAGCCAGTCCGCCTCGTTCGGCCGGAGGTCGCCGTACAGGCGGAGCATCTCTCCCAGATTCGCCACACCCCCACACTAGGGGGCGGCCCGCTAGTGTTGGCACAGGAGGGATGCCCCATGAAGTTCGATTCGACGGTCCGCTACCCCGGTGACCTCGCGTCCACAACCGCCCTGCTCCTCGATCCGGGATACCTCGAGTTCCGCCTTCGGAAGATGGGCGTCGAGGTCGTCGAGCAGTCCGTCGAGACACGGGACGGTGCGCCGCGGCTCTCGGTCCGTGCCACCGTTCCCTCCGAGATGGTGCCGGCGACCTACCGCCGGTTCGTGCCGCCCCGGCTGAAGCTCCACCTCGTCGAGGTGTGGCAGCCGCAGGCCGGGGACCGGTCCCCGACGGGCACACTCACGGTCGAGGTCGAGGGACTGCCCGCCCGCGCGGCAGCGAGCTTCCGGCTCGACGCCGTCGACGAGGGCACGGAACGCGTGTACAGCGGTGACGTCACCGCTTCCATCCCCCTCGTGGGCCGAAAGCTCGAATCCGCCGCGGTCGCCGCCCTCGACAGGGTGGTTCGTGCTGAGCAGCGGGCCGCTGCGGAGTACCTCGCCCGCTGAGCCCTCCGGGCCGGCTCCTCGCGGTACCATGCACCCGGCCCCACTCCCGGACCGAGGACACACCCATGGACCATGACGGCAGCGCCAAGGTGCGCGAGCTCCTCGCGCGAGGAGTCCGGATCCCCAGTCCACTGACGGTGCACGTCGGCGACGAGGTCGACGTGGCGCGCATCTCCGCGGACGGCGTCACGATCCACCCCGGATGCCGGATCCGGGGCGCCGGGACCGTCATCTCCGCCGGGGTCACCCTCGGCGCGGAGGGGCCCGTCACCCTCGAGGACTGCCACCTCGGTCCCCGCGTCCAGCTCAAGGGCGGGTTCTTCTCCCGTGCCGTGTTCCTGGAGGGCGCGAACATGGGCCTGGGCGCCCACGTCCGGGAGGGAACCCTGCTCGAGGAGGAGGCGAACGGGGCGCACACGGTGGGCCTCAAGCAGACGATCCTGTTCCCCTTCGTCACGCTCGGCAGCCTCATCAACTTCTGTGACTGCCTCATGGCGGGGGGCACGAGCAGGAAGGACCACTCCGAGGTCGGGTCGTCCTACATCCACTTCAACTTCACCCCCGACGGGACCAAGGCGACCGCCTCACTGTTCGGGGATGTCCCCCGCGGCGTGATGCTGAACCAGCGGCCCATCTTCCTCGGCGGGCAGGGCGGTGCCGTCGGCCCACTGACCACGGGCTTCGGTGCCGTGGTGGGGGCCGGTTCCATCCTGCGCGACGACGTCGCGGACGACACGTTCGTCCTCACCCCACCGGCGCACGGGGTGTCACGTCCGGTCACCCCGCACGCCCACCGCAAGCTGCGGCGCGTCGTCGAGCGGAACGTCGACTATCTCGCCAACCTCGTGGCGCTCCATGCCTGGTACACCCACGTCCGCGCACCGTTCTTCGCCGCGCAGGAGCTCGGCGACCTGGTGTTCGAGGGTGCGCTCGCGGTGCTGGCCTCCGCCCGCCGCGAACGCGCGGCGCGTCTCACCGCGCTCGTGGCGACCGTGACCCCGGACGACGACGCGCGCCGGGAGCTCCGCGAGCGCATCGGGGAGGTCATCGCCGTCCTCGACGAGCCGTCCGTCCCGGACGGTGCCGCCTTCCTCGAGGCGCTCGGCTCCCCCACGGCGGGCTACGTCGCCACCATCCAGCAACTGCCGCCCGACGTCGCCCAGGCAGGCGTGGCGTGGCTGCAGCAGATCGTGGACGAGCTGCGCTCCCGCGTGGCCGCCCTCGTCCCCTCCCTCAGCCTGTACGCCGGCTGACCACCTCAGAAGGAGAAGCCCTGTGGGCAAACTGTTCGGAACCGATGGGATCCGGGGCGAGGCCAACCGCCACCCCATGGACGCGGCGATGGCCTTCGCCGTCGGCCAGGCGGTGACCCACGTCCTGCGGAAGCGGGGACACCGCACCCGCATCGTGATCGGCAAGGACACCCGGATCTCCGGCTACATGCTGGAGAGCGCCCTGGAGGCCGGGGTCACCTCGATGGGGGGTGACGCCCAGATGGTCGGCGTGCTCCCGACGCCGGGGATCGCCTACATCACGGAGAGCATGCGGGCGGACGCGGGCTTCGTGGTGTCCGCCTCCCACAACCCGTTCCAGGACAACGGGATCAAGGTGTTCTCCGGCTCGGGCTTCAAGCTCTCGGACGAGCAGGAGGCCGAGATCGAGGACCTGATCCTCTCCGGCACCCTCCCGGACATGGTCCCCCCGCCGCAGGACATGGGCAAGGCGGTGCGGCTGGACGACGCCATGGCCCGCTACATCGTGTTCCTCAAGAACGCCTTCCCCCGGAGCCTGTCCCTCGAGGGCATCAAGATCGCGATGGACGTCGGCAACGGGGCGACCTACCAGGTCGCCCCCGCCGTCTTCCGCGAATTGGGTGCCGACGTGACGCTGATCCACGACGAGCCCAACGGACTCAACATCAACGACAACTGCGGATCGCAGCACACCCAGGACCTCCGGCGGACCGTCATCGAGACCGGAGCGGCCATCGGCCTCGCCTTCGACGGCGACGGCGACCGGCTCATCGCGGTCGACGAGAACGGCGCGGAGATCACGGGCGACCAGATCCTCGTCATCTGCGCCCGCCAGCTCAAGAAGGAGGGGCGGCTGGCGAACGACCTCCTTGTCACCACGATCATGAGCAACCTCGGACTCAAGATCGCGTGCGAGAAGTACGGGTTCACGCACCACGCCTCCAGGGTGGGCGACCGTTACGTGCTCGAGGACATGCAGCGCCTCGGCGCGGTCCTCGGTGGTGAGGACTCCGGGCACATGATCTTCCTCCGCCACCACACCACGGGAGACGGCATCCTGTCCGCCCTCCAGCTCGTCGCCGCCATGCTCAAGTCGAGCCAGCCGCTCTCCGAGCTCGCGCGGCAGATGGACGTGTTCCCGCAGAAGCTCATCAACGTCGACGTCGCCCGGAAGCCGGAGGTCACGTCCGTCCCCGAGATCGTCGAGGCGATCAATCGCGTCGAGGCCGAACTGGAGGGCCAGGGCAGGGTCCTGGTGCGCTACTCCGGCACGCAGAACATGTGCCGTGTCATGGTCGAGGGGCCGACGGCGGAGCTCACGGAGCGCTACGCCCGCCAGGTCGCCGACGTCGTCGCCACGGCGCTGGGGTGATCGCGGATGCCCTTCACCATCATCGTCACCCGTGACTTCGACCAGATGAGTGCGGTGGCCGCAGGTGTCGTCGAGGACGACCTCCGCGCGCGGCTCGCGGAGCAGGACGAGTACGTGCTCGGTCTCGCCACGGGCAGCAGTCCCACCGGCCTGTACAAGCACCTCGCGAAGGCCTTCAACTCCGGGCGGATCGAGGCGGGCAGGGTCCGCTCCTTCAACCTCGACGAGTACGTCGGCCTGCCCGGTGAGAACGCACAGCAGCGGGCCCTCCATCCACAGTCCTACAGCTGGTTCATGGTCTCCCAGCTGTTCGGCCTGCTGAATCCCCCTCTCCGTGAGACGTCCGTTCCCTGGGGCACGCTCGTGGACCAGGACGAACTGGTGGCGGCACTCGCCGCCCGTCCCGACTGGGTGGAGCAGCGCGGGACGGACCGCGGAGTCGCCCTGTCGATCTCTCCCGACGCCCGCGGGGTGCTCGGCACCGTGCGAGACGAGATCCTCGCGGCCTACGAGCGGAAGATCGCGGCCGCGGGGGGCATCGACCTGCAGGTGGTCGGGGTCGGGGGGCGCGGCCACGTGGCCTTCCACGAGAGCGGGATCCCGTTCGAGGGCTCACGCGTCATGCTCGTGCGGCTCGACGACGACACGGTCGCCAACGCGGTGGCGGACGGGCACTTCGCCCGTGCCACGGACAGCCCCCGGTACGCGATCTCCATGGGTGCCGAACTGGTGCACGAGGCCCGCTCCGTGCTCCTCCTCGCCAGTGGCCGCCGCAAGACGCGCCCCATCGAGGAGGCGGTCCTCGGGCCGATCACCCCGGACGTGCCGATCTCGTACGGGCAGCGGTACGCGGCGGAGGGCGGCGTGCTCACCTACGTGCTCGACGAGACCGCGGCAGCGGGACTGCTGGCCCGCGCCGAGGAGGTGAGGGCGCTCGGCCACGAACTCCGCGACGTCCGCGACGAGCCCTGCACGCGGGTGGCGGACCTCCCGTTCCACCCCGGAGCCGGCGGCCAGGTGTGCTGACCGGGGTCGCGGCGCTCGTCGCCGACGCGCCGCTGACGGGCGCCGAGATCCAGGCCAGTATCGGTGGGGACGCCTTCCGACTGTGGAAGGCGTGCTTCGCCGACCCGGGCCTCGAGCGCCGGGTGGTGGGCCGCCGGTACGTGCGGCTGGACCGCCAGGTCGACGGCTACGCCAGGCTCTCCCCCTCCATCCTGCGGGAGTTCCTCACCTACACGGTGATCGGCCTGGCGGGGGATCCCGCGATCGACGCGCGGGCGCGCGAGCTGCAGGATCACATCACCACCGTCAGTCGCACGAAGCTGGCGCTCTCCCGGCAGATCGCCCGCAGCCTCGGGGCGGAGTTCGCGCGCGCGGGGACCGAGGAGGACCGCTACTGCGTCGTGGTGGCCGGCGACATCGTGTACGGGATGGCGCACGACGTGTACCGTCCCGAGCGGAGCACCGGGAGCATGGTCCACGGCTCCGACCTCGACCTGGTCGTGATCGTGGAGGACGACGCCGCCGAACGCCTCGTCCCGTTGCTCGACGAGGCCATCTACGGCCGCAAGTACCAGTACCTCAAGCATCCCGCGTACAACGAGGAGATCGACTACGTCGTCAAGCCGTTCGGCAAGCTCCTCGAGCAGGCCGCCTTCGACACGTTCCCGCACATGGTCGCGTGCAAGATCTACGACGAGTCCGAGTTGCTGTACGGCAGCGAGGCCCTGTTCCGGCGCGGCAAGGACGCCCTGCGCGAACGCGGGGTGGTGGACCGCCTCCGGGCGATGGAGGCCGACGCGATCGTGGCGCGCGAGGAGCGGGTCCAGCTCCTCCTGGCATCCGACGAGATGCCGGGCGGGGACCAGCGCTTCCACTTCTTCAACGACGACGAGGCCCCCGAGTTCGAGTGATCAGTCCTCCCCCGGGACCCTCTCGAGCTGCTCCAGCATCCACCCGAACGGCTCGACGAGTCGCCGTGCCTCCTCCGGACCCCAGCCTCCGGGCTCGTACGGGATCGGCGTCGGCCGGCCCTGCCCGAGAAGTGGCTCGAAGGCGCGGAACGCGGCACGCAGGCCGAGCTCGGTGGTGAAGAGCGACCGGTCTCCCCGCAGCACGTCGTCGATGAGCGAGGCATAGGGGCTGAGCGGCTCCCCGCCTGGGACGTCGTCGAGATCCAGCACGGCATGCCCGTAGGACAGGTGCGCGTCCGGCCCCGGCGCCTTCACGGTGACCCCCAGCGAGATCCCACCGGCACCGGAGAAGTTGACCTCGATGGTGTTCGGCCGGGCCGCGACGGCGGAGAGTGGCCCCTCGTCCGGACGCAGCACCAGGGTGACGAGCTGCGCCTTCCGGGCCATCATCTTCCCCGTCCGAAGCACGAACGGCACCCCCCGCCACCGGTCCGAGTCCACCCACAGCCGCGCCGCCACGAACGTGTCCTGGTCCGAGTCCGCGGCCACGCCGTCGAGGTCCCGGTACCCCTCGAACTGGCCGAGGACGACGTCGTTCTCGACATCCAGGGGGCGGAAGCGGTGCAGCACGGCGTCCCGTTCGAAGAGCACCGACTCGGGGTCCGCGAGGTCGTAGGGGGTGTCCATGGCCACCTGCGAGACCACCTGGAACAGGTGGGTGACGAGCATGTCGAGGGCGGCACCGGTGGCCTCGTAAAAGGAGGCCCGGGTGTCGACATTGAGGGTCTCGGGCACGTCGATCTGGACCTGCGCCACCGAGTGCCGGTCCCACTGCGCCCCGAAGAGCTTGTTCGCGAACCGGAGCGTGTAGATCGCCTGGACGCCCTCCTTGCCGAGGAAGTGGTCGATCCGGAAGACCTGGTCCTCCTCGAGCGTGCGCTTCACCAGCGCGTCGAGTTCCTCGAAGGACTGCGACGACGTCCCGTACGGCTTCTCGAAGACCACGCGGGCGCCGTCGGCGAGGCCGTGCCGTCCGAGACCCTCGGTGATCGCGGGGAAGGCGGCCGGGGGGACGGCCAGGAAGAACACCACGAGGGGGTCGGACCCGCCAGCCGCCCGCAACTCCTCCCGCACCTCCCCGAGCACGGCCGGCAGCTCCCCCGGCTCGTCCGCCGAGAAGAACCCGCCGACGTACCGGAGGTGGGCGGCGACGTCGTCGAAGTCCGGGGGGAGGTCCCCGGAGCGTTCGAGGGACCCGCGCAGGAGCGCCGCGAAACCGTCCTCCCCGAGATCGTCCCCCGCCGAGCCGATGAGACGCCAGTGGTCGGGCATGAGACCACGCGCCCGCAGTTCGAACATGGCCGGCATCACCATCCGGCTGGCGAGGTCTCCTGTCGCGCCGAAGAGGACGATGACGACGGACTCGGGGTGGTGTGGGGTCACCCGACCACGGTAGGGCATGGCGCGCCGCCGCGGCGAGCCGTGGCAGGACACCCGGACGTGCACGACAATTGGACGGAGACGGGCCCATCGCGCCCCCGACCGGCAAAGGACCACGGATGGCACGGAACACCGACACGACGTTCGCAGAGAACCAGTTCACCCCCCTCATCGACAAGGCCGTGACGATCCCGTCGGAGAAGATCCACCGGCACGTGGACGGACTCCGGCGGGCCAACCCCGGCGCGTCGCCGGCCCGCATCGTCGAACTCCTCGAGAAGGAGTTCCTGCGTTCGTCGGCGAGGAAGGGAGGTGCGGTGGGGGCGACCGCCGCCGTCCCGGCTGTCGGGACGGCGACCGCGGTCGTACTCACCGGGGTACAGGTCGCCGCGTTCTTCGCCGACGCCGCCCGCCACGTCATGGCCGTCGCTGACATCCACGGGGTGCCGATCGACGACGTCGAACGGCGCCGGACCCTCCTGCTCGCCTCCCTCCTCGGGGAGGAGGGGGCCGCGGCGGTGCAGAAGCAGGTGGGCGTGGGCACGCTCTACTGGGGCCGGACGCTCCTGACCAAGCTCCCGATCCGGACCGTCTCCCTGATCAACGCTCAGCTGCGGCGCCGCGCCGCGAAGGTGGGCGCACAGGTCGGGGCGCGTGCCTTCTTCGGACGGCTCGCACCCTTCGGCGTCGGTGCCGTCATCGGGTGGCAGGCGAACAAGGCGATGGCCAAGGACGTCACCAAGGGTGTCAGGTCCGCGTTCGGTCCGCCTCCCCCGCGGTTCAGCCGCGAGGTGGGGCAGGTGCCGCGCATGGCCACCGTGGAGCTCCCGTGAGCGTGCACACGGGCTACGAGGACCTCCTCGCACACGTCCTCGCGCACGGCACCCCCAAGGGCGACCGCACCGGAACCGGCACGCTGTCCGTCTTCGGCCACCAGCTCCGCTACGACCTGTCGCAGGGATTCCCCCTCGTCACGACGAAGCGTGTCCACCTGCGCTCCATCGTCCACGAACTGCTGTGGTTCCTCCGTGGGGACTCGAACGTCCGCTGGCTCCAGGAGCACGGCGTGCGGATCTGGAACGAGTGGGCGGACGAGGACGGCGAACTCGGCCCGGTCTACGGGGTCCAGTGGCGCTCGTGGCCGGCCCCGGACGGCCGTCACATCGACCAGATCGCGCAGGTCCTCGACACCATCCGGACCGACCCGGACTCCCGCCGCATGGTCGTCTCGGCCTGGAACGTGGCCGAGCTCGACCGGATGGCCCTCCAGCCGTGCCACGCGCTCTTCCAGTTCCACGTCGCGGATGGCAGGCTCTCCTGCCAGCTCTACCAGCGGTCCGCCGACCTCTTCCTCGGGGTGCCGTTCAACATCGCGTCCTACAGCCTGCTCACCCACATGGTGGCGCAGCAGACCGGGCTCGAGGTCGGCGACTTCATCTGGACGGGCGGGGACTGCCACATCTACGCCAACCACGTGGAGGCGGTCCGCGAGCAGCTCTCCCGGGAGCCGTACCCGTTCCCGACGCTGCGGCTCCGGCAGGCGCCCTCGTTGTTCGAGTACGCGTGGGAGGACGTCGAGGTCGAGGACTACCGCCACCACCCCGCCATCCGCGCTGAGATCGCCGTCTGATGACCGTCGGCATGATCTGGGCGCAGGACAGGCACGGCACCATCGGCTCCGGCTCCGGCATGCTGTGGCACGTCCCCGCCGACTTCGCCTTCTTCAAGGAGACGACCCTCGGACGCCCCGTGGTGATGGGGCGCGCCACGTGGGAGTCCCTCGGCGGTCCGCTGCCCGGCCGGTGCAACATCGTGCTGACCCGGGACCGGGCCTTCGCCGCGACCGGTGCGCAGGTCGTCCACACCCTGGCGGAGGCGCTCGCCCGCGGGCGGAACGCCGCGGGCGGGGACCTCGTGTGGATCACCGGCGGCGGGCAGGTGTACGAGCAGGCCCTGCCGCACGCCGACCTGCTGGTGGTGAGCGAACTCGACCTCGACGTCACGACCGGACGGGGCGACGTCGTGTCCGCGCCGGGGATCGACGCCGCGGAGTGGCTCGTGGACGACGAGGCGTCCGATGCCGCCTGGCGCCCGGTCTCGGGGGACGCCCGGTGGCGGGTGCACGTGTACCGCCGCCGATGAAGGCGAAAGGCCCGGACCTCGTGGTCCGGGCCTTCGTCTCGTAGCGGGGGAGGGATTCGAACCCTCGACCTCCGGGTTATGAGCCCGGCGAGCTACCGAACTGCTCCACCCCGCGTCGGT
>ERZ1645187.1539-NODE-1539-length-21174-cov-15.407737_pt1 | contig 21174 bp, 11 predicted proteins | sample MGYA00575352_ERZ1645187 | MGnify/ENA primary metagenome ERZ1645187 (study PRJEB40837, sample SAMN11349314) | freshwater sediment metagenome | isolation source: river sediment | host: Sediment | place: India: Wazaribad , New Delhi | collected 2017-02-21 ... | reverse complement strand
CGTCCAACCGGGAGTTCATGCTGGGTCGTGCCGACCACATGAACTCCTGATTATTTACTGAATGTTTTCACTCATTGTAATTTATAAAAATTCTAAATAAGTTATAAAGTATTGTATTTCAGCATGTAGAGTTTCTTGTTTCAGACTGACTAAAAATAATTAAAATTTGAGTGCTTGCTTTTTTTAATGGCAGTGCTTATAATTGCAGTTAAAAAAAAGACAATGCGCAAAACAAGCCACATCCCCCCCCCCCCCGCAAAAGCAAGGGCTTTGGTGGTTTGGCAGGGCTTAGCGGTCAGGTTTGTTTGTCATTGCCATGAATGCATCCAATCTCTTTTATTTCGCAAACAGTTTGTGCCTTGTTGCACAACTAAATATATCTTTTGGTTGGGGAAGAATAAATTTGACTAAGGGAGTTCACTTTGAAATTCTTACAAAGAGACAATTGGTTAAGCAATTTACTTCACTTATATTTAAAGATCATGAAAAATTTAGCTATTTTAGTTTCGTTAGTACTGATTTATTCAAGTTGCAATAAGATAGATACTAAGAGTCAATTACAAAATTCAGCAAGTTGTATAAATGTTGGATACTCCGTTAAGGAAATAAAACCTTCAACAAAGACTATTCAAGCTCATACAGCCAAGATATTTGATAAAATAGGGCAAAAAACATATATCCCAAATCTTGAAGAAAGTTTTATGGTACTGTATGATAGTATAGAAATTGTTGCTGTGTACACCCCTTTATCAAACTCTCAGAAGTCTAATATGGAAACATACCATATTTATTATGTTATGGATAGCCTTTATTCAAATTTTGCCTTATTACTACACAAGGAGCAGTTAAATGAAGATTTAGTGAAATATTATTACAATACAATTAATGATGAAAATATTGGTCAGCTTATCATAAATCAACAGGGAATAATTAATCAAGTTATTGTAATGGCTCCAGGTTGGGGCTGGGATGGCCGTTTTGAAAATTGTGTTAATTGGGTTTTGGGCCAAATGAATTATTTGGATTACTTAGCTTGTATGGCAATTGGGCCAGTATGTGCCGGAACTATTGCAGCCATGTGTGCTATCGGTGCCACAGAGGGTTATTTTGGAGATTAATAGTTTAAAAAAAATCACATGAGAAAAAGATTTATACTAGAATGGGGAACGTTGTTCCTGTTTTTAATAATTGTACTTCCGTTAATCTATCAATTTTTTATCCATGGAGAGGAAGATATTATACGGTTAATTTTTATTCAAATACGCTATGTTGCCCCTATTTTAAGCGTTACTTTGGCAGTGTCTCAGTTTATTCGTTATAGAAAAAATAAGACGTAATTTCATTAAAGACAATATAAATGATTCTATATTAATAATATAGACTTTAACTTGATGAATCTACAAGTCAAAAATTTTCAGTGGTAGATTCCAATGATATATAGAAGTAATCTTGACCTGCCAAAAAGTTTTCCTATTATATTATTCGACAATTATTTCGTCTTACATATCAAAAAACCTAAATTTAAAATTTCGAAAAAAGCACAACCCCTCTCAGGGTTGTGCTTTTTTTAACGGCATTCAAACAGCGTTTCAAGGCTGTTTCAACAGCTCCTACTGAATGTTTTCGCTTAGCGGAAGTCCATATTGTTCAACCATGCGGATGTCCATGTCTTCGAGGCGGTCGAGGATAGGGTTATAGATGCCGGGCAGCACAGGAATGTGTACGCCGGTCTCAGTGATTTCACCTTTCAGGATCATCTCCACGCCAATTGCAGCAGGCAGAGCCACAGTACGTGCCACAGCTGTATCGGTAGCTAAAGTTCCAAAGTCAAGCATCGAAGATTTAATGATTTCCTGTTTGCCATCGGGATACGAAGCACGGAAAATATGCTGCATCACCACCATATCGCGCTCATGCTGACCGAGTTCCATTTTGGCTATCATCAGGTCAGAAGTGATTTCGAAGGCAGAGGTCTTTTCGCGTCCCATTGGTTCTTCACTGAAGAGGCCAAGCCATTCCATTGTACCAATGGCATATGCATCAACCGGCAAACCAAGAAAATCAGCTATTTTTTGTTTAATATTGCTGCAATCGGCAGCCCCTATCAGCATAGCCATCATGCCGGCATAGCTTTTTCCGCTGAAATCGAGTTCGTCATAACTGATGAGTTTCAGTGCTTTGATGGCATCAATGCTTTCGCACCAACCCGGATGGCGGAAGGTGCCACGCATCATGGTGGTGGTTTCAGGAATACCATATAGCTCGATGTAGGGCAATGAATCGCGGTTGGGATAAATATCCAGCGGACCAACTTCGGGGAACTCAACCCTGAATGGATTTTTAAACAAATCCTGTGTTGGCACTTCAACCAGCTTGCTGTGTCGCAAATATTTTCCATCGTTGTTGCCGGCCATCACCACGCCTTTGGGGCTCCAGCTGAATTTGTATTTGAATGGGTTGTTGGCAGCTTCAATTGCCGGAAGGGCGCCGCAAATGCTGTAAAACTCTTCGATCTTTCCGCCATTGTTGTGCACATTGTCAATGATGCGCATGGCTGACATATGGTCAATACCGGGATCGAGACCCAACTCATTGAGGATGATGATGCCGGCTTCGCGCACCTGCGCATCAAGGGCTTTCATCTCGGGTTTCACATAGCTTGTTGTGACCATGTTTTTCTTATTGGCAATACAGTGTTTTGCCACAATAAGGTGATATGTCCAGGGCAACAGGCTGACAGTGAGGTCGTGTGCAGCAACCATTGCGCCCAGTGTTACCTCATCTTCAACTGTCCAGGCAACCGCGTTGCCATTGGGATAATTACCGATCATGGCTTCGGCTTTCGACTTGGTGCGCGTTGCCACAGTTACTTCAAATCCTTTTTCGAGCAGGTAGGTTACAATCGGTTTCACGACCATTCCGGCTCCAAGAATCAATACTTTTTTCATAAAAAAATATTACATTTAATTGTTCGGGTATTTTCAGAAAGTTTTCTAAAACATTCTGCTATAAATATTTACTGATATATTCGTAAGAAGGAGTTAACTTCCCTTTGTGTAAAATCATGGCCTTTTTTATTGGATTGGGGAGTTTGAGGTTATCGAAACTTTGTTCGAAATCAGCCTCGGCAATGGCTTTAACATACGGGAAAAGTGCATCGCCGAAGCCTTGCGAGGCTTCACGTGGCAATTCACTCGGAAGAATATCAACTGCCATCACACAAAGTCCGGGCCCGTTAAAACCCATTTCCGGTTGCCGCGTCGAAGGGTTGTAAACAAAGACCGGGTCTTCGATTTCGGTGCCTTTGTGGGTACACTCGATCGAGCCGTCAGGATCGCAGCTGATGTCGCCAATCACCTTGATTGCCGGTTCGCCGGCGGCGTATAGCTTTTCCAGAAAATCTTTCGTGACTATGCGCGGGTAGCGTTTGTCCCAGTACATGCAGTTAAGCAACATTCCCAGTTTTGGTATATATTGCTCAAAATCACTCTGATAAGCTTCCGGATGGGTGTAATAATGCGGTAGGTCGAAGGCCATATTTGCATCAACAGGCTTTGAAAGGTCTTTCTCGCGGAAGATCACCTTGTAGAGCATGTTTTTTGCGGCGTTATTCTTATTGAGTTTGAGCAGCTGCTCCGGTGTGATTTCAATTGAGGGCAGCAGATTCAGGATTTCATGTGCGCCACCTGCCACATTGCCATAACCTGTCACACCCACCGAAAAAGGCCAAAGTTGGTCAGGCAGGCCGTTCAGGCTGATTTCTTTTCCAACAGCAGCAATAGCTTCACGTGCTTCGTTCAGCGAATTGTATTTAACAGCTTGCCGCAGGCCGGAAAAGGGATTTTCGATTCCTTGAGCCAAAAGTCGTTGACCAAGCGACCATAAACTGTTGATGGCTCCGGCAAGTCCTGCATAACGCCCAAAAAAGATCAAACGTTTGCCCTCGTCATTTTCAATTTTTTCATAGTCAATCAGGCTGCAGCCTTTGTTCATCATCACCTTCAGCATTGGCATGTTATAGGGTTGTCCTTTAATCACATGCGAGAAGAATACATAGGTTTTTCCTTCTTCAAAATGATGAACAGGGATTTCTTTCACACCAAAAATTACACCGGCTTTCCGGAGATTATCGGCGGTTTCAGCGCCGGCAACTTCAAATTCGTTGTCGCTGAAAATCCGTTTTGGTGATTTCTCCACCACGAATTCTAGTCCGGTTTTGGTAAGTTTTGCCACATGTGCAGGAGTGATAGCCACCCTGCGTTCCATCAGGTATTTGTCTTCGTGTCGTATGCCAATGATATGCGTCATAAGAGGATAGTTAATAAAATTTGAAGGCACGAAATTGCTGATTTTTTTTCGATTTCAGGCACTTTTCAAGCTGCAATCAGCAGTCAGGGCGATTATTTAGATTACATTTAAATAGTTCCCGCATTTTCTTCACAACCGATTGCAAAGAATCATCATCATCTATGGCCCTGAAAGCTTTGAAAGCCAACATTTTTTATTATCTTTGCACTGCTTTGAAAAAAGCCTCTGAATTTGTCCAAAACATTGATATTCAGATAAAAACCTATAAATTAATCATTATGGCAAAAGCAAAGAATGTTTATTTCTTCGGTGATCGTAAAGCTGACGGAAATGCTTCAATGAAAAACCTGTTGGGTGGCAAAGGTGCTAACCTGGCAGAAATGAACCTCATCGGAATTCCCGTTCCTCCCGGGTTCACAATCACTACCGAAGTTTGTACCCTTTACAACCAAAAAGGCCAGGCTTACGTGGTTGAACTGATCAAAAGCGAGGTGGAAGAAGCCATCCGCAAAGTTGAAAAAGTGATGGGAACAAAATTCGGCGACAGAGAAAATCCTTGTCTGCTTTCAGTGCGCTCAGGATCGCGTGCTTCGATGCCCGGTATGATGGACACCGTGCTCAACCTCGGTCTGAACGATGACGCTGTTGAGGGTATTGCACGCAAAACCGGCAACGAACGCTTTGCATGGGATTCATATCGCCGCTTCGTTCAGATGTTTGGTGATGTTGTGCTCGGCATGAAACCAAAATCCAAAGAAGACCACGATCCTTTTGAAGAAATCATTGACCATCTGAAAGAAGAAAAAGGTGTTCAGCTCGATACCGATCTTTCTGTTGACGACCTCAAGGAATTGGTAAAACGCTTCAAAGCTGCTGTGAAAGCTGTCACCGGCAAAGATTTCCCTGTTGATCCATGGGAACAACTCTGGGGATCAATTTCAGCTGTTTTTGACAGTTGGATGAACGATCGCGCTGTTTATTACCGCATGCTTAACAACATTCCTGAGGAATGGGGAACAGCCGTAAACGTGCAGGCGATGGTGTTCGGAAATATGGGCAACAATTCCGGAACCGGTGTTGCTTTCACCCGCGATGCCGGCACAGGTGAAGACATCTTCAACGGTGAATACCTGCTCAATGCACAAGGAGAAGACGTTGTTGCCGGTATCCGCACACCACAGCAGATCACCCTCGAAGGTTCGCGCCGTTGGGCTGCTTTGCAAAACATCAGCGAAGAAGACCGTGCAGGCAAATTCCCTTCACTCGAAGAAGCTATGCCAGCCATTTATAAAGAACTCGACACCGTTCAGCAGAAGCTCGAAGACCACTACCGCGATATGCAGGACCTTGAGTTCACCATTCAGGAAGGAAAACTCTGGCTGCTTCAAACCCGTAGCGGAAAACGCACAGGTGCTGCCATGGTTCGCATCGCCACCGAGATGTTGCATCAAGGTATGATCAACAAAAACGAAGCATTGCTGCGCGTTGAACCCAACAAGCTCGACGAGCTGTTGCACCCGGTTTTTGCCAAGGAAGCGCTTGCAAAAGCCAAGGTTTTGGCCAAAGGTTTGCCAGCCTCACCGGGAGCAGCCACAGGTCAGATCGTTTTCCATGCCGATGAAGCCGAAACATGGGCTGCAAGCGGTAAAAAAGTTGTTTTGGTTCGTATTGAAACCTCACCCGAAGACCTTAAGGGTATGAACGTGGCCGAAGGTATCCTTACCGCTCGTGGCGGGATGACCTCACACGCTGCTGTTGTGGCCCGCGGTATGGGAAAATGCTGCGTTTCTGGTGCCGGAACCATCAAGATTGACTACAAGGCCCGCACCCTCGAAATGGAAGGCAAAGTTTTCAAAGAAGGCGACTTTATTTCACTCAACGGAAGCACCGGTGAAGTGTTTGAAGGACGCATCGAGACAAGAAACCCCGAGATGAGCGGCTCGTTTGGCGAATTGATGGAACTTGCCGACAAAAAATCACGTATGTACGTGAGAACCAATGCAGACACCCCGCATGATGCAGCTGTTGCACGCAGCTTTGGTGCCAAAGGTATCGGCCTCTGCCGCACCGAGCATATGTTCTTTGGTGGCAACAAAATCGTGGCTATGCGCGAGATGATTCTGGCTGACAACGAAGCTGGTCGCCGTGCTGCACTCGACAAACTGCTGCCTATCCAGCGCGAAGACTTTGAAGGTATTTTTGAAGCCATGCACGATCTTCCCGTAACAGTACGCCTGCTCGATCCGCCATTGCATGAATTTGTTCCTCACGATGAAAAAGGCCAGAAAGAAATGGCTGAGGTGATGGGCGTTTCGGCAAAAGTGATCAAACAAAAAGTTGAAGACCTTCACGAGTTTAACCCGATGCTCGGTCACCGTGGTTGCCGCCTCGGCAATACCTATCCTGAAATCACCGAGATGCAGGCCCGCGCCATCATCGAAGCTGCTTTGAACCTCAAAGCAAAAGGAGTGGTTGCATTGCCTGAAATCATGATTCCGCTCGTAGGTACTGTTGCAGAGCTCCGTATGCAGGAAGATATCGTTCGCAAAACCATCGAAAAAGTTTTTGCAGAGCGCAACGACAGCATTGAATACCTTGTTGGTACGATGATCGAAGTGCCGCGTGCTGCAGTAACTGCCGATGAAATTGCCAAATCAGCCGAGTTCTTCAGCTTTGGAACCAACGACCTCACCCAGATGACCTTTGGTTATTCGCGTGATGATGCCGGCAAGTTCCTGGAAGTGTACAAGAAAAAAGGCATCCTGAAACACGATCCGTTCGAAGTACTTGATCAGGAAGGTGTTGGTCAGGTTCTGAAAATGGCTGTTAAACGTGGTCAGAAAACCCGTCCGAACATCAAGCTGGGTATCTGTGGCGAACATGGTGGCGAACCAAGTTCAGTGAAATTCTGCCACACAGCCGGCCTCAACTATGTGAGCTGCTCACCATTCCGTGTGCCAATCGCTCGTTTGGCTGCTGCACAGGCTGCCGTAGAAGAAAAGATGGCTGCCAAAGCAAAGAAAGATGGCAAAAAGGACAAAAAAGGAAAGAAAGATAAAAAAGATAAGAAATCTAAAAAATAGTCTTTCTTAGAACATCATAAAGCGCCGGCCCGAAAGAGCCGGCGTTTTTTTTGCACTTAACAGCAGGATTAGCTTCGAACAGTCTCAAGCTGCATTTTGTATTACCATTCAGCTAACATTTCGCAGGTCATGGGTTTATACAACACTAAACTAACCGGCAATGAAATCCATGTAAGTATTCAGGTTAACCAGTTGAAATCTATGATCTTGGTAAGTTTTAACAAAACCTATTGGAGGCTTAACCTTTGCATCCTGATTGAATTTGAATTCATAGGCATGTAAAAAACCATCAAATTCTTCGATATAATCAATTTCCTGCTGATCTTTTGTACGCCAAAAGTATCTGTTACAAAAATGATTTTCATAGGATATCTTTTTCAATCGTTCCGTCATGATAAAATTCTCCCACAGTGCCCCCTTGTCATTTCTCAGACTCAGGGGGGCAAAATTGTTAATCAGACTATTTCGAATACCATTGTCATAGAAATAGACCTTTTTTGATTTACGCAATTCGGTACGCAGGTTTCTGTTAAAAGCCGGTAAACGAAAAACAATAAAAGCCTGCTCGAGCATAAAAAGATATCGTTCAACTGTCTCTTTATCAGCCCCAATCATGTTTGATAATTCATGAAAGCTCACTTCATTTCCCAATTGCAGTGCCAATGCCTGCAACAATTTTTCAAGTAGGTAAGGCTTCTTCAGGGTTTCCAGTGAAAAAAGATCTTTGTAAAGTAAGCTATCTGTTATTTGTTGAAGAATTCGCTTCTCATCACCCGCGTTATTAATGACTTCGGGATAAAACCCATAGGTCAGCCGATGTTCGAGAAGCCTTTGCTCATCAAAATAAGAGGTGTGATCAATCAACTCCCGGGTGGATAATGGAAACAGTTTATACTCAAACACCCGGCCTACCATGCTTTCCTTGATTTTATCACTGAGTTCAAAAGCACTTGATCCTGTTGCAATTACATTCAGATGCTTTAGTTGATCTGCAAGGATTTTCAGTGTCAATCCAGCATTGGTGAGTCGTTGCGCTTCATCAATCACTACTAAATTTGTTCCACCAAAAAATCTATTCAGCTGCAATCCATCAACTTTTTCAAATTGGGCCCGAACGGAGTTGTCGTCAGCATTCAACCACACTTTTTTTCCGCTAAAGTTATTAAACACCATCTCTGCCAGAGTTGATTTCCCCGTTTGACGTGCCCCAAATATTAACTGAACTTTTTTTCTGTTGAAATCCAGTTCAATCTGATTCTGTAAAATTCTGTTGATCATTAGACAAAGATACTACTAATTCGTTCGTAAACGAAATTTAGCTGTATTTTTTTCGTTTCCAAACGAAATTCAGCAATAAAGTATCGTATTATTTCTTGATGGGAAGCCGTTCCACCTTAGCATACGCATTTTCACCAATAATCATTATTGATCAAAACCGAATAAAACCAGAATAACAAACACCAGCATTTTCAGGAGATTCAATTTATTGATATATGATTTTTTGAACATAGTTACCTTCCTTCATTTCGATGCGGATAAAATAGCTTCCTGAGTGAAGATCAAGCCGAAGAGGCTGTGAAACAACTTGTTGCAATTGTATTGTCTGTACATTGCGACCTGTAATATCAAAAACATTCAAAGCAGCAGGCAATGTTTGTGGTTGATCACTGATCAAGGTCCAGCTTCCGGCTATCTTCTTTATCCTAACTCCATAATCGGCAGCTGAATGCGGCAACCCCGCTGTTCCAACGGTATTACTGATCAGGTTTTCCCAGCTGTTGATGGCCTTTTCATTCACAGTCACAGATAGGTCGCTGAGGTTAGCCACATTGGCGCTTAGTGTCAGCAAGCACTCGTTGGCACTCACATAAGTTACTGTTTGAATACTCAGACCGTTGGGAGCGTTGTTAAGGGTGAAGCTGGATTTTTCGAGCTGGTTAGTTGCAAAATAATCATTCAAAACGGTCAGCCTCAAAGTATTGGCGAAGGGCATGATGGCAATTGCGGGAGGCACTGCGTTAACATCAAAGTTGTTGTCCATCCAGTTCATACGGTTAAATAGATAGGAGCGAAAGTTGTTGAGTTCATCAGTGTAAGTATTTCCGTACCAGTCGTAATTTGGCCAGACATACTGCCCCAGGATGGGCCAGCGGTTAAAGTTACGGTCGCGTGCAGCTGCGGTGTGGCTCACCACCGAATCAATCACTGCCTGAACTGAATTGTATGAAAATTTCTCCTGTCTGAGCTGCTGCCAGCGAATTTTTGCAAGTCCTTTAAAATAAGGATCTTCCATGAGACGTTTCCACCAGAACATGATACTCCACTCATAAGGTTCAACCATTTCGTAGAGCCAGCCACTCACAGCGTTTCCGGGAGGCCAATAGTCAACATTTCCATAACCAAGGTTGAAGTCCCAGGCCGGACCGGCATGAAGCTTGCCACCATCGCTGTTCTTTTTCTTGAAAAAATAGGTAGAATAGCGGTATTTGTCCACTTCTTTCGATATTTCGCAAATCAGCATGAAATCAATGAAGCTGGCTACATCGAAATATTGTTGATAGCCGGTTTCGGGATTTTTAAAATCCTGCGAAGTAAGGGTGTTTTCAGCCAAGGTAACGTAGTCTTTGATATAGTTGCGTTGTTCGGCCACAATTTCGTCAGGTTCGGGATAATAGTACTGAAAAATGATGTCCATTGCGCCGGGGTATGCCGGCACCGGGTTCGATTGCCAACCGTCAATACCAAATGCAAAATCGGAATCGCGTTTGTCAACCCGAAGTATATATCCGCCGGTAAGATCGTTTCCGCTGATTTCATCGGGTTTTAATGTAGCGATATCCACCCTGTTTTCGTCTTTTTTTATTTTTTCTTCAAGCACATAGATGCCCTTGTAATCGTTGTTGAGGATGAGTTCGCAGTATTTTGTCCGGGTGACATAATGACCTGTCCGGCGGGTAAGCTCAAATGTTATCACATTACGCATCAGTGATTTATCGGTATATGGAGCATACAATATCCAATCGTTTTCTTCAGGAAAACCAAGCAAGGAAACATCAAGGTTTTCGCCCTGGTTGTCGCGTGTTTCGAGTGCATAGCTTTTTTTGGGAAACATCTGTGTTGATTGCCCGCGTGTTTCGATGCCAATATTTCCATTGTAATTATTGAAAGGGTCGGTGGAGTGGTTTGTCTGACCGGGGCCGTTGTCAATGATACCCATCACTGCATCAATCTTTGGTTCGTCTGGCACAGCCACATTAAAGGTGTTGATGACAACAATAGGCAGGTTGCTTGACAGGCTGGGAAACTGGGGTATTTCTCTCACGATATCGTCGAAATACCAGTTTTTGAAGGCTGTTGATCCCTGGAAATCATAAAAGATAACCATACGCGTCAGGTTGTCATAATTGAGACCTGAGAAATCGAAACTTAACTCCGACCATTGCCCCGGGCTTGGTGTGGCAGTGATCTCATGGAAATAGGTGTTGTTTTCGTTTTCGAATTTCATCGTCACACTGCCTCCACTCGATGGAGCAAGCACCTTAAGTTTATATCGCGGCCAGGCATCAAAGTTGACAGGTTCGGGTAAAACATAACTAAAATGGTCCCATTGCCAGCTTGTTGTAACAACTTTCAGGCAGCGTGCCGAGCTGTTTACTGCATCCGGAGCAGGATTAAAAACCACCATTCCGCTTCCGGCAGAGAAATACCAATCCTGGGTGATGCCATCCCAGTTTGAAATGGTATCATAGGTTTGCGAAAAGCTTTGGCGCGAACTGAATAAAAAAACAAAAATGAGGACAAAAATGCGAAGTACTGTGCAACAGAATGGTTTGAAAAAACATTTCATTTGTAAAGAAATTATTCGACGAAGGTACGGCTAATCGCCGCATCAAGGATATAAAACGTATCAGAAAAGATAAAAAAAAGCGTGCGGTAGCGGCACGCTTTTTGAAGGATTCCGAAGATTTCTATCTCGAAATAATAAGTTTATGCGTCTCTATAGATTTTCCATTTTCAACACGCAGATAGTAAATACCATTGCGCCGATCTTTCAGGTCAATTAACTGAATTCTTTCGTTTGTGGAGTAGGTTTGCAATTCTTTTCCGTTTGCATTCAGCAACCTGATCGTACATTTACCATCCTGGGGCAGGTTTACAGAAACATGCCCGTTGGCCGGATTCGGGCTGATGAAAGAATGAGGCATGCTGTTGTCGCCAACACCAAGGTATTCATCAAAATGAAAATTCCAGGTTTGGACGTTGAGTGCATCTAAACCGGCAGGCAGCGCGGTGGTTGGCACAACTTTCCAATAGTTTGGCACCATGAAGGTATAATCGAAATTCGGGCTGTCGAGCAAGTCGAGGCTGTAGCTTGTTATTCCGGCCTCAAAGTTAACGATACCCACAGCAGTTGTCCAATAGGCCGAATTGGTGTCAGCGGCAGCAAAAACCTTGAAAGCAACCGGTAAAACATGGTCGGGATCGGGTATGAATTCCCAGCCAAAATGGACAGCAAGCGCATTACCCAGCCTGATCACTCCGCCAACACCGGGATTTGGACCGACAGCAGGCGATGGATGCTCGTTCAATGCTGTTGTAAACGACCAAACCACCACGGCTTGGGCATCAGGTCCGGCGGTTTCACTCACCGAAGGAACAACTTTCCAGTGATAGGTGGTATTGTAGTCCGGAATAAAAGACGATAACGATGCCTGATAGTTCGATTGACCATTAACAAAAGGAATCCAGGCAATGAGGTCGGCAGCTCCGGGCACTTCATTTTCAGAAAGATATACCTTAAAGCCGGCCGGGGCTGTATAATTGACCAATGTGGTAAAATCCCAACTCAGTGCATTTAGTGTCACCGGTACAATCGCTCCGCTCGCCGGAACAGGATTGCCGGCCGGATTGGGATATGGATAAACATAAATAGCTGTTGAAAACGACCAAACTTCGACGCCCACAGCATCAGGGCCGGAAACTTCACTCACAGCGGGCACAACTTTCCAATGATAATTGGTTTCATAGTTCAGTGTAACTGCTGTTAAACTTGCCTGATAACTTGATTGTCCGCTGACGTAAGGAATCCACCCGATGAGGTCGGCTGTTCCGGGAGTTTCATTTACAGAAAGATACACTTTAAAACCTGCCGGTGCGGTGTAGTTGGGTAATGGCACAAAATCCCATTGGAGCGCCGGAAGTGTGACAGGCACCACAGCTCCTGTTGCCGGATTTGGATTGGCTGCAACATTCGGATAAGGAAATACAAACATCGCTGTTGAAAAATGCCAGGTTTGAACCCCCTGCGCATCCGGACCGTTTTGTGCATCAAGCGATGGTACAACTTTCCAGTAATAAGTTGTTTCATAAGAAAGTGTGCTTAGCGGTGCCTCGTATAAGGACTGTCCTGTGCTAAACGGAACGATTGCAAGAGGTTCGACACCCGTAAAATCAGGGGTGTTGTGCAGATAGACCTTGAAGACAACAGGATCAACATACATTGGATCAGAGACATAGGTCCATTGGAGCGCAGTAAGACTGACTGCCACATTTGTGCTGCCATCGGCAGGAATGGGAGTTTGACCCGTGCTTGGGAAAGGGTTCGCAAGCTCATCGGCACCTATGTCAGGATTTGATGCATCACGGGCTTGTCCGTCGTAATCGAGGTTGACGGCTATCGGGCTAAGCACCGGAAGGGCATTGCCTCTGACAAGGGTGTTGGCAGTTGGCGAAACATGCAGGTCAATTTCACTTAGAAATGGGACATCCTCGGTGAAGGATTGCTGATCAAAGGTTGCAGCCCGCAGCATATAAGCTTCAAGCGTTTGGTCAATGGCAGGCGCAGACGAATTATGACCATAAAAAATCACATTGTTTGCCGATGGCTCCCCGGCATAATAAATATTGTTGTTGGTGGCCGGCAATACATTTGTCAGGGCAGGTGTACGCTTATAAAATGCTGCACCGATGCCGGTTGCTCCTTCCGGGAAATGTGTTTTGTTTACAAAGATATTGTTACGCATCTCAATGGGATCGGAATTGTTGTAGATGATAAATGCTGCCGACTGATGCGAGAGGTTGGTTGCATCATACTCAAGAAAAACTGTGTTATGATACACATAAGCTTCGAGGTAGGTGCGTACATTGATGCCGCGCGTGGCAGCATTGCCACTGACAGCAGAGGCAGGTGCTGCAATATCGGCCACCATATTGTTATAAATATAGGAGATAATATCTGTTCCAATCACAGCGATACCATCTGCAGTGTTTCCACCTCCCCCACTCGCACTCACGCCGTAAACTAAGTTTCCGGCAAGGTGGTAGGTAGCTTTACGTCCGCTGAGGTAAACACCGAAAATACTTGTAAACGAACTACTTAAATAATAAATCTTATTGTTTGTGATAATGTACGGGTTGGTGAGTGTTGCGGATGGGTTGCCGCTTGTGGTCGAGATCCCGGCGGGAGCAGTGGTTCCCGTTCCGATGCGGACGATGTTTCTGATCGTTGTTCCGGTCAGCGTAAATCCATTCTGATCGTCAAGCAACACACCAGCCATAACAAGATCTTCAACAATGCTTTCGCCGCCATCCACCGAGGCCACCTCGTTTCCAACACTCATCAGCGTGGTATTGCTGTTAGCGCCATCAAAACTATATCCCATTGTCATGTTTTGAAGTATGTTATTATGAAAACGGTTGTAATTGTTATTCCCTTCGAGCGAGGTAGCCGCTGTTGCCGGTGCCACAAAAACTCCCACCGTTTGCACTGGATTGAGCTTGTTGAGGGTGATCACACAATTCTTCACCAGATTGTGATGTGCCCCGTTGGTTGCCGACTGGTTGCTGATCCAGATACCATAGTCAAGATTTCCGTCAGGATTGGTGATCTTCAACCCATCAAGGGTGAAATAATCGCTACCCTGGAAGAGAAAACCGGCTTCGTTGGCTGCTGCTGTGGCACTGAACTCGATTACAGGCATGGTTGAAGTTCCATCCCAAGCAATGCTAACCGGAGCTGTCTCTGTTCCCGAGGCAGTGATTGTGAGCGGCTGTGATTGAAACACACTACCACCTGCGAGGTGAAAAACGATACCGTTTCCGGCACTGCCATAGGTATTTAATGAATCAACAACTGCTTGAATATCAGGATAATTTGCCGAAGGTACAAGTCGGGTTCCGCTAAGTTGAGCCTGAATCAACAATGGGAAAAGAGCAAGGCAAATAGCCAAAATGGTAATTTTCTTCATGTTTGTCCAATTTTGGGATCAAAGTTACACTTTTCATTGCATTCTTACGGGTTCTAAGTTTAATGATCAAAAAAACGCAATGTTTTCATTCGTAAAGGTTAAAAATTCTGCTTCACCAAATTCTAAAACAAAAAAAATCAGACAAAAATAATAGCTGGTTCACCGGTAATGTAATTCATCATTTTGATCATTTTTTGATCATAAAGCAATCTGAAGCCCAAAATCTAAACCATTTCAGTAATAAATCCGTCAAAACACTTATTTTTGCGAAGTACATCTTTAAACACATGAGAAATAGCATGAAATTTTCCACTTTTCTTTCATACAGTATTATGGCTATCAGCATCTTAGTTGCTATACAACTTAAGGCTGCGTGGCTCACAAATGAACCGGTAACAGTGTCATTGCCTGATGGCAGTAGTTTGAATTGCTTTGCAACAGGTGATGAGTTTTACAGCCGCCTGCACGATGCTGAAAATTTCACCATTGTTCAAAGTGAGACCGATGGCTATTATTATTACGCTCAATTGATTGATGACGAACTCGTGCCTGGTAGTCTCAGGGTTGGTTTTGGTAATCCGCGAAACATCGGCCTTGAGCCAGGGATCAGCATTGGCGTTGACAAAATGAAAGCACGCCGCAGTTTCATGGAAAAGGAAATGCGTTTTGCCGAGCCCGAAAGTCGCAGTACAAAAGCAGGTGGAACATTAAACAACCTTGTCATCTACATCCGTTTCAGCGATCAGGAGGAATTTGAAACAGATACCATTGTCAATTACAACCGTTTCAATGCTACGGCTTCCAACGCCAGTTCGATGTACAATTATTTTCAGGAAGTGTCTTACGGGCAGCTATTCCTGCCCTCGACCTTTTATCCTGCAACACCGGATGCGTTTATCCGCTCCTATCAGGATAGTTACCCGCGCAGTTATTATATGCCCTACAATGCTGTGACCAATCCGACAGGCTATCAGGGCGACAGCCAACGCACCAGCCGCGAACACACCCTGCTGGCCAATGCTGTGACGTATATAAACCTAAATTCGCCTGTGCCTGCAAACATAAGCCTCGACTACAACAATGATGGCAATGTTGACAATGTGGTTTTCATCGTAAGAGGAGGGCCAACAGCCTGGTCAACATTGCTTTGGCCACACCGTTGGAGCCTTTACACCCAGAATGTTTATATCAACAGCAAGCGTGTTTACGACTTCAACTTTCAGCTCGAAACAAGCCTCAACAGCAGCGGCGTTGGCGTGCTTTGCCATGAAATGTATCACAGCCTGAGTGCTCCCGACCTCTACCGTTACGAAAACACGAACATTGATCCTGTCGGACCCTGGGACATCATGGCCTCCAACAACAATCCGCCACAATACATGGGTGCCTTCATGAAGATGAAATATGGCGGCTGGATTGAAAACATTCCATGGATTACAGAAAGCGGCACCTACACCCTGAACCCGCTTCAGAGCAGCGAAAACAACGCATACAGGATTCATTCCCAGAATTCTGCATCAGAGTATTTTGTGATTGAATACCGTAAAAAGCAAGGCACATTTGACGGTACACTCACCAAATCAGGGCTGTTGATCTACCGTATCAATCCTGCTGCCGGGAACGGCAATGCAGGCGGGCCTCCGGACGAAGTCTATCTTTTCCGTCCGAACGGAACCAACACCAATAGTGGAAGCCTCAACGAAGCTGTTTTTGGCGCCAACTATGGACGCACCTCTTTCGACGACCTCACCAACCCAAATGCTTATCTGCAAAATGGTAATCCCGGTGGTGTTTACATTTCCGAAATAAGTGCCATTGGAGAGACGATGAGTTTCAAGGTTGACTTCCCGGGACAGGTGCAGGCGCAAATTCAACCCGGCGTATATGTGGCTTGCGCAGGTGATGCTGTCAGCTTCAGCGACGCGTCAACAGGACTACCCAACAGCTGGCAATGGAGTTTTTCGCCCAACACTGTTACTTTTGTTTCGGGCACAAATGCCGGCTCTAAAAACCCTGTGGTTCAATTCAATGCCGAAGGTGATTACTCTGTCAGCCTGAGCGTGGGAAACAGCTTTGGAACAAATTCCGATACCGAGACAAACCTCATCCACATCGGCAGCCGCGATGGATATTATGCCGATGGCTTCGAAAGCACAAAACTCAGCACAGGTTCATGGAAAGTTGAAAACCCGGATAACAACGTAAGCTGGAGCGTGTTGCCGGCATCAGGAAATGGAGGCGATTTTGCGGCCGGGATCAACTTCCGCACCTACTATAACATCAACCAGCGCGACAGGCTCGTTTCAATGCCATTCGATCTCAGCACAACAAGCAGCGCCTACCTTAGCTTCGACCATGCATATGCCCAAAACAGCAGCTTCACACAGGTTTCGGATTCGCTGATCGTTCTAATTTCTGCCGATTGTGGCGCCAACTGGCAAAGACTGACAGCATTTGGCGAAAACGGATCAGGAAACTTTGCCACACACCAGCCCACTACCGAGACCTTTTGGCCCGAAACGGCCACAGACTGGTGCGGACAAGGCTGGGGAGCACCCTGCAACACCTTCGACCTTACACCCTGGGCCGGACAAAGCAAGGTTAGAATCGCCTTCGAGACTGTGTCATTTTATGGCAATCCGTTGCTGATTGACAACATTGTGGTTTCGCGCTTTGTTGGCAGCCCCGAAACAAAAAAAGAAACAACTGTAAGCATCGTCCCGAACCCAAGCAGCGGTGCATTTAGCATACAAACCCATGGTGAAGAAGCTTTTGACAGGGTGCAGGTGCTGAATGCCGGAGGCCGCCGGGTTTTTGAAGGTAAGTGGGAGGCCTTGCTGTATTTGAACACAGAAAACAATTGGTCATCAGGAGTTTATTCAATCATTATCAGCAACAACAGCCAACAGCTTGTGCGAAAAATGGTCGTAAACAAATAGACTGTCACAACAAGCAGGCCAGTCCGTCTTGACCCCACCTATTGTTTTGATGCCATTTTGCAGCAATCAGGCGAAATAGACGCCGCTTACGTTCTTTTTCCTTTTTTTTGTGATGGAAACAAAAGAGAAGCGTTTAGCCAAAATGCTGCAGTATATTGAAGTAAAAATGCAAACCTCAAAAAAAAAGCAAAGCTGATGAATTACGATGTAAATACCATTGAAGCATACCTTGATGCGATACCCGAAGACCGGAAAAAAGCTGTTTCTCAACTGATTGATCTGATGCGCAATCACCTGCCCAAGGGATTTGAGGAAAATATTTCATACAAAATGCCCACTTTTGTGGTTCCACACAGCTTATATCCCACAGGCTATCATTGCGATCCAAAGCAAGCACTGCCATTTGTGAGCGTTGCTTCGCAGAAAAATTTTATTGCTCTGTACCATATGGGATTGTATGCCGACGCTGAACTGATGGAGTGGTTTTTGTCGCGCTGGGCCGGCATTAGCAAAACCAAACCCGATATGGGAAAAAGTTGTATCAGGTTTAAAAATCCTGAAAAAATTCCGTTTGACCTCATTGCCGAACTGTTTGAAAAGATCAGTCCGCAACAGTGGATCGAAACCTATGAACGCGCTTTCAAACGCTGATAGGTGAAACGAAAGATAGATGCTTTGAAGTGGAAGCTGGCACAACATTTAGAGCTGCGCTGGTGGAAGAAGTACCTCACACACAGGGACAAAGCAGCTTACTATGCCTGGAAGAAAAGCTATTGGAACGATTTTCTGCTGCAAACCCAAGAATTTGCTCCACTGACGCCGGACATCAAAGTGCTTGATGCCGGCTGTGGTCCGGCAGGTTTATTTACTGTCCTCGATCAGCAGAAAGTTGTGGCCGTTGACCCCTTGCTGGAAGCCTACCAGCTGCATATACCTCATTTTGAGCCGGATGACTATTCACACGTTTCATTTTTGGCCAGCCCGCTTGAGTCTTTTGAAGCTACACCGGACTTTGATCAGGTGTATTGTCTGAATGTGATCAACCACGTAAAATCACCTGAAACGGTAGTGGCAAAACTTTCATCAGCCCTAAAGAAAGGTGGCATTCTGGTGATGAGTGTTGATGCGCACAGGCATTCCCTGCTCGAAAAAATCTTTCAGTACCTGCCCGGCGATGTGCTGCATCCGCATCAGCACCGGCTGAATAAATACCTCCTGATGCTCGAAAACGAAAAGTTTAGCTTGCTGCACACCAAACGACTCAAACGGGAAGCCATTTTCGATTATTGGCTCATTATCGCAAAAAAATAGCGCTTCAACCGTTTGATAAAAAAGCTGTTAATCAATTCCATTCGTATTGCTGACAAAATTAGCTTGTTGTTTGGGTTCTAAACGATTTTGAATACCTTTGTAATCTTGGGACGATAAATACTAAGCTGTTCTTTTACAGCAACTTAACTGATATATTATGTTTTTAATTTTCGATACTGAAACCACCGGCCTTCCACGCGACAAAAACGCTCCTTTAACTGATTTTGACAATTGGCCCAGGGTGGTTCAGTTGGCCTGGCAATTGCATGGTGCTGAGGGCGAGCTCATCGAAGTGGCCAACCACATCATACGGCCCGAGGGTTTCACAATCCCTTTCAATGCTGCCAAAGTACACGGAATCACTACCGATTTTGCCCTTCAAAATGGTGAGGATTTAGAAGTTATTCTTGAAAAATTCAATCAATCTCTTGAAAAAGCAAGCTATATCGTTGGCCACAACCTTGATTTCGACAGAAATATTCTTGGTGTAGAATACCTGCGTAAAGCATTGCCAACACCCCTTTTTGAAAAAGCACAGTTAGACACATGCAGTGAAACTACTGCCACTTTTTGTCAGCTTCCGGGCGGAAAAGGAGGACGCTTCAAGCTTCCAACACTTGAAGAGCTTCACCGGACGCTGTTCAGCGAAGGTTTTGGGGATGCTCACAATGCCTCTGCCGACGTGGAAGCCACCACACGCAGCTTTCTTGAACTCATCAGGCAAGGCATTTTTGGAAACGACGATCTCGCGCTGACAAACGATTTCTATCTCCGTTTCAGAAACGCCAACCCCGGGCCGGTGAAAGCCATCGGGCTTGCAATACAATCAAACAAAGCTTCTGAAACAACGATTGGTGAAGCTGAAAGTGATGGCAATAAAAAAGACGTTGCAGCAGCGCATGACCATCGTTTCGCGCATTTGCGCACCCACAGCACCTACACCATCCTCAACTCTACGATTGACATTCCTGACCTTGTCAAAAGGGCCGTGAAAGAAAAAATGCCGGCTATCGGGCTGACAGATACGAGCAATCTCATGGCAGCTTTTCAGTTTATTGCCAAAGTAAACGACCACAACAACAACGAAGACAAAGCTGTGGCGGCAGGAGATAAAGCCGAAGCGCAGAAAATCAAAGCAGTGTTAGGCTGCGAGATTTATATCTGCCGCAACCACACCGACAAAACCAATAAAGACAATGGCTTTTTAGTCCCTTTCATTGCTAAAAACAAGAAAGGCTACCAAAACCTTTCAATGCTCAGCTCGGTTTCATTCACCGAAGGATTTTATTATGTGGCCCGCGTTGATAAAGAATTAGTAACCAAGCACAAAGAAGGGCTGATTGTGACCACGGGAGGTCTGTCGGGCGAGGTACCCTCGCTCCTGCTCAATGTGGGTGAGCAACAGGCCGAAGAGGCTTTGCTTTGGTGGAAGGAGCAGTTTGGTGAAGATTTTTACATCGAACTGAACCGCCACGGGCTGGAAGAAGAGGATTTTTTGAACAGCTTCCTGCTAAAAATGGCCAACAAACACCAAATCAGGTATTTTGCTGCCAACAACGTGCATTATCTCGAAAAAGGCGATGCCGAAGCCCACGATTTGCTGATCTGCATCAAAGACAATGCAAAAAAACACGAACCCATCGGGCGCGGCTATGGGCACCGTTTTGGCTTTCCAAACAACGAATTCTACTTCAAAACCGAAGAAGAAATGCTTCGGCTTTTTGCCGACCTGCCCGAGGCCATCGAAACCATAGGCGAGATCATTGACAAGGTGGAAAGTTTTAACCTGAAGCGGGATGTGTTGTTGCCTGAGTTTAAGATTCCTGAGATGTTTGAAGACCCGCTCGATGCAGAAGACCATGGCAAACGCGGCGAGAACAACTACCTCCGTCATCTTGCTTTTGAGGGAGCAAAAGACCGCTATGGATCTATCACCGCCGAGATTGAGGAACGCCTGGATTTTGAACTTCTTACAATTCGCAAAACCGGCTATCCCGGCTATTTCCTTATTGTGCAGGACCTCATTGCCTCGGCACGCAAAATGGGCGTTTGGGTTGGGCCGGGACGTGGCTCAGCTGCCGGCTCGCTGGTAGCCTATGCTATAGGCATCACCAATGTTGACCCCTTGAAATACGGATTGCTGTTTGAGCGCTTCCTCAATCCTGAGCGTATCTCCATGCCCGATATTGACATTGACTTTGACGATGAAGGCCGTGCAAAGGTGATCGAATATGTAACCAACAAATATGGCCAAAACAAAGTAGCTCAAATCATTACATATGGTAC